>OIYW01000299.1_pt1 | contig 50651 bp, 52 predicted proteins | sample 1588351 | NCBI WGS metagenome assembly OIYW01 (sample SAMN03283268) | human gut metagenome | biome: human-associated habitat; material: feces | host: Homo sapiens | place: USA | collected 2013 | reverse complement strand
TCACGGTTCGCCTTGCGACCGTTCTCGACTACGCTTCCAATCCTGAGAAAACCACGAAGGCAAAATCCAAGTACAGCAATGCAGATTATCAGGCGCTTCGTGATGTTGTCAACTATGTAAAAAACGGCGAGAAAACCGAGCAGGAATTATTCTGTGAGGGGATCAACTGCACTCCGGCGATTGCCCGTGAGCAGTTTGTCACTGTCAAGGAACAGTTCGATAAGACAGACGGCATCCAAGCCTATCACGGCTATCTTAGCTTTAAGGAAACCGACATCACACCGGAGCTTGCCCAGCATATCGGAATGGAGTTCGCAAATTCCGTTTGGGGCAAGAAATATCAGGTGTTGGTGACGACCCATCTGAATACAGAGCATCTGCACTGCCACTTTGTCATCAACTCTGTTTCCTTTGTCGATGGGAAGCGTTGCCGGGATACCTCGTGGTTTAAGTTCTATAAGGAAGCTGACCGCATTTGTGAAAAGTACGGTATCAGCACGATCAAGGAACCGGAGCGTTATCCCGATGCAAAGTATCTGACCCAAAAGGATAAAGCCGGTATGCCCACACGCTACAACCTCGCCCGTGCCGCCTTGGATGAAGCCATTGCAATGAGCCACAATCTTCGACAGCTTGAATATCATCTGTCTGAGATGGGATACACCCTCGGCTCCAATCCCAAGCGGAAGTATTGGACAATTAGGGGCAAGGGCGATGAACACCCGATCCGATTGCACAGGCTCGGTGAGGAATACACCAAAGAGCGCATTACACAGCGGCTCATTGAAAACCGTGACAACATCGACTTTGAGCCGTTCCAGCCGAAAGCCTACCGACCGAAGCAATACCGGCTCAGAACACGGAACGACAGAATTGGAAAAGTCGGCGGCCTGTATGGGTTGTACCTTTACTACTGCTACCGGCTCGGCTATTTGCCGAAGTACAAGGCAGGACAACAGAATCGCGCACAAGCCCACTACCTTTTCAAAGAGGATCTGATGAAGATAGATGAACTCACCAAACAAGTCACGCTGCTCGGCAAGCACCACATCGATACAGACGAGCAGCTTTTTTCATATCAGCACTCGGTCGAGGAGCAAATCAAGACCATAACTGCCGACAGAACGCACCTCCGAAATGAAATACGAAAAGTGAACATCACAGATGCAGAGCTGTCACAGGCAAAAGCGAGTATCTCACTTCTTACCGAGAAGCTGAAAGAACTCCGCAAGGAGGTCAAGCTCTGTCAGGACATCGCCGTCCGTTCCAAGGTCATCGAGGAAAAGGTGGATGCAGTCCGGGCAGAGGAAGAAAAATCAAAACGAAAGGAGAACCGCAACTATGAACAACGGCGGTGATGCGGCTGAGCAGGTCGTCAGGCTCTCGCTTGAAGGCTTTGAAGTTGCCGCAAAACTCACAGGCTCGGCGGCAAAGAATGTCGCCCTGCTTCTCGTGTCCGTGCTGAAGCAGGAACAGCAGACCAAAGGCAAGGCACGGCTCACCAATATGATCAAGTCCGGCAAGGAACTGAAAGTCTTTTCTATCCCGAACAAGGACTTGGCACAGTTCACCAAACAGGCAAAGCGCTATGGCGTTCTCTATTGTGTCCTGAGAGATAAGAGCGCCAAGGGAGATGATGTACCCGTGGATATTATCGCCCGTGCAGAGGACGCTTCCAAAATTCAGCGCATTGTGGAACGCTTCGAGATCGGCAAGGTCGATAAGGCAGGCGTTATCACGCAGGCGGAGCAGGACAAGGCTGACCGTGAAGCGGTGGCACGGGAAGTGCCGACCAAAACCAAGGGCGAGATCATCGTGGAGGAAGCAATGGGAAAGCCTTTGCAGAAAGAAGGTCAGTCCCACGAAAACCCTACGGTCGCAAAGACGGAAAAAAGCCCTCCGTCCGAGCGAAGCTCCGAGATCAGCGGTACGGCTATTGACCGGGGTACAGCAAAGCAGGCAGACAAGAAGCCTTCCGTGAGAGAAAAGCTGGAGCGCTACAAGGTTGCTGCAAAAGCTGACAAAGAAGCAGACCGTGCCGAGCCTGCGCTTTCCAAGGAGAAAAGCAAGACTCCCGAACCGAACCGTCAGACGGTTCACACCCAGCCGAAAAAGCATAAGAAATCGAAAGAGAGGTAATCAGCTATGACTAACAATTTCACTCCCAAGAAGTCCGGGACTGCGGCTCGTCCGCAGCTCTCCCCGGAGGAATACGCCGCCAAGAAAAAGGCGGAGAAAGATGCCGTGTATCAGATGATCGACGATACCGCTACTGAGATCGTCCGTGACCCCGACAAGTTCAGGGCATATCTCGATACGCAGGCACGAATGGATCGCTACTCTGCCGCCAACGCTCTGCTCATTTACAAGCAGCAGCCGCAGGCGACTCAGCTCAAGGATTTTCGTGATTGGCAGGAGGACGGCGTGAAGGTCAACAAGGGTGCTAAGAGCCTGTCCATTCTTGAACCTGTTGAATACACCAAGAATGACGGCTCTACCGGCATTGCCTACAATGTCAAGAAGGTATTCGATGTGGCGCAGACCAGTGGCAAGAAGCCTGCTGCACCTACCCTTGACCGTGACCCCCGAAAGCTCGTTGCCATTATGCTCGACACGGCTCCCATTGATGTGAGCACTGTGGAGGAGCTGCCTTCTCCCAATATGGGAGCGTTCTATAAGAACGAGGATCAGACCCTCTATATCAAGCGGGACATTGGGGACAGCGTTGCACTCTGCCAGTGCGTGGCACAGGAACTTGGTCACGCTCAGCTTGCAATGAACTGCGAAGCATACAGCCGCAGGGATATGGGCTTTTCTGCCGTTTGCGTCGGTTATATGCTCTGCCGCAAGTTCGGAGTGGATGTGAAGAACTTCGCCATTGACCGTATCCCGGAGGAGCTGGCGGGCAAATCTCCAAAGGAAATTCGTGCGGAGCTTTCCAAGACCCGTTCTGCGATGAGCGAGATCGGCTCCCGTGTATCGGAGGAAATCTACCGTCGCCGAGCAGACCGAAGCAAAGATCAGGAAAGATGAGGTGTGAGCGATGAAAGAGGAACGCTATCACATCGCCTTGGACGATTATGAACACGGCGTAGTGATTCGAGCTTTGAACGATACCAAAACCGAACTGATGAATGAGGGTAAATCCACCGATGCCGTGGATGATCTTATCATCAAGGTCGGGTATGCCCCAAAGAAAAAGTTCAAGGTAGTGGAAAGAAAGGACTGCTCCTGTCGTGAATCGAGATAACGACAGACAGACCTCGATCATTCTCGCCGTACTCGGCATCCTGCCGATTGTGTGGCTCGGACTTCTCATTGCACCATCCGTTAAGGGTGGCTTGCCGGAGATACTGCCGAGCTTGATGAATGTGATGAGCGACCCGTTTCATATAGTGCTTTGCGAGGACAGTGTAAAAACTGTCCTCGTTTTGCTTCTCTGCTATGGAATGGGCATCGGGATCTACTTCTCTACACGCAGGAACTACCGACGCCGGGAGGAACACGGCAGCGCAAAATGGGGCAATGCCAAAGCCGTGGACAAGAAATACCGGCAGAACCCACTGACCGAAAACAAGCTGATGACGCAGGCAGTCCGTATCGGACTCAACGGCAAGAAACACCGCCGCAATCTGAACACTCTTGTCTGCGGCGGCTCCGGTGCCGGTAAGACCCGCTTTTACTGTAAGCCGAATCTGATGCAGGCGAACACCAGCTTCGTGATTCTTGACCCGAAGGGCGAGATCGTCCGGGATGTGGGAAATCTGCTGGAGAAAAAGGGCTATGAGATCAGAGTTCTCGACCTGATCTCAATGGAAAAGAGCCACTGCTACAACCCGTTTGTCTATCTCCATTCGGACAACGATGTGCAACGGCTTGTGACAAATCTGTTCAAGAGCACAACGCCAAAGGGGTCACAAAGTAACGACCCTTTTTGGGACACCTCAGCTTCAATGCTGCTGTCTGCTCTCGTCTATTATCTTCACTACGAAGCGCCGGAGGATGAACAGAACTTTGCAATGGTAATGGAGATGCTGCAAGCGGCTGCCATCGACAATGAGGAAGATCCACGACCCTCGCCGCTGGACTGCCTGTTTGCCGATTTGGAGTTGGACAGACCCGACCACATCGCTCTGAAATACTATCGGTCTTATCACACCGGTTCGGCAAAGACTCTGAAATCCATTCAGATCACACTTGCCGCAAGGCTTGAAAAGTTCAACTTGGAGAGCTTGGCGGCACTGACTTGTACCGATGAGCTTGACCTTGCTTCTATGGGCGAAAAGAAAGTGGCACTGTTCGCTATTATCCCGGACAACGATTCGAGCTTCAATTTCTTGGTCAGCATCCTTTATACCCAGCTATTTCAGCAGCTTTTCTTTTCCGCTGACCATATTCACGGCGGCGCATTGCCAATTCCCGTTCACTTCCTGATGGACGAGTTCGCCAATGTCAGCCTGCCGGACGACTTCGATAAGATTCTTTCCGTTATGCGTTCCCGTGGCGTATTCGTCAGTATCATCTTGCAGAACCTCGCCCAGCTGAAGGCGCTGTTTGAAAAGCAGTGGGAGTCCATCGTTGGCAACTGCGATGAATTTCTCTATCTCGGCGGCAACGAGCAGTCCACCCATAAGTATGTAAGCGAATTGCTGGGAAAGGAAACCATCGACACGAACACTTACGGAAAGAGTTCCGGGCGAAGCGGAAACTATTCCACCAACTATCAGATCAGCGGTCGAGAGCTTCTGACCCCGGATGAGGTTCGTATGCTTGATAACCGCTACGCCATTCTGTTCATCCGAGGGGAACTCCCCGTGATGGACTTAAAATACGACATTCTCAAGCACCCCGCCGTTGACCTGACTGCCGATGGAAAAGGCGGCGTCTATCAGCACGGCAAGATCACGAGTAATGTTGCGACTATTGAGGTGCAGTACCTCGACCCCGATACTCTGCCGGATACAGAGGTATCGGAAACCACCTATGAGCTGCTGTCCGATGAGGATTTCAACTCGGAAACCACCAACAATACAACAACAAAATTACGGAGGTAACTAATATGAGCATTTTTAAGAAGAACACTGAGAAGCATACCGAAAAGCTGCCTATGACCGGCAAGGTCAAGAAGGGCTTCCGCATTTACTGCACCGCCATTATGGGTGCAGCACTCGTCCTCGGCACTTCGGTTACGGCGTTTGCCGCCAACGACCCCATTACCGTTATCAACAACCTGTCTACCTTTATCTTCGGTCTGATTCGTGCCATCGGACTTATCCTGCTGGGCTTTGGCGTTGTGCAGGTCGGTCTGTCCCTGAAGTCCCACGATCCTTCTCAGCGAGCGAACGGTTTCCTGACCCTTGCGGGCGGCGTCATCATCACCTTTGCAAAGGAAATCCTCGACCTCATTGTCGGTTAAGTTTATTCACACCGTGGGGTGTTCCTGGCTTTTCAGGAACACCCCCTATTCTTTGAAAGGAGGTGCTTTTCGTGAGCGACAACTGGGTCGTACAAAACCTTGAAAACGCACTGGAAACTTGGAACGAAAAGCTGGCGGAAATCTGGCAGCTTATTACGACAACGCCGCAGGACTTCAAAGGCGGAGGGATTTGGGGCGTAATCGTCAACATCAACGGCGCAGTGCAGTCTATCGGACTTGCACTCCTTGTGCTGTTCTTTGTTGCCGGTATGGTCAAAACCTGCGGCTCGTTCACAGAAGTCAAGAAACCGGAACACGCTCTGAAGCTGTTCGTTCGCTTTGCCATCGCCAAGGGTGCCATCACCTACGGTATGGAGCTTATGCTTGCCCTGTTTAATATCATCCAAGGCACGATCTCGACGATAATGGGTTCGGCGGGTTTCTCAACACCACAGCAAACAGTCTTGCCGCCTGAATTGATTACCAGCGTTGAGGAATGCGGATTCTTTGAAAGCATACCGCTATGGGCTGTCACGCTCATCGGAGGGCTGTTCATCACCGTAATGTCTTTCATCCTGATAATGACCGTGTATGGACGATTTTTTAAGCTCTATATGTACACGGCGCTTGCGCCCATTCCGCTTTCCACCTTCGCCGGTGAACCAAGTCAGAATGTGGGCAAGTCCTTCATCAAAAGCTACTGCGCCGTTTGCTTGGAGGGGGCAGTGATTGTGCTGTCCTGCATTATCTTCTCGCTTTTTGCGTCCTCACCACCCGTGGTCAATCCCGATGCGGCGGCGGTCACGCAGGTGTGGAGTTATATAGGCGAACTGCTCTTTAATATGCTCGTTCTCGTTGGCTCGGTCAAGATGAGCGACCGCATTATCCGAGAGATGATGGGACTGTAAGGAGCGCACTATGAAAAACAACACCAAAATCTATAACCGCTTCAAGGGGTTCACCCTTGAGGACTGCGATTGCCGGTATTGCCTGTATTATGGCGGCAGACGCAAAGGCAAGGTGAACTGCCTTGCGGATGAATGCGTCTGTGCCGAGGAAATCCGTCAGGCAAAGGAAAGCTATCGCAGAGAAAGGAGCAACTAATGTTTTACCAAATTTATAATATCCATCTTCTGAACGGTGAAGTCATCCAGTCATCGGAGGATTACGATCTACCTGCCGAAAAGGGATTGGTTGGTATGTTCGAGCGAATGAAAGAAACGGATATTCTGACCGTCAACGATCTGCTTTTGGGTTCGGCGTATATTCCCAAGCGCAGCATTGTTTTTATCGCAACCGACGATGTGGTGGAGGGACACAAGTATGGAAGTAAAGATTAACAGAGAAATCCGCAATTATACGGAGGCAATGTTCTTTGGACTGTCTATGCGACAGTTCATTTTTTCTGCCTGCGCCTGTGTGGTGGCAGTGGGACTCTATTTCCTGCTCAAGCCCTATGTCGGCACGGAAACCGTATCGTGGATGTGCATTTTGGGAGCCGCACCCTTTGCGGCTCTCGGCTTTATCAAATACAACGGAATGACGGCGGAAAAGTTCGTATGGGCTTGGTTCAAATCCGAGTTTCTGATGCCAAAGAAACTGACCTTCCGTTCCACCAACACCTACTACGAAATGATGAAGCCTGAAATGGAACACAAGCAAAAGGAGGTATTGAAAGCCAATGATTAAAACGCTTCGCAACCTGCTCAAACAGGGTAAAGAACGATTTGTTGTGCCGAGGGGCGTCCAGGATGTGATCCCCATCAAGGCGATTTACGATGACGGTATTTTTCAGGTGGGCAGAGATAAGTTCTCCAAGACCTATAAGTTCAGCGACATCAACTATGCTGTCGCCAGTCGTGAGGATAAGGAAGCTATGTTCCTTGAGTATTCGGAGCTACTCAACAGCCTTGACAGCGGTGCAACCACCAAGATCACCATTAACAACCGCCGTTTGAACCGTGCAAACTTTGAGAAAACCATTCTTCTCCCCCTGAAGGGCGATGCTCTTGACGAGTACCGTGAGGAGTACAATCGGATGCTCCTTGATAAAGCAACCGGTGCAAACGCTATCATTCAGGAGAAGTACATCACCATTTCGGTGTGCAAGAAGAATGTGGAGGAAGCGAGAAACTACTTTGCCCGTGTGGGTGCTGACCTGATCGCCCACTTCGGGCGGCTTGGCAGTAAGTGCGTGGAGCTGGAGCCGGACGAACGACTCCGCGTTTTCCACGACTTTTACCGTGCCGGTGAAGAAACGGAGTTCCGCTTCGACATCAAGGAAACCCGCAGAAAGGGTCACGACTTCAAGGATTTCATCTGCCCGGATTCGATGGAGTTTACGGGCGACTATTTCAAGATCGGAGAGCGTTACGGCAGAGTGCTGTTCCTGCGGGAGTACGCTTCCTATATCAAGGACAGTATGGTTGCGGAAATGACCGATCTCAACCGTAATCTGATGATGTCCATTGATGTTATCCCCGTACCCACGGATGAAGCCGTGCGAGAAGCCGAAAGCCGTCTGCTTGGTGTTGAAACCAATGCGACCAACTGGCAGCGTCGGCAGAATGCCAACAACAACTTTTCTGCCCAGCTTCCCTACGACATTGAACAACAGCGCAAGGAAATGAAAGAGTTCCTTGACGACCTGACGACCCGTGACCAGCGAATGATGTTTGCCGTTCTGACGATGGTTCACACGGCGGACACCAAGGAGCAGCTTGACAATGACACAGAAGCTCTGCTTACCACAGCGAGAAAGCACCTTTGCCAGTTCGGTGTTCTCAAGTTTCAGCAGCTTGACGGACTGAATACGGCGATGCCCTTCGGTGTCCGCAAGATTGAGTCGTTCCGTACTCTGACCACAGAGAGCCTTGCGGTCTTTATCCCGTTCCGTGTGCAGGACATTTGCCACACCAACGGCGTTTACTACGGTCAGAATGTCATTTCCAAAAATATGATTATCGCAGACCGCAGACAGCTCCTCAACGGCAACGAGTTCATTCTCGGTGTTTCGGGCGGTGGTAAGTCCTTTACCGCGAAAGGCGAGGTCATCAATCAGGTGCTTGCCGGCAACGCAGACATTATTATCATTGATCCGGAGCGAGAGTATTCGCCCCTTGTGCGGGCGCTGGGCGGCGAGATCATCAACATCTCTGCCACTTCTCCCACCCACATCAACGCTATGGACATGACAAAGGAATACGGTGACGGTGCAAACCCCGTTATTCTGAAATCCGAGTTCATCATGTCCCTGTGCGAGCAACTTATCGGCGGCAACAACCTCGGCGCAGTGCAGAAGTCTATCATTGACCGCTGTACGGCAAGCGTCTACCGCACCTATCAGCAGAACAACTACACCGGCGAGGTGCCGACCTTGCAGGACTTCCGGGCGGAACTTTTGAAGCAATCCGAACCCGAAGCGCAGGAGATTGCTCTTGCCATCGAGCTGTTTACCGATGGCAGCCTGAACACCTTCGCCAAGAAAACCAATGTGAACACGGATAACCGCCTGATCTGCTATGATATTCTCGACCTCGGTAAACAGCTTATGCCTATCGGTATGCTGGTCGTTCTCGACTCCATTCTCAACCGTATTACGCAGAACAGAGCCAAAGGCAAGAACACCTTTATTTTCATCGACGAAATCTATCTTCTGTTCCAGCACGAGTACAGCGCCAACTTCCTCTTTACCTTGTGGAAACGAGTGAGAAAGTACGGGGCTTATGCGACGGGTATCACGCAGAATGTGGATGATCTGTTGCAGAGCCACACAGCGAGAACAATGCTTGCAAACTCTGAGTTTATCGTAATGCTCAATCAGGCATCTACGGACAGATTGGAGCTTGCGAAGCTGTTGAACATCTCGGACACCCAGCTTTCCTATATCACCAATGTGGACGCCGGACACGGACTGATCAAGGTCGGCTCCAGCCTCGTGCCGTTTGCCAACAAATTTCCTAAGCATACAAAGCTCTATAAGCTGATGACTACTAAACCGGGCGAGGGTGCATAACTCTCGCCTTTGGCTGAAAGAAAGGAATCTCAATGAAAAAGACAATCTGTTTTATTCTGATTGGGGTGTTTGCGGCCATCCTCGGCGCAAGCACCTTTTTCCTTGTCCGCCATTACAGGCAGGCGAATAAGCAAGCCGAGCTTTATGGCGAGCTGGCTGACCTTGTGGAAGCTGCGGTGCAGACGGATAGTGCAACGGAACCGACGGAGCAGATTCCATACTCCGAGGAAAAGATGCTTCTGCCGGAGCTTGCAGAGCTTTATCAGCAGAACGGCGATTTGGTGGGCTGGATCAGCATTGCAGATACCAACATCAATTATCCCGTGATGCAGTCGGTGAATGAGCCGAATTTCTATCTAAAGCACGGTTTTGATAAGGAATACTCCGACTATGGTTGCCCCTATGTGCAGGAGGATTGCGATGTGCAGGAGCCGTCCGACAATCTTGTGATCTACGGACACCATATGTCCAACGGTTCGATGTTTGCCCACCTTGAAAAATTCAAGAGCAAAGACTTTTGGAGTGAGCATCGGATGATCACCTTCAACACACTGACGGATAAGCAGGAGTATGAGATCGTTGCCGTATTCCGCACGGTGGTCTACACCGACAGTCCCGAAGCATTCAAGTTCTATCGCTTTATAGACGCAGAGAGTGCCAATGAGTTTGACGACTTCATTGCCAAGTGCAAGGAGCTGTCTTTCTATGATACCGGCGTGACCGCCGAATACGGCGATAAGCTCATTACGCTGTCTACCTGTGAGTACAGCCGCAACAACAGCCGTCTTGTGGTCGTGGCGAAGCGCATAACGAAGGACGGTGGTGCGGATGCTGCCAAGACTCACGCCGAAGCAACGGCAGAGGGCGAACGCCCTAATTAAGCGCCTTTGTGCCAATTATGACAACGGTAGCTGCCTTGCATTGGACGACGGAGAACCTTGCGCCTGTGTGCAGAGCATCTCATACTCACTTCTCTGCAAGTATTTCCGCAAATCTGTTTTGCCGGCAGAGCCTTTGCTGGAAGCGGATATTCTCGGCACACGCTTTGAAAAGTGCGTGTCCTGCGGTGCGCCGATTATCAAGAAGGGCAACCGAAAGAAATACTGCGAGAAGTGCGCTCAAAGAGCCTACAAAAAGCAACAGGCTGAGTACGCAAGAAGAAAACGGGCTGAGTCGAAAAATAGACGCTGACAAAGCCAGCAATATCAAGGCTTTTCAGTTCTCGCACTTTGAGGGGTAAGGTGTTTATACCTTTACCCCTCGTTTTTAATTTAGGGGCGTTTTGGTACGCCCCGGAAAGGAGGGTTCAATGGCTGATATTAAAACGAGAGACGTCGTGAAAGGCACGATTAAGAAAATCGACAAAGCGGCAATCGCCGCAGACCGTATGCGCTCCGCCTATGTGCAGACGAAGGAAAAGGCAGAACACACAACGCACCCGGATGAGCATAATGCCGAGGAGTACGCCTCCGACCGAGTGGAAGGCGGCGTTGACCGTATCACGCACGAAGCGGCGCACCAGTTTGATAAGCAGGGACGCAAGGGGCTGGAAGAAACGAAACGGAATGTGTCCAAAGCAAAGGACGGTATACAGAAGTTTCGTGAAAAGCGTGCTACTGAGTCGATGAAAAGGCAGACTGTCCGCACCTTTGGGAATAAGACCATCAAGGCGGTCGAGCAAACGGAAAAGACGATCAAACAGTCTGCCCGTTCTACCGGGAAGAAAACCATCAAGACTGCCGGGAAAGGTACAGCCAAAGCCGCACAGAGGTCGGTCAAGACCACGAAAACGGCAATCAAGACCACACAGCAGGCGGCAAAGGCGGCGCAGAAAACCGCACAGGCTACGGTGAAAGCGTCGCAAAAAGCTGCACAAGTCGCCAAAGCCGCAGCCAAGGCAACGGTTGCCGGTGTGAAAGCCGCCGTGAAAGCAACGATTGCGGCAGTCAAAGCAATTATAGCGGCGACCAAAGCACTGGTCGCTGCTATCGCCGCAGGCGGCTGGGTTGCCGTTGCGGTCATTGTCGTGATTTGCTTGATTGCTCTGATCTGCGGCTCGGTTTTCGGGATATTCTTTTCCGGCGAGGATTCCGGCACAGGAATGTCGATGCAGACTGCCGTGCAGGAAATCAACGCTGATTACGATGCCAAGATGGAAGCGGAGAAAAACTCGGTAGCCTATGATAATATGGAGATCAGCGGCGGTCGAGCCGTGTGGAAGGATGTGCTTGCGGTCTATGCAGTCAAAACGAATACCGACAAGGACAATCCGCAGGAGGTCGCCACGATGGACGAGAGTAAGAAGCAGCTTCTCTCGGACATATTTTGGGAGATGAACTCCATATCCTCCCGAAGTGAAATCCACTCGGAAACGGAAATTACCGAAACGGACGATGGAAACGGCAACATCGTTCAGACGGAAACGACAGTCACAAAAACAACGCTTTATATTACCGTTTCTCATTTGACAGTGGATGAAATGGCTGACCTATATGGCTTTGACGCAGAACAACGGGAATACCTTGCCGAGCTTCTCAAGGACAAAACCAATTCCCTTTGGGCGGCAGTACTTTACGGCATCCGATACAGTGACGATCAGATCGTCACCGTCGCTCTTTCACAGGTGGGCAATGTGGGCGGCGAGCCGTATTGGTCTTGGTATGGCTTCGGAAGCCGTGTGGAATGGTGTGCCTGCTTTGTATCGTGGTGCGCCAACGAGTGCGGCTACATTGATACCGGAGTTATTCCCAAGTTTGCAGGCTGCGTCAATGGCGTCCAGTGGTTCAAAGACCGTGGACAATGGATTGACGGCTCTGCCGAGCCTGTCCCCGGAATGATTATTTTCTTTGATTGGGATAACAAGGGTTCGTCGGGTCCGCAGGACGGACAGTCCGATCACGTCGGCATCGTGCAGAAGGTTGAAAACGGCATTGTTTACACCGTAGAGGGCAACTCCGGCGATAGCTGCCGGGTGAACCAGTACAGCGTAGGACACTACGAAATCCTCGGCTATGGTGTACCAGCGTATTAACTCGCTGTTTTGAAAAGGATTTTAACAAGTTACCCTCATAGATTGCTTAATTACAGGGAATAATGATTTGTAAGGGGGATTTATATGAAAAGCATCAAGCAAGCGGTATGCTTTCTGCTGGTTGGACTTTTATGTACAGTGATAATCTATCCGCTTTTGCATGAGTTGGGGCATAGTTTGGCAGCTATCGCTCTGGGGGGTGAGATTGTTCAACTAAGTTGGTTACCTATTCCCAGTGTGCTTTGCAAAATGAATTCACCTAATACTTCCCAATATGTGATTGTGGGATTAAGCGGAATGATATTTCCTGCTCTTTTATGTATTTTTGTGCGCAGCAATAGATTCTGGGTATGGTATTTGATGTTTATCATGAAGCTAACCGCTGCATGGTCGTTAGTACTTGCAGGGCTATCTGTTTTCTTGTTTCAAAAGGGAATAACACTTCCGAATGATGATATGACTATTATTCTGGAAAGAGCACCAGATCAGTGGTGGATATATGCACTGTTAATTATACTGCTGTTTCTGGCAGTGTGTCTTTCGGTAGGCAAGTCAAAACCGGTGCGACGGATTATTTCTGTTATATGAGTGAACGCCGAGTGCAACATTGGAAGTTGCACTCGGCGTTCATTTTGCTTTTATTCGCTTTGCCATTGTGATTAGAGCTTCTAAATCTTCTTTGCACATATTCTTGGTTATTTCGGATAGTTCATGGGCAAGCTGGGGTGTCTCACAGTCAGTATCGAAAAATTCCTGTGGTGTCACGCCAAGATAATCACAAATATAGAGAAATTCTGCTAGGGACGGTAACGCTCTGCCATTAGAAATGCTTTGAATATAGCTTTTGCTATGCCCTAAGTCCAAACTCATTTTATACTCAGAGATTCCCTTTTGCGTTCGCAGAAAGGAGATTCGATCTCGGATAAACTGCTCATCCATAATATCACCTCTGCAATATTTTATACTAATTGTAGCGGTGATAATCACGATAAAATTACCGATTATACTTGATTTATACCGCAATTATCGGTATAATAGTTTTGCTGCAACAATTTTTAGCGGTAATTTCGATTGCACTGAAATGGCGTTTATATAAAAATAGTGCTGATTTTACAAATCAAAATCAGCACTCATCTTGCGTAGAACAAATACTTCTTAACGCTTATAATCCACCTATTTTTATAGCATTATAACACGATTCCTACGGTATGTCAATCAGATGACAGCTTCCGACACTAATTTAGCAGTAATATTTATCAATTTTGCACCTGAATTCAAGCAAGCAATAGGATGATTTATAATTGATTGGTGTCAGATTGTGGTCAATCAGAGGCACAGGAAGGAGCTGCTATTATGCCCAGAAGAGGCGAACATATACACAAAAGAAAAGATGGGCGATGGGAGGCACGGTACAAATGCGGCATAGATGCAAATGGAAAAACATGCTATAAATCCGTCTACGCTAAAACCTATACCGAGGTTAAAGAAAAATTATGGAATTGTTTGAAGAACAATCCAAAAAGCGAACCTTCAGAGAGTAGCATAACGTTTGGAGTTGCTGCTGACTTATGGCTGGAAGCGAATAAGTTTCGGCACAAAGGCGCTACTATTATGAGATATGAAAACCTGATTAACAGGCACATAAAGCCAGAACTTCAGGACATGAGACTGTCTAAGCTTAACTCAACTGTAATTAGCGATTTCATGAACCGCAAAGTTCAAGCAGGACGTTTAGATGGAAACGGAGGACTTTCTTCCTCTTACGTTCGGAGTATTATGTTGGTTCTAAATGCCGTGATAAACTTTTCGGAAGAAGAAAACCTATGTCCTCCAATTCAAATGAAGGTGTATACACCGTCGGTTCAAAAAAAGGTGCTGAAAATTCTGAGCATATCAGATCAAAAGAAACTCGAATCTATTCTCTTAACGAACATGGATGAAACTGCATTGGGAATCTACTTGTCATTACAAATGGGATTGCGGCTTGGAGAAGTGTGTGCACTCAAGTGGGATGATATAGATTTCGCAAATGCGATTCTTCATGTTCGGGCAACTATTGCGAGAGTTTCCTCTCGTGCATGCAATAACAATATTATAAAAACCGAATTGATTCGAGATGTTCCAAAAACCAAAACATCGCTTAGAGATATTCCGATACCTTCAAATATATTTGAAATACTTCTCAGTGTTAAACGGCACAGTGTATCAGAATACACAATATCTACCACAGATACGTTTGTCAGGCCAAGAACACTTGAATATCGATTTCAGCGTATTCTTGAAGATAATAGCATTCCCAAAATCAACTATCATGCACTAAGGCACACATTTGCCACTCGATGCGTAGAAGCTGAAGTTGATATTAAAACATTGAGTGAGATACTGGGACATTCAAATGTTGCCATAACACTGAATACATATGTACATTCTTCTATGGACAGAAAACGGGAACAGCTGGAAAAATTGAATCATGCAATATCTTAATCCAATTGTGGTCAAATTTAGGGTCACCCTGATCACAAGAAAGCTCATAAAATAGGCAGATTTCAGAGATGCAGCGCAGAAGTATTTGTTCTACGCAATCAACTTGAGATCGGCTTATTTTTTTGAATGCGAATCAAACGAACGCCTGATTGAAGCAACATTGCAAATGTCAAACCGGTTAACACTTGAGATGGGTGAATAAATGGAAAATAATGAGCGTAGGAAAGAAATATTAAATACCTGCCTTGACACTTTTATTAGTAAAGGATTATCGGAAACAACAGTGCGGGATTTGAGCACTGCATTAAAGCTACAATCTGGTGGCATTTATTATTGGTTTAAAGATAAAGACGAAGCTGTGGTAGCATGCGCTGAAGAAGCGGCATTAAGACTTGAAAATTCGCTGATTTTCCCTGCTCTGGATGATATTCGCGATCCAGATCGGCTTATGAAGCAACTTAAAATCAGAGCAGATAAAATGCGCCCGACGATGAAGTTCTTCGCCAGCGTGTGTGCGTTGGCAAAATATGAAGAAAGAATGCAGCCAGTGTTGGATCGTCTGGCGGAACGTTATGAACGCTATGCACAGCGCTTTTCTGAAGAGTCGCGTTGCGATTTTAATGAGGTCGCACCATATGTGTATTTCGCTATTACAACCATTACGGACTATATGATTTTTGGAGAGGCAAAATATATATTTCCGCAAATTGAATTAATTAAGACTGCGCTGAAAGGCTTTCTACGGGAAGGCACCGAATAAAAAATGCAGAGGAGGTACCTCCTGTGATTAGGTATAAAGAAAAGGCAAAGGATTGCCAATTACTTGTCAGAGTGAAGTTGCCATTTGGAAAAGCGGTAAATGGCAACGAGTTAAATCTGTTTGCACAAAAATGCATTAGGGGGTTTCTGAAGCCAAAGCTAATTAAGAATAATACAATTGAGTACACAGGGCCAATCGCAGTATCGCTGTTTGAGCGACTTGAAAAACCGATCAGCAAGTATGACTTTTTCTTCCTGATAGAGCAAATCATTGATGCAACACAAAAACTTCAGCGAAATGCTTTCCCTTGGAATAAGGTTGTGTGGGATCTTCGCCATGCATACATAAACGAAACGACAAAAGAAGTTCAACTGCTTTATTTGCCCTTGGAAGAAATATCTGGTTCGGCAGATATTTCAGGATTTATTGAAAATATCATATATTCAGCAAAACCAGTCGACGAGCGAGACACTGGATTTGTCTCAAGGTTTGTTTATTTCTTTAAAGGCTTGCCGCATTATGATCCGACAAAAATTGAGGCATATATTGCGCATGAGGATAGAAGCATTGTCAACACGATAAAACGACACACTACCGGTGGCAGTGGATTTATGACGGATAAACGCAAGGATTACTACGATCACTATGAGCAGCGAAATAATGATGATGAGGCCACAGGACTTCTTCCGCAGTCGGACGAAGAAGATACAGCACTCCTCCAGGAAGATAACGAAGCAACGGGTCTTCTTATTGATGAGGGCGATGAAGCAACTGGATTGTTGAATGATGACGAAGCAACCGGCCTGCTTGAGGATGACGAAGCGACGGGGCTCTTGGTTGAAGAGCAAGTGCATTATCCAACGCTTTACCGTATATTGACGAACGAACGCATTTGTGTAAATAAACCTGTGTTTCGGTTAGGGAAAGAACGCAGTTATGTGGATTATTTTGTCACGAACAACAACGCGGTAAGTCGTGGTCATGCTGATATTATTACCAGAGGCAATCGGTATTTTGTCCGTGATTTGAACTCTAAGAATAAGACCTACATCAACGGACAGGCAATTCCACCTCAATGTGAGTGCGAACTTTTGGACGGCAGTCGTTTGACACTGGGGAATGAAGAGTTCATTTTCAATATATAAGCAGCAATCTAGGCCAAAGGAGATATGGTAATGCGATTTACAGCAACTGCGGATACCGATATTGGTATTTCAAAGAATACAAATCAAGACAGCGTCCTTGTAAAACATGCATCCTATGACGGTGGTGAAGTGCTGCTGGCAGTTATTTGCGATGGGATGGGTGGGCTGTCAAAAGGAGAATTGGCCAGTGCGACAGTCGTGCAGGCTTTTTCAAGGTGGTTTGACGAGGAACTTCCGTATGAATTAGCGGATGTGAATCTTGAAGTCATCGGCGGAAAGTGGTCGTTGATGTTAAAAGATCTGAATGTACGCATCCTTGAAGCAACAAGGAACCATTGCCGGAGTGGCGAAGCAATGGGAACAACTTTTACTGGAATTCTCTTCGTAAATGACCATTATATTATTGCACATGTCGGTGATACCCGTGCATATCAGATAACGTCTGAAATTCAGCAGCTCACAACAGACCAGACCTTTGTTGCACGAGAAGTTAGCCGCGGAACGATGACTATTGAGCAAGCGCTACGGGATAAACGCAGAAATATGCTGTTGCAGTGCATTGGTGCATCCGAAGTTGTTGATCCTCAGATCCTGACGGGCAAAGCAAGCAAAGGCGCATATATGCTTTGTTCTGATGGTTTTCGCCATGAGATTACCGAGCGGGAAATATACGAATCGTTAAATCCTGTTAATCTGATCAATAAAAAAGCAATGCACAGCAACGTGAAATACCTGATTGAACAGGTCAAGAGCCGCCAGGAGAAGGATAATATCTCCGTGGTTCTGATTAAAGCAGAATAAGAGGTGGCAGATATGACTCGTGTTGGAACGGTAATTGAGGGAAAATATGAAATACTGAAGGAAATCGGTCGGGGCGGTATGTCCGTTGTATACCTTGCGAATGATACACATCTTAACCGAAACTGGGCAGTCAAGGAGGTCCGCAAGAAAGGCAACGGCAAAAATGACGAGATTGTTGTAAATAGTTTGTTGGCAGAGGCCAATATGGTAAAGCGGCTGGATCATCCTGCGCTGCCGAGAATTGTCGACATTATTGATAATGGGACGACCATCTACATTGTTATGGATTTCATCGAAGGAGAATCCTTAGATAAAATTCTGAATGAGTATGGTGCGCAGCCCGAAGATAAGGTAATCGAATGGGCCATGCAGATTTGTGATGTATTTTCGTATCTGCACTCTCAAAAGCCGCCGATCATCTATCGGGATATGAAACCAGCAAACCTAATGCTCAAACCGAACGGTAATATCAGCATCATTGATTTCGGCATCGCCCGTGAATATAAGGAACAGAATCTGGCGGATACCACTGTTATGGGCACCAAAGGATATGCACCCCCTGAACAGTATAGCGGGCAAACCGATCCACGCTCCGATATTTTCGCACTTGGCATGACTATGCACCATTTGCTCACGGGGGTTGATCCAAGGAATGGAGAGCCTTACGCTCCGGTGCGTCAGTGGAATCCCGAACTGTCTGAAGGTATTGAGGCCATTATCAACAAATGCGTAGAGCCGGCGGCAGAAAATCGCTACCAGAACTGTGCGGAGCTGCTGGTCGACTTGCAAGATCCCAGCAAGGTCACCAAAGGATGGCGAAGGAAACTGAAGCGACGGTTGTTTGCCTTCGTTGGCGTAGCTGGACTTGCTGTTGTAGCTGGTATTGCCGGGCTTGCGTTAAATTTTGCAGCGACACAGGTAAATAATCAGGACTATGATTTAAAAATTGCTTCCTCTGATCCGACTGGGTATTATGAGGCAATCAATATTTATCCGGCACGTACAGAGGCATACAACAAGCTGATTGACTACTATAAAAATTATGGCGCAGAGAACGACAGCATTGCCCGAATCGGTAACGAACTTGAAAAGCATGCTGATCAGCTTGATACAACATTGCCAGATGTTGCGCAGCTCTACTACGACACCGGAAAGCTGTATTTTGCTGACTATGATGGAGCGTTAAAAGCAAGAACCGCCAACGCAAAAGGATATTTTGAGGTTGCATCTAATGGAACAGCCGATTTTGGAAAAAAGGATATTGCGTCTTGTTACTATTCTATCTGCAAATTCATGACCAGCCAAAGCACGACCTCGGAACACGCACTGGATGATTATACGAAACTCTTCGAGGAGATTAATCAGGCTATGGCCATTGTTGAAAATGCTAATGATAGTGAGTCAAATTATGACAAAATCTCACTTTACTATGTTACGCTTCTGCTGATTAACGATCAATCAAAGTATATGGCAGGAGTAGGCTTCAACCAACAAGAGGCGTTGAATATGATGGAAGCGATTTACAAGAAAACCATAGCGATTACATCGACACTTCCATATGTCACGGAATTGCAGGATAAAATAAAAGGCGACTATGAGACATTTGTAACTACTGTAAATAATAACTACAACGAAGTTGCAAAACGTCAGAACGGAGGTAATTAAATGGCGGAAACACTGTCAATGCTGTCAATTATCTCTTTCATTATCGCCGGTATTGCATTTGTAGCAGTTGTTTTCCTTTGGATACTCTTTAAAATTCCACGCATCATTGGTGACCTGAGTGGCCGTAATGCACGGAAAACTGTTGCAAAGGTGCGTTCCAGTAATGAAAAATCAGGTGACAAATCCTATCGTTCAAGTGGAGCGAATGCTGCAAGAGTAAAATTGACCAGTACTATGCCTCAAACGCAGCCAGAGCAACATACCGAAGAAATGCATCCGGGAAATGAAAGTATGCCGGAAACGGGCTTGCTTGCCGATAATAAGGCAGCGCTTCAAAATACAGCTGGTACGGAGTTGCTTTCCGATGAAGATGCCACAGGAACTTTGTTCGACACAGATGCTGCAACCCAACTTTCTGAAAAGCAGGCAGCCCCCGACCATCCTGTACAAAGGAAAACCTTACATATTCTTGAAGAAATCGTACTGATTCATACCGATGAGGTGATTGAATGAGTTGGGGACGATATGAATACCGTGGAAAAAGAATTCGGTGTTTGTTTTGGATTGCTGTTGGGCTATTTGCAATACACGCATCAAGCTATTTACTGATGCCGGTGGCAACAGAATTTGCTGAAAGCCGCAATTCCAATACACCATTGTTTGCTATTGGATGTATATTTTGGAGTTCTATTGTACTCGGTTATCTTCTGATTGCGTTAGCAAACACGGAAAGAAAAAACTTTATCAGGAAGCGGTTGAATGGGGACCTTTCTATGCAGTGCCACATTGGAGCGGTTACCTTCTTTTCAAATCTTCCTGCTACCATTGTTGATGCAGCTCTATTTGCCAGTGTGGTTGCGTTTGCGATTATTTATTGTGCCGGTTTTATAAACCGTTATATCACATATGTGGCATTGGCCATTGTAAGCTTCTCATTGAATACGCACGGCTTATTTAATGGGAGAATATATAAAATCACAAAATACAAACGATTGAGGAGAGGCGAAAATCATGAGTAATGCAAAAAAGAGCATATCTCGCAGATTTATGGCAGCGTTATTGTCGTTTGTGTTGGTGTTGGGTCTCATACCCACATCAGCACTGACTGCTTATGCTGCCACACCAGAACATCCGAACGGGGTTACGGTTTCTGTTACCGATCAGGATGGAAAAGGAATTGCGGGAGCAACAGTTGAATACCATATCAACTCCACGGTAAACGGAGCTGATTATGCATCCGGAACAGCAACAACCGATGAAAACGGCTGCGCAGAGGTGCTGGCAGCAGACAAGTTCATCGCAGATGATCTCACGCTTTCTGCAACGGCTGTTTTGACTGATTATACTTATGCTGACGGCAGCGACAGTATTAAAAATGCTGCAATTACCTCGGATGCGCAGGACTTTGCTATCCAACTTCGCAGCACAAAGATTCCGGGTGTGACCGTTACTGCAAACAGTGGATTGGTCTATCAGGAAGGAACTGCCCAGAGTCTGGTAACTGTAGCAGGTACGAAAGATACGGATACTGTTACCTACAAAATCGATAACGATGTTGTCGTTACTCCTCAAAAAACAGATGCAGGTACATATGCGGTTGAAGTAATCGTTGCCAGAGAGGGATACTCTGATTTTGTTTTTTCCGAAAATGTTACGATTGCAAAGGCCTCAATTGCCGGTATTGATATTACAGAGGTAAATGCTTCTTACAACGAGAAGACCCAGAATATTGCAACTCTGACTGGCAATTTCTTGCCGACCGATGAGGTGCACTGGTTTGTCAACGGCACAGACACTGGTTCTATGGATGTTCCGCAGAAAGACGCTGTCGGAGAATATACGGTCAGAGTCACCGTAGATCGGGGCAACAACTATGAGGTGTTCGACAAAACCGTAACTTCGAAGATTGTGCTCGGCAATATTAATCTCGATGGTCTCAAGATTACGGCCAACAAACTGACATATAATGGAGAGGAACAAGAAGCTGTTACTGTTGAAGGTCAGGGAAACTATACCTTGCAGTACCGTTTGTCCGAGACAGAATCTTGGAAAAAATACGATAAAGCTGCTGGAACGGTTCCAACGGTAAAAAACGCTGGAGATTATACCGTTTACATCAAGGCGGTTAAGGATAGTTACAATGACGAAGAATATCCTGAGTATCCGCTGAATGTTCACGTTGAGCGGGCAGAGCAGAGTATTGCTTTTTCAACAGCCGTTCCTACCACAGTTGAACTTTCTAACGATTCAAACAAGAACCGCTACGACTTCAGTGCTAACGGAACTAATTTGAGCGGCGAAGAGATTGAATATACTTTAATCGATGCTTCCGGGACTGATATTGCAGAGATTGGCGCAAGCAACGGAACGTTAACTGTAAAACATGCAGGTATTGTAACGGTTAAAGCATTCCGTGCGGGCAACAAGAACTACAAAGATGCTGAAGTCTACAGCACCGTTGTAATCACTGCGCCGCAGAGCGGCTTGGTTTCTTTTGCTATGCAGACCGTGAATTACGTGCTTGATGAAAGCGGCGTTCCTTCGGAACAGCAGGTTACAAAAGTAAACGCAGACGATAACGGAGCAGTTACATATTCTATTGGTCAGACGAATATCGGCTTGTCTATAGATCCGAATAGCGGAAAAATCACAGTTACCAACTGGAACAAACTCGGCAGGGCTATGCGCAAGACAGGAAGTGTTTCCGTCATTGTTACCGCACAAAAGGCTGCCGGGGCTATGACGGCGAAAGAATGGATCAGAAATGGCAAGACTTGGGCTTCGCAGGATTTCACTTGCGAGGTATACCCTGCAACCACGACTTCTTATAAACTTGTAATTACATATGAGGCAGCACCAGACTTTGATGCTGTTTGTAACATTACATCTTCCGACCCCAAAACGGGGTGGTATAACAGCAAGCACCCCGCTACGGTAACGCCGAAAGACGGCGAGAAATACAGCATTGCAGTTGATGATCCGATCGGTTTTGCTGACAAGCAGACCGTCACAGAACAGGGCGAAGATTTACATTACGTTTATCTGAAGGATAAGACGACCAGAAAAATATGCGCTGGAATTGAGCTGAAGATTAAAATTGACACCGTTGCCCCAAATACTGACGACATGACCATTTCCTATTCGGGGTCCATTGTTGATAAGATTCTATCGACGATTACCTTTGGCTATTATAATCCCGATGTTACCGTTACCTTTACCGCAGAAGATGAGACTTCTGGGCTCGCCTATCTGGATTGGAAGTATACAAAAGAGGCCAATGCCAGTGACGTAAATCTTGCTGAGGAAAGCGGGCACCTAACCTTTGATGAAAATGGACAGGCGGAGCTTATATTGACCGCTTCTGAAGTGAAGCAGTATCGCGGTAATATTTCCTTCACCGTGACGGACAAGGCCGGAAATACCAGCGACACAAAGACAGATGATGGACATGTGATTGTCATTGACACGATTACGCCCAATTGCAGTGTGTCTTATGATGACCCGCTGAATATCCATGATGGGAAGAAGTATTTCGACGGAAGTATTGAGCTGAACTTTACTGTCACAGAAGCGAACTTCTACGAAGAAGATTTCAAGGCATTTGTTTCTAAAAACGGCGAATCCAAAGCAGCCGTTCCCTTGAGCTGGAAAAAGAGCACTGAGGAAAAAGATACTTATATTGGAACGTATATGCTCAGCGGCGATGGCGACTATGTGGTGTCTGCTGAATACAAAGACAGATCCAATAATGAGATGGCAAAGTATCAGTCTGATGTGCTGGTAATCGATACGATTAATCCTGTAATTGGTTTTGCGTATGACGAGGCAAAGCAGGAAACGACAATTACAGTCACGGAACACAATTTTGACGCGGCTGATATTGCTGCGACTGTAACAAGTAAGGATGTAAACGGAAACAAGGTATCTGCCAATGATCTGAATGTTGAATTGCATCAGGCCGATAAGTGGGAGCATGATGGAGATACGCATACATTCAAGACCACGAATTATGTAAGCGGTCTCTATACGATTACGATTGATTACTCGGACTTGTCAAAGCGAACGGCGACATATACGACGAACGAATTCATTGTAGACCACGGTGCTCCGTCAGCGCCGGAAATCAGTTATAGCAAATCGCTTTTGGACACTGTACTCGGTGGAATTACATTCGGGTTTTACAATCCGGATGTAACCGTAACGTTTACATCCTATGACGCATTTGCGGGTGTAGACTATTTTACTTGGTCTTATGAGAAGCAGGCAGATGCCAGCAGCACAAATGTTGCCAGATACAATGAGACTAAGCTTTTTGCCCAGCAGGATAGCAGTGACAAATCCAAATATACTGCGGTAGTCACTCTCCCGCTTAATGAAGCTGAGCAGCTTCGCGGCAGTATTGCGGCAACAGCAACCGATAAGTACGGCAATGTCAGTGCAAAAACAACTGACTCCGGTAAAGTGATTGTTGTAGACACAATTTCTCCCGCCATGGCCGTGGAATACAGCGAGGCAAGTAATCAGGTTGGAACCACGCTTTACTACGGAAACGATAAGAGCGGGAAGGCCGAGATCACTTTTAAGGTAACAGAGGCGAACTTCTTCGCAGAAGATGTGGTTGTCAAAGTTTCGAAAAATGGGGCGACAGCTTATGCTGTTACTCCGGCCTGGACTGATGTAGACGCAGATACGCATATTGGAAGTTATACGATTTCCGGTGACGGTCATTATATTGTTTCCGTCGAGTATAAGGATCGTTCCAACAATGAAATGACGACGTATCAGTCCGACATGATTACGATCGACACGATTAAGCCGCAGGTAAATGTTACTTATCAGAATACAGCCAAGATTGCAACGTTGAAAGATGGCGAAGGAGCTGAAAGAGACTATTTTAGCAAAACGCAGACGGCAGTAGTCACGATCAATGAGCATAACTTTGATTCCAATGATGTCAAGTTCAACATCGTTGGCAAGGATGTTGCCGGTAATATGCGCAATATCAGTGACTTGATCTCCATGTCTTCCTGGAGAACGAATGGCGATGTTCACAGCATTACTATCGCATATTCGGGTGATGCCAATTATACCTTTGATGTGGACTACAGCGATCTTGCGAAGAATGCCGCTGAAGATTATGCCGCAGATCACTTTACCGTAGACACGGTAGCACCTCGAATCACAGGCGTTTCTTACAGCACGAGCGTGCTTGAGACAGTACTCTCTAGCGTGAGCTTTGGCTTTTACAACGCAAAGATGACGGTCACCGTTACTGCTGAAGATGATACGGCTGGCGTCCATCAGTTTAATTACAGCTACCTGACTGCTGCGGGGGTAAGTTCTGTCAATGCGCAGCTTTTGGATCAAGTAATAGGCGAAGCAGGTATCAAGTATTCAGACGGTGGCAGAACGGCTACCATGACATTTGAGATTCCTAAGATGGCACTCGGCAGCGACAACCAGTTTAATGGAACCGTGAAGTTTGATGCGACAGACCGTTCTGATAATAAGGTGGAACAATCGGAAAACAAGCGCATCGTTGTCGATAATATTGCCCCTACAGCTACTGTTTCCTATAATGAGCCAGTCAATACGCAAAATGGTATTTCCTACTATGATGGAAACATCAATGGAACGATTACCATCAATGAGGCTAACTTCTACGCAGAGGATGTTTCTGTTATGGTTTCCCGTGACGGCGGTCCTGCACAGACATTGTCCACCTCTTGGTCGGACAGCAGTGTTGATACACATATCGGCTCCTTTACCCTCGCAGACGATGCGGACTACATTGTCACAATCAATTATCGAGATAAGTCGGGCAATACAATGACAGAGTATCAGTCAAGCCAGATGACGATTGATACGAAGATTGAAGAACCTACTTACTCGATTAACGGTGTAGCTAAGTCTGGCGATGATGGTGGAGCCTATAAGGATGAAGCAAATATCAGCTTCAACTTCGAAGATCAGAACTTTGATACGCAGACTGTAAAGCTTGTGCGTACCCGTTTTAACGAAACTAAGGACGTCACAGCAGATTTTGTGAAAGTTGGACTCAACGAAAAGGGCGGTTCCGGTTCTTTTGATATTGCGAAGAAAGTAGATAACGATGGCATCTATGTACTGACTGTCACAATGACAGACAAAGCTGGCCATTCCACGGAATCCCATATCAAGTTTACCATTAACCGTTACGGTTCTGTCTACGAGTATAGTGATTATCTGACCTCCCTGATTAAGGATGGCGGTCAGTACATTGCCAAGAATGGCGATGCTGCAATCACAGATGACCTTGTGATTACAGAATACAATGCAGATAGAATCGTTAAGGGGTCTCTGAAGATTGTAATTACGCGTGACGGTGAAACAATCGACACGAAGTTTACTGCCAGCCCTGAGGCTTCCGACAACACTGCAATTGGGTCCTCCGGTTGGTATCAGTATGTGTACACCATCAGCAAGGAAAACTTCACAGAAGACGGCGTTTACAACATTACAATCACATCTGAGGATGCGACTGGAAATACTTCAACAAGTGTGCCGGATAACTCCGTCGCTGCAAACGGTGAAAAGATTCTCGATGTAATGACTTTTACGGTGGATACTACAGCACCTGAGATTCGGAACATTGTTGGCTTGGATAAGAAAATCGTTAATGCCCAGGAGCAGGATGTCAAGTACACGATTGTTGATGTCGGCGGGTTGCAGCAGATCGAGGTAATCGTGAACGGTCAGACTGCCGATACGATCACTGATTTTGGCGACGATCTGAATAGCTATGCCGGTACATTTACGCTGAGTGAAAGCAATGAAGCACAGACGGTTCAGCTAAAGGTTACCGACCTTGCCGGTAATGTTACAGATACTACATCTGATGATTTTAATCCTGGTGAACGGTTCGTGTTCAACGATGTAATTACCGTTTCTACGAATTTCTTCGTTCGCTGGTATGCAAACGCTCCCCTGTTCTGGGGTTCTATCGGCGGTGCTGTGGTAGTAACCGCTGGAATTTGGCTTCTTATCGTTGCAAAGCGCAAAAAGAACGCTGAAGAGAAGTAATAATCATTAGCAAAAGGAAACCGCACTGCCCGTGCGTTAAGCACGGGCAGGCGGAACCCCTTTGCTAGAACTTGGACTACGAAGATTTTCGTGGTTCAACTTGTGGCAAAGGATTTCTCGTGGAAGGATTGAAGTGTATGAATGTCTTGGCCGAAAAAAGTAGATTAACAGAGATGGAATGCGGTACAAATTATGCGTGCATTCTGAATGATAATTCGTCCTTCCTCCCTACTGAATATAAGGTACTCCAGAGTCAGAAAGGCGGCTGCTTTGTTAAGTGTATGCGGATGTTGTACAACGGCAAAACAGAACTATACTATTTTTCCGGAGAACTGAAACCCCTTTCTACGGTGTTATTATCCATTGATGCAGAGCGCTTTTTGACGATTCTTTGCAATCTGTTTGCTGCAATTATCAGTGTTCAGAGCAATGGATTCTTAACTTGTAGAAATATTAACGCTGATTTTGAGAGAATTTATATCGATCCGAGTACATACAAAGTCAACCTGATCTATCTTCCGCTAAAAGAGCATCTCTTTGAAGATGACGCAGCGTTTGAAAATGAGGTTAGGACATCGCTTATCAAGCTGATTTCTGGTTTAAATGCATTATCTACTCCCAGAATGATGCAGGTCTTAGCAGATTTACAAAATGGCTCTTTGGGAGTGGAAGAACTTTATTCAAAATTAAGTGGCAAAATGATTGCCAATCAACATGACAATAATAGTGTAGAAAACAGAGAACCTTCCACTGAACCAACAAGATTAAAGCTGGTGGCGATGAATGCGCCTGTCAGGTTTGTAATTACAGTGGATAAAAACGCCTTCACGATCGGAAAAAAAGACTCCAATGATGCGGTAATCACGTTTAACAAGATGATCAGCAGAGTTCACTGTAAAGTCACCGGTAGTCGAGGCCAGTATTGGATTACTGATTTACAAAGCTCAAATGGAACCTATATTAATAATATGCGGTTACAACCCAATCAGCCGCATGAATTGAAATCTGGAGATATTGTGCGGATGGCGAATTCGGATTTTCAGACTGTAATTGATTGAAGGAGATGGCGGGATGTCGAAAGCACGCGTAATTATTGCTGACACAGATATAAACTACATCATTCCGTTACAGCTCAAATTTGCAGAGGAGTTCTTTGATGCAATTGATTTGGAAGTAATTTCTGATAGGAGCTATTTCGAAAAACTGTTCGCAGTTCCTCAGAAAGCCGATATTCTTATTGTATCAGAGGAGCTATATGATTCTTCCCTACAGCGCCATAATGTCAGCAATATCTTCTTGATGACGGAACAGTATGAGGAAGGCCAGACCGCTGAATTGAATGTAAATCGGATATTCAAGTATACCAGTATCAAAGAAATTTTTAGCGAAATCACCGGAAAAAGTGCTGGCGCACTGAAGGTTCAAACGGAGAGCCAGGAACCTAGAATTGTATTGGTTTATTCTGCCTGCGGAGGCACAGGGAAAACAACTGTGGCAATGGGCATAAGTGCATCACTTACGAAAAATTATAAACGCGTTCTATATATAAATGCAGCTCGATTGCAGGTCTTTCAGCATATGTTTGAGAATCCATCAGCAATTACCGCTGCGGATGTGTATACGAAGCTTTCTGCAAGCACTGACAGCATCTACGAAAATATTAAACATGTAATTCGTAAGGAACTATTTAGCTATCTTCCGCCTTTTAAAGCTGCATTGATGTCCTTGGGGTTACCCTACTCTGTTTTTGAGAGAATAATCATCTCTGCAAAGAAAAGTGGAGAGTATGATTTTATTGTAGTGGACGCTGATATTACATTTGACGAAGATAAAGCTACTCTGCTGAACATTGCAGACAAGGTTCTTATTGTTACAAAGCAAAATTTATCCTCCGTAATTGCAACAAATATTCTCGTTGCGAATATAAACGGAGCAAATACAGAAAAATACTCTTTTGTGTGTAACGACTTCGACAAAGAAAAGGACAACTCGCTGATTTCTCCAAATGTATCTGTAAAGTTTTCTATTGACGAGTATATTGAGCATTTCAGACATTATGACAAAATGAGTCCGGGTGATTTCTCAAAAGAAAACAGTATTCAAAAGGCTGCATTTTTGACCATATAAGGAGGAGCACAATGAATAAAGAAACAGCGATTATAATCTTTAATATTATTAAGAGAAATTTCACTGTGGATCTTGAGGTTCCGCTGGATATATCTGCTAATGATTTGGTAAACGCTCTAAATACCGCATATGATCTCGGCATTGATACTTCTAATATGAAAAACTGTTATCTGAAAATGGAAAATCCGATTTCCTTGCTCAAAGGCAACAAGTTATTGGCTGATTTTGGAATGCGCAACGGCAGTGTTATCAACTACACAGAATAGGAGGCGACGGAGATGAAAAGATATAAAGTTACTCTTTCAAGTAACACTGTTTATAGGGAAATAGAGCTCGCCTCCGATTTGCAACAAGTGAAGGTGGGTACTGGCGTAGATTGTGATATTCGTCTGCGAAAAGAACTATTTTTTAGTCAGATTGAACTTACTTTTATAAAAAATAAGGATACTTGGACTGTCATCTGCTCAGATAATTTGTATATTACCGTGGGCGACGTGCGCAAACTTGCAACAAAACAACTGAATCACGGAGATGTACTTGAAGTCAAATATCAGGACTCAGATAATCTGGTATTTGCAATGGAATTTCTGATCGATTTTGATGAAGGTAAAAAATACGAGAGAATTATCGACATTTCCGGGGCAACATCACTGACTATAGGTACATCGGCAAATTGCAATATTACAATAGGTGGCGAATATGCCAAAGATGATGCACTTGTTCTTACTAGAAAGTCCGATGGGTTTGTTGTCGATATTCAAAATACAACTTATGGTGTTTATATCAACGGTAAGAAGGCGAAGAACAAAGATATAATTAAAGATAGGGATTTTCTTTCCGTTTCCGATTATTTCTTCTACTTTAAGAACAATAAAATCTGGACGCAAATTCGTCCAGAAATGAAGGTCAATTCCCTCAGTTTTTTAGATACACCTTCAAAAGGTGAATATCCTAAGTTTAACCGAAACACGCGCATTAAAACGGTTAGTTGTAGGGATGACATTGAAATCCTAGATCCTCCAGCCGCGCCTCAGAAACCTAAGAACAACCTGTTAACAAGACTTCTACCTTCCATGGGAATGCTCGTTGCTGCAGGTGTAATGGCATTTTTGGGTGGAGCTATGATCATTATGTCTGTTATTTCTGCTGGAATGGCAATCTTTACATCTGTGCTTACCCTCAAGCAAGGCAACAAGGAGTATAAACAGAGTAGCGAAGAAAGAATTCAAAAATACAAGGCATACATTTCGAATAAGCGCAAAGACATAGAAGCATGCAGAGCTAATGAGAAGGCTGTGCTTGATAGCCTTTATATTTCTCAAGATGAGGAAACAGGGCGCTTTGAAGCATTTTCGCCTAGCCTATTTGACAGGACTCCAGAAGATAAAGATTTCCTAACTGTCAAGCTTGGCGAGGGCTCAGTAGAGGCGCAAAGACAAATTAAGTATAAAAAACAGGAAAAGCTTGAGATTGAAGATGAACTTCAAGTGCTTCCTAGTCAGCTTTGCGACGAGTACAAATTTATAAACAACGCTCCTGTTGTGTGTAACTTCAAAGAAATTAATGCAGTAGGCATTGTTGGAGCATTGGAAGACCGATATGCCATATTCAAGAATACCATCATCGATATAGCTGCCCGTCAATATTTTAAAGATGTTAAAATGGTGTTTGTTGCTGAAAAACGCAATGCAGATAAAATATATTGGCTTCGTATGTTACCTCAGGTATCTGTTGAAGAACAAAAGCTAAAAACCATCGTTATGGATGATGAGAGTAAAAATATAGTTTTCGAGTACCTTTATAAGGAACTGACACTTCGTCAGCAGGCGAAAAAGTATGATAACCACATTGTTATTTTCCTCTTTGATGAATACGGATTCAAAAGTCATCCTATATCTAAGTTTGTTGAAAAGGCCAAGGGTTTAGGCGTTACATTTGTGTTCTTCGGAGAAACAACAGCAGATATTCCTTTGGGCTGCGATCGATTAATTTCCTTAAGTGGAAAGAATGCTGGATGTCTGATGTTGACAGAAGATGCCAGTGAGGCAACAAAATTCACCTATTCTCCTCTTTCTACTGAAGTTGCCAGAAAGATAGTGGATTTAATGGCTCCAATATACAGTGAGGAAATTTCATTGGAAGGTACCTTGACAAAGAGTATCTCTATGTTCGAAATGCTGAATATTTTGGCTGTAGATGATATTAACTTAGAGGAAAGATGGAAGTCTTCTGAGGTATGCAAGTCTATGGCTGCTCCTTTGGGTGTATCAAAAAGCGGCATGGTATATTTAGATTTGCACGATAAGGCTCATGGCCCCCACGGTCTTGTTGCTGGTACCACTGGTTCTGGCAAGTCGGAGATTCTGCAAACGTATATTCTTTCTATGGCCACTTTATTTCATCCTTATGAAGTTGGATTTGTCATCATTGATTTTAAAGGTGGTGGAATGGTTAATCAATTTAAGAATCTGCCTCATTTGATGGGTGCCATAACAAACATTGATGGCAAAGAAATAGATCGTTCCTTAAAATCAATAAAAGCAGAACTTCAAAAAAGGCAGCGGTTGTTTGCGGAAGCGGAAGTTAATCATATTGACAAATACATACGCAAATTCAAAGGCAGAGAAGTGAAAATTCCGCTTCCTCATCTGATTGTAATCGTAGATGAATTTGCAGAACTCAAGGCAGAACAGCCTGAATTCATGAAAGAACTCATATCAGCAGCTCGTATTGGACGTAGTTTGGGTGTTCATCTGATTCTTGCAACACAGAAACCTTCTGGTCAAGTTAATGAACAAATTTGGAGCAACTCCAAATTTAAACTTTGTCTCAAGGTACAGAGTCAAGAAGACAGTAATGAGGTAATCAAATCACCTTTAGCAGCCGAGATTAAAGAGCCTGGACGTGCATATTTGCAAGTTGGTAATAACGAAATTTTTGAACTTTTCCAATCTGCATATAGCGGTGCGCCTGAGAAAATGGATGATATTTCTATTAAGGAATTCTCGATAAGAAGTGTTTCACCTTGCGGCAAGAGAATCCCCATTTATGTTCAAAAACGTAAAAAAGCAGATGGAATAAATACAACGCAGTTGGATGCCATTGTCGAGTATGTGAATCTCCATAGCCAAAAGGAAGGTATTGAGAGATTACCCAACATTTGCTTGCCTTCTTTGGAGAAATCTATTTCTGTACCAAAAGAGTTAGCCGTAAAAGGTAATAGTTATCCTATTGGAGTTTATGACGATCCTGATACGCAATATCAGGGCGAAGCTTATTTCGACTTCGATTCTGACAATACTTTTATCGTTGGTGCATCCCAAACCGGAAAAACCAATCTTCTTCAGCTCATCGTTAGAGAGATAGCATCACAAAAGAAAGCAAACGAAGCGAATTTTTACATTATCGATTTTGGTTCAATGATTCTCAAAAATTTTGAAGATTTGAATCATGTTGGTGGTGTCGTTCTTTCCTCTGAGGAAGAAAAACTGAAGAACTTGTTCAAGCTCCTCTTACAAGAATTAGATACAAGAAAAGAAAAGCTTATGTCTGTGGGTGTTAGTTCCATAGCCTCTTATAATGAGGCTGGTTACACTGACATTCCACATCTGTATGTGATTTTTGAAAATTTCGCTGTATTTAAAGAGTTATACGCAGACAAATTCGAAGATGATTTCTTGTTTATTGCGCGTGAAGGCATTGCGTATGGTATCTCCATAATTGTCACTGCAACTACTACAAGTGGTTTTGGCTACAAATATATGTCGAATTTTGCAAACCACATTGCGTTTACCTGCAATGATAATTCGGAGTATTCTAATCTCTTTGATCGGTGCAGAACTGAGCCTAGTAATGTTCCCGGACGTGCCTTGGTCTGTTTTAATAAGGTTATCTACGAAGCTCAGACATATTTGAGTTTCAACGGAGAAAAAGAGATTGATAGAATTGGCACAATTAAGGCGTTTGTTTCCGAACAGAATGAACGAAATTATGGACTGAGAGCAAAGCGCATTCCTGAAGTTCCAGATAATCTTGATCAGTCGTACATCTATGATAATTTTGCGATAAATGTTCAGAATCAGATTGCTGTTTCTCTAAATTATCAGCAGGTAGAACCTGTATGCTTCGATATTACATCTATGCCTCAACTTGCCCTGGTTGGCAAATTAACTGCAAACATGCTCGGTTTTGAAAAAGCTTTGATTAACGAAATTAAGATAAGCTACTTTGATCGGCCGGCAGAAGTGTATATTATTGACTCTCTATCTAGAGATCTTGCGAAATACGCTGATGAGCCATTTGTTGAAGAATATTCTATTGACTACTCTATTTTGAGCACAATCTTTGAGAATATAACAAGCAAACTTGAAGAGAGATACACCGAGGTATTGGAAGAAGGGCTTGAAGTTCTGGATAATAAGCCTTTACTGTTTGTGCTTATTAATAACACAAGTGCCATCGAATATATTTCTGCATCGAAAGAACTTATGTCCATATATGCTTCGATTGTAACGAAGTATAAGGCTATGAAGGTGATGTTGGTATTTGGTGGTATTAATGATGAGGTGATAGGATACTCAAGCGGGGATCTTCTTAAGAAGCTCAAAGAAAACAAAAACGCTATGATCTTTACGAATCTTGCCGAACACAAAGTGTTCGATGTTCCAGCTGCATTTATTAGAGCAAACAAGAAACCTATCGATGCATCTCAGGGATACTATTTGCGCGAAACAGAAATTGTAAAGATTCGTTTTGCAAAGGAGGAATAAGGCGATGGCAGGTCAATTCGATTTCAAACTTGATACTAGCGCATTCACAGAATCGGCAGAAGCAGCAAAAAATCTTGCTAAAACCTTGGAAGATGCTATCGCAAAAGCAGACAAAGCAATAAACAACCTGTACGATGGTTGGGCCGGTAAAGGCCGAAATGAGTTCGAAAAAAAATATAAAATTTTTGAACAACAGGTTGCAGATATCAAAAATGGCCTTTGGGATTTGTATGAGGATATCGTTACTGCCGAAGAAGGATACATACAAGCCGATACCGATGCAGCCAAGGCAATGGATGGTGTATCAGAGGGCGGTATATCCCTTAGTGATTATTAAATAAATAGGAGGCGAGAATCTTGGCTTATTCAATAGAAACATTAAAAAGCTGGCGCCGTGATGCAAAAAACAAAAGGAAAAATAATAAAAACCGTAGAGACGCTGTTAGAAAACCGTATGATAATGGTTGGAAAATGGATGATTACTACTCCAGAATTAAAAAGAAAGTAGATGATTGCACCTCTGAATTAGAAAATGGCATTAAGGGTATGAGTTCTGTTCTCGACGGAAAATGTAATGCTATTGAAGATCATGGGGAAAAGCAATGTCTTACAAATCAGTATGATTTCTCACAAGCCCTTTCATATATGGCCAGTGAGATAAGTCGATGTCAGGATAATATAGGTTACTACGATGGAAAAATAGCCGATTACGAAAGGCAGATAAAGGAGCAAGGCGGAATAATTCTGCCGTGGGAATAAGATATGGGTGAAATAATAATTGACTATTCAGAAATAAATAGTGCAGCAAAAAAAGCTCGTTCTGCTTCTGGATATTTTGAAGATTTCGAAGAGGAACTTGAGAAAAAAGTCTCTAAAAAACTTAGTGGATTACCTGGCTCGGACAGCAAAGGCAATATTGGAAATGCAAAAAGCATTGTTTCCTCTAAGATTAAAGAACTTAGGAAAAAGAAGAAATACTATTCTGATCTGGCTTCAAGTCTCGAAAAGCTTGCGGATAACATTGAGTATGAAGAGAAAAGTGTTGTTACCGATGTTAGATACATTGCAACCGAGGCGCTTGAGTTAAACAGGCAGTCCAAATGGCAAGCATTCTGTCAGTGGGCATATGGAACATTTTGTGTTGATATGCTGAACTGGAATCCTGTCACTCGATTTATCGGCAACGGCATAAAGAAAGGCCTTGATTGGGTTCAGGAAAAAGGAACTAAAATTGTTGACTGGTTCAAGCATGGTGAAGGGAAGTATTATTTGGGAATTGCGCTTGACGCTTTAGCAGTAGCTGGTGCAATTGCCGGTACGGTTGTTGCAATTGCTTTAGCTGTTGCCACAGGTGGTGCGGCGGCTCCTCTGGTGGTCGCAGCAGTTGCTTCGACCATCGGCACAGTAATGACGATGGTTGACTCTGGTTTCTCAATTTATAATAAGGTTAAAGCCTTGAAGGTTGAAAAGGAGACCGGAGATCCTGGCCGTGCGCGATACTACGGTAACATCAACGGTGTCAGCGATACAATAGATAAGACTGATATGGGAGGAAAAACTGCAAACGATGTGTGGGGTGTTGTAGGCACGGGATATGATGTAGTTCATGTTGCGGCAGATATTACCGCCGTTGTTTCTGGTACAATCGGTGCTGCGGGATTATCCGGACAGGCAGTTAAGAATCCTGCAACAGGAAAGTTCGAACTTAAAACAACTTATGATCCGTCCAAGATTAAATCCAACCTTAAGGGAACATTTCTTGAAAAAATTGGTTTTCGGAACAAAGGTGGCAAATGGACTTTTAACATTAAGAATTTGTTCAGTACAAAACGACCCACGGGTGCAATACCAAGAACAGATATATTTAAGAAGGACATTATTGGCGACAAGATCGGAGACACAACATATAAAACAATCAATAAGATAAAAAAATACTCTGGACTGCCTGGCAAATACTATAAAAAGGCGACACAGATTGAAAAAATCTTTAGCCCTGATAGTTCGGGATATGATGTGTTTAAGAACACAACGAAATTTGTTGGCGGAACCAAGTTCAATATTTCATCCCCTATCAGTGATTTCAATGACACAGTTTTAAAAATTATTGATACAACAATAGATTTGGCATCATAGGGGGTTGATTTATGCGTTCATTTGAAATTAACCAAAGCAAGCGGAAAAAAGCAATTAAACAGGTTGTGAAGGCTAATGTTAAAACTGCAAAGGGCGGCGTAAAGTTCTGCTATGGACTAACATGGTTTCTCAGAATCTTAGCTGTTTTTGGGGGCTTGGCCAATATCCTTTATGTCGTTTTTCTTAGTAATTATATTGTTGATATTATTTTCTTGATCATGACATTTGGATTTCCTTATGGCTTATCCTTCTTATCGGCAATTGTTTATATTATTTCCGCTAGCGGTGAATATCGCCTAAGAAGAAGAGAAACAATTACCTTCGCAAATGGTGGCTTTGTCTACAGTTATCATGATGATCGTGCCGGCCTTTCTAATACTATCTTCGCCTTTAATGTTCTATACGAAAATATTAGCAGGTACAATTACGATGATAAAACAAAGGTGCTTACTTTGTATGGAAAAATCATTGGCGATACCTACGAAAATGATGAATTAAAAGCTTCGGATGAATACAATGAGATATCCCTTCTCGATGTGTATGATTTTAGCGTGAAACAATTGTTAGATGAAAACTGTTAAGGTGGAGGAAAGAGAATGCAAAATGTAACTGAAAATTCTCTCGATTTAATTAATCAAGGTTGTGCGTTAATGGCACAACAGCAATATGGGCAAGCTTTAGAGAAGTTTTTGCTTGCACAAATGGACTCGCCTAAGTATATCGATTGCTATGTTAACTTGGGTAATGTCTATTCGTGCTTGGAAAAATATGATGATGCTCTTGAGAACTTTAAGAAAGCCTTAATGCTTGACGAAAAATCATCAACGGTACTTTTTGATATTGGTAACATTATGTACCTAAAAGGAGACAAAGTTGAGGCTGTCAAATATTATAACAAGGCTGACGAGTGCGGCAATCTTACTGCTGATATGTATGATGTAATTGCCGGTTTATTCATTGATGAGCAAGATTATGTACAAGCATTAAGATATATCAACCGTGCTATTAAGCTTGATCCTATGAATGGGGAATATTATCTTGAGAAAGCTAAGATTTTTATTGATCAACAGAAAGCAACGGAAGCTCTTGAAACATTACACGAACTCAATAAGTTACTGCCAGATGCTTACGAGGCATACGATATGCTCTCCGAAATTTACACAATCAAGAAGGATTATGAAAACGCTATTGGCATTGTAGAAAAAGGTCTTGGACGTTTTCCTGATGATGTTAACTTAGCCTACCTGAAGCTCAAGGTATTAACAAGTTTTGAAAAAGATATGGATGCGTTATCCTACGTCATCCATCTGAAAGAAACTGGTGCATATTATAAGCGTGAAACAGATTTTGCACTCCTTGAAGCAGATGTGTATTTGCGTAGCAAGAACATTGAAAAGGCAATTGAATGCTTGGAGGGGGCGGCAAAGGGCGATTACAGCAATCAGCAGTTAGGATTTGTTTTGTCAACTATCTACTTAAAGTTAGAACAATTCGACAAGGTTATCTACATCGCCGAGAAGATGCTTTCTTCTGAATCAGAACTGTTTTACGCCGCTTCTGCCAAATTCTATCTCGCGCAGGCAAAAACTTTCCGTGGCGATGATGATGCCGAGAAAGTTCTTCGAGAAATTACTAAGGAGTTCCGACGCATAACGATTATGAACCCTTCCTTCTACGAAGGATATGTTTATAGACTGTTAGCACACAAGGCACTGAAGGAATTTGATGAGGCACTTAATCTTGCTGAATATATGAAAAATCTTTTTCCTGATCGCCCGGATGGTTATGTATTTAAGTACACAATTTATAAGGATATGAATGATATGGAAAAAGCCGAACAAGAAAAAAGGGAGGCATTAAATATAGATCCTTCTTTCGTATTCTAAGGAGGTTATCATGGTGGATATTACCTATGATGTTGATAAGTTAAGAAAGGCAAAAGAAGCAATTGATGGTCTTATTGATAATCTGAATGATGACAACAAAAATCTCACGGAGGCCTTAGCTGATTTGGAAGTTGGCTGGAAAACAGACGCTGGTACAAAATTTTTTGATGAACATAAGGATACCTGGTCTGAGTACGTGAAGAAATATGTCAAGAAGCTCACAGGAGTTAGTGATATGCTCCAAAAAGCTATTGACAGATATGAAAACATCGGTAATGAAGTGAAAAACCTTAAGGTTTAACACTTTATTATATACTATTCTTGAAGGAGGTGAAAAGAATGGCAATCTATGTTGAAAGAGAAGGTATTGAAGCCTGCATCACTAAGATTCAGAATGCAATTGAACAGCTTCAGGCTGCTGCTTCTGAAATTGACAAAACAATGGGTGATCTTCCTACATATTGGCAGGGCGCTGCTTATGACAAAGCTGCTACTACCTATATCGACGAATACCAGACATTGTTGACCAAAACCGTGCCAGACAGCGTTGATAGCTTTAAGCAGTTTATCAACGGTTGTAAGGACACCATCATTGATATTGATACCCAGCTTTCGGGTCAGTAACAGTGAAGCCAAATTCGCCTACCCATCCCAGGCGGGATGGGTAGGTTGATTTGGCTTATTTATTTTATAGGTGATGATAATGAAGCAGGACTTTATTATAAAACTGCAAGGCAATCAACATGCAAAGGGGCGCGGGAGACTTGTTTTCATGCTCCTGTGCTTCATTCTTGCACTTGTTATACTTATGATATATTCTTCAAAGTATTTTATCGCTTTATTAGTTCCAGTATTTTATCTTATTCTCCGTCTGAAGAGTATATCGGTCGAAAGGACCTTTTTATCTGATGCGGTTTGTACGGCCTCTATACATGATTTAGGCGTAGTGTTAACAATTGAATCAGCTCAGCCCAAACTATGTGAAATTCACAATGTGCTGTATTCAAATACCGACAGTTTTACGATTAGCGAACGAAAAGTTACTATTAGTTATATATGTAACGAGAAAAGGCGGCCATATAATCGTATTGTTGAATTTTATATTCTGCAAAATGACATTGAGTTTTGGAACGAGCTGTCAAATGCATTTGGCAAATGATTTTCAAAAAATCTGGCTGTATTCCGACAGGCAGCGCCACCCATCCAACGGGTGGCGCTGTGTTGTGGGAGTACAGGGAGGAGCCCCGCTTCTCCTACCCAATTATATGCTGATACATAAATACTGCTAAGTCTCGCTAACTTCCTTCATAGATAGCCTTTTGTCTTAATCTGAAGTATCCTGATATATTCTTCGTAGTAAACAACCAACGGAATTGGATAGGTACCAGAAAGAACATCTGTGAGTGCCGATATTTGCTTTTCCGATATTATCGAAAAGCGGTTCATTGTCTGCATAAACCCCGGTCGAAGGGCATCTATATTGGCGTTCAGGCGTTTGGCTACGCTTTGCAAGCACAACTCCGCATCGTTTTCAAAGGGATATTGTGAGAACCGCTGGAGCATCTTTTTTATTTGCTCTGTCCCAGTTTCGCTGTTATACAGGCACAGCTTGATGATGAAGTCAGTCACATCGAATGCTTCATCCCAATCATAGGCGAAAATGCCCTTTGACGGAGAATACGCAAACTGCGGGGTATCCGCAATCCGACAAAACATAGCATATAGAGCCATACTGTCCAGATATTGTTGGAGCAGTGCTGGAGATGCCTTTACATTGTCATAATCAACTGGCGAAAAATTCTCAACCCACTCGATGCCTACGATAAACGGGTGCATCGGGAACAACCGCCTGGTTTCCCCGTTTTTGCTCATAAGATAAGCTCGCGGTGTATACACATTACACAGGTCGGCAAGCCTGCTAACCATAAAGGCATTGCAGGCTGACTGTATGTTTTCGTGCTTGATAAGCAGCTTTGGTCTGTCCGCTTTTTTCGGCGTAGCAATGTATTTACATATTCCGCCGAAGCCTTCGTGCTGCAATATTCGATAATCATAATCGGTAGTATTGAGAGTATAAGTTTCCATATAGGTTCTCCGGTGCTTCAAATACTTATTTCTTGATTCGCTTTTGAATATCCTCGATAGACGGTAGCTGCTTACTCAAATTCTCCGGCAGACTGCTTGTAATCTTGTATTCGCTGACACCGATGGGCTTGGACATATCCTTCAAAGCGTATTCGGCAACGAGGTCATTCTTACTCTTACAGAGTAGCAACCCGATAGAGGGATTATCCTCCGGGTGCTTGATGATGCCGTCCACCGCAGACAGATAGAAATTGAGTTGTCCTGCGTACTCCGGCTTAAACTCACCGGTTTTCAGTTCAATCACCACATAGCAGCGCAGATTGAGGTTGTAAAACAGGAGATCAATATAGAAATCATCACCGCCGACGTTTAGATGATACTGATTTCCAAGAAACGCAAATCCTGTACCAAGCTCCAAAAGCAGCTTGGTAATGTCTTTAACCAAAGCGTTTTCTATGTCACGCTCGACCATATTCTCACTGAACGGAATGAAATCAAATATATATGGATCTTTCATCGTCTGCATTGCCAGCTCGCTCTGCGGCGAAGCAAGGCGGTTTTCAAAGTTTGAAATCTTTTCCGCAAGTGCCTGACGCTCGTATAAACCGCTTTCGATTTGATGAATGAGGACATTGTGCGACCAGCCATTTTCAGCAGTCTTTTTGATGTACCAAACCCGCTGTTCAGTATCCTTGACCTTGTCTAAAATTGCTGTATTGTGCGACCATGGAATTTGTGCAGACACTGTCTGCACAAATTCTTCGTCAGGATAGGTTTCTGAAAATTTCGCCATATATTTCAAATTTCGAACGGAATATCCTTTGACATTCGGAAAGGAAATACGAATATCGGTGGCAAGATTTTCAATAAATTTGCTGCCCCAAGTCTTGTGCTCGTTTATAACCGTGCCGATGTGATAATAGAGCATAATCAGTTCACGGTTCGCGCTGAGCGCCGCCTTGTACTGCGCTCCTCTGATTTCTCCCTTTATGGTTTCTATAATTTCGATATACTCGTTACTGTTCATCAACATTGCGGAGTCCTCCGTTTCCCTATTTCAGAAATCTGTTTTCGTAGTCCTGATGGCGCAGGCAATAGCCCTGCGCGATCAATGCATCCGTTTTCAACGCCACAAGATTCGTATCTGAGTGCATTGCACGGGCGATTTGTTGTATGTCGTAGCCATAGCGGATATATTCAAGGATTTCCTCGTCATCCAGTGACACCTGTGAAACAAAAACATTCGCTTCATATTCCATCCGGCTCTCTTGCATATTGAAGATATTAAACTCTTTGAAGCCGCCTGCTTTCACGGCTTCTTTTCGATGCAGAACATCGTGTCCGATCTCGTGGAGCAATACGATGTTTTCCATCACCGGATGGAGGTCGTTTTTAATGAAAATAAAGCGATTGCGTAAGAGTACCTTATAGGCTCCACGCTGCCGTTTATAATTCATGGGAATAATCTCGATGCCAAGCTCACGAGCAATTTTATGCGGATCTCTTGTTCCAAGGTCACGAACTAAGTTATTCGCTGTCTGTACGATTTCCAACGTCTGAATGTCCAAGAACGAACACCTCCTCCTGCTGTTTGTGTTGATTTAGGACTTTGGCAATAACATTCTAACATAGGCCGTGTCCTACTAAAACGGACACAATCGTGATTAGTCTTTGCGATACTTCTTTGGGGTATACTTTTTGTTCTTCTCTTTGGCAATCCAGTAGGCTTCCTGAATACCCCGCATCATCTCATCCAAATCTTCATCGGCAATATTGCCGCCTGCGAAAAGACCGCTGACCTCCTCCATAAGCTCTCTCGCTTGTTTCGCACCTTTTGAGCCGTACTTTTCGGCAGCGGTTAGCAGAAAATCCTCATCCTCGTTGAGAAAGTAGTTTTCTTCCGTGTGGAACAATTCTGCCAGCTTATAATAGATCTCTCTTTTTTTCGGATAACGCTCGCCGGATTCATAATTGGTAATCGTTCTGAGGGAAACCCCAAGAGCTTTTGCCAACTCCTCCTGCTTCAAGCCCGCCCTTGTGCGGGCTTCTTTTAATTTCTCACAAAACTTCATCTTGCCGTCCTCCGTAGCGTTCAAATATAATATAGAAAATAAGTTGCTGACGCCTATTGACAAACGCAAATAAAATGCTTATAATATAGGCACGCAATTAAGTTGCACTTATATATTACTTTAACTTGCGTGTTTTGTCAAGGGGGCTACGAAAGATTCCGTGTGCAATTTTGAGATTATCCTCTGTATGACGAAGAATGGAACTGATGTATATCCTTTTTGACGAAAATTACAAAAGGGTTCGCTGAAGAAAGAACAGAGAGGACATCTAAGAGAGTTCTTCTCATCGCCCCCTAAACTAACTCAATAGCTCTATGAGGTGATGTGGATGAAAGATGAAAAGTGGGTTCCGGTTCCGATGTTTTGCTCCAACTGCGGGCAGCTTAACTACGGCTACCGGAACGATGAAGAAAAAATCAGGTATGAGTGCAGGAGATGCAGTGCCGTTTCTGTCAGAATACAGAAGGGACGCCGGCACGATACCATAGAACTATATGCACCTGAAGGACAGGTGCGTTACGAGTGAGGGAACAATATGACTTATATGGACACAAAAACATTTGACTTATGGGCGGATTCCAATATTGACGGATTCCACGAAGGGCAAGTTGAAATCGACGAGGTGATTGCACCGATTATCGTGAGCTGAACTTGAAAGGCTATAAGACAGCCTTCTGCTGCTCCGGGCATCCATTCTATTCGTTGTGCGAGGCTTTCGTAGAAACCAAAGATACTGCAAAAGGCATTGTAGGATTGATTGAAACAGAGCCTTCAAATCGCACGGTTTACCCCGTTCGAGCCTTGTATGTGATACCGGACGATTATTTCTATATTTCTTTTGCGGATAATGTGCGGGACGATATTTCAAAGGCATTGCCCGACGGATTCATATGGGATAACGAGAGGACGATCCAGTATATCTACACACAAAGTGAGTTTTACGCTTTCCTTGCCGAGCGAATGAAGGCAAGCAAATCTTTATACGAGTGGGCAACGCAGCTACCGGCTGTTTGACCCACTTTCGCCCCACAACTGAATACGGCAAAACGACGGAATGGTTGAGATGAAACAGGCTGCGTAATCCCATCTCCAGGTCACTTGCTTTGAACACTTCGGTTGGTTAAACCAAACTTGCGTATGCAGACATGAGAGGCCACCGACAAGACAGATAGCCACAGGCTAAGTCTGTCTTGCCGGTGGCTTTTTTTCGGCAAGGACAACCGAACAGGAGCTTCCGGCAGAGAAATCTCTGAAAGGAAGCTCTTTTATTATGCCTTATCCGTGGCTTTGTTATCTCGCTAAATACCCGTGATCTCCGATTTTTGAACGCAAAATCCAAATTCAAAAATCAAAGGAGATTACATAATGATCAGATACAAATCGGAAGAACAAAAGCTCCAATTCAAATCACTTTGCACTCTCATCGATTTCAAGTACGAATACCCCGGCTATGATGGGAAGATTCGATATGGCCTCTACTCCGCTTTGCCTACACATTGTCTGCAAGCACTTTTTAGTGACATCCTCGCACAGATAGCACCTTATTTAGAGTTAGATGAAGGGTATATGGATGCCAGAAAAGAATACCGGAAGAACGAGAAAAAATTCCAGTATCGCAATTCCGTTGACAATCAATTCTCGACGGACGATGCTTTTGAGGAACATCACCCGGAAGTCGCAACGGAAAGTTTTGAAGATGATTTTCTCCGGAAATATGACTACAAAAAGCTGCCAGTGGCTTTAAGTTGCCTATCCGATATTCAGCACAGAAGAGTCGAGAAACACTTCTTCGGGGGAATGACCGTCCGGGAAATTGCTGCGGAAGAAATGATAGACCACGCAGCGGTAGTCCGCAGTATTCAGGCGGCACTGAAGAAGATGAAAAAATATTATGAGTAATGGTCACCAATACCCCACCCTTTTTAGGAACAAGTGAAGGGACTTGTTTTTGATCCGGACAGAAACACCTTTCAAATTGAACGATAGAAAGGGATTATACAATGACATTCAGAAAAAGCGTTAAGCGTGGAGAGATTTATTATTACGATTTCGGAACCAATGAAGGAAGTGTTCAGAGTGGTTGCCGTCCTGTCTTAGTCGTCCAGTGCGATGAGGGAAATCAGGCAAGCGAAACGACGATCATTGCCGCTATTACCACCAGTAAGAAACGCTATTTGCCTACGCACGTTTCACTGGATGAGAGCTGCGGTCTGCGTGAACCGTCCATTGTGTTGATGGAGCAGTTGCGCACAGTCAATGCCGGCGAGCTTCTGAATTATGTAGGGACTGTTACAGACGAGCAGACAATACGGATGGTAAACCGGGGTCTTAGGAAAGCACTTGGTATGTGGAGTTTTCGGGCAAGGCCGACAGATGATGTCCGGTGCCTCTGCCCAAAGTGCTTGGACAGCTATCTTGAAACATCCGAATACATCATTCGCAGGTTGAATCCGTATGACCGTGACAAGCATTCCTGCGATAAGTGCCCCGGCGTCGGGTATGAGTACATTCTCACTCCGAGAAAATATCCCGTAAAGAACGGAGGTAGCCACGATGCTTGAGGAAAGAATTGAAGTTACTACAATCCAGACAGAATATGAAAAACGTACCTATACCGTATCTGAGATCCAAGACATTCTTGGAATCGGCAGAGTTTCGGCTTATTCATTGGTGAAGTCCAATGTGTTCCGTTCGGTGCGTGTTGGGGACTCGATCAGAATTTCCAAGCGCAGCTTTGATGCTTGGCTTGATGAAGGCTGTCAAGGGTGCGATTGAGAAAATCGCATCATTAACAGAACCGGTCAAAACCCGTACAATGTAGCCAAGTTCAGATCTTGGCTACATTCGGCGGGGAACCCCGCAAAGGAGGAATACATAATGGCAAAAACAAGTATGGCAGTTTCCGAAATGAGAAAGCTGCTGGGTGTCTGCAAAACGGAATCCTACTGGATTCTCAAGAAGAACGAATTTGAGGTAAGGATGGTTGCCGGTCATATGCGTGTAATGATGGACAGCTTTGAGGATTGGTACTCCAAGCAGTTTCATTATAAGAAAGTCACAGGAGAACCGCCCGGTACATACTGGCTGGAATCTACGCTGTCGCTCTCTGAGGCAGCTGAAACGCTCGAAATTGCAGTGTCCACATTCTATGAGGTCATCAAAAAAGAGTGTTTTCGGACGCTTCAGATCGGCAGGACGAAGCGCATTGAAAAAGAGAGCTTCTACAAGTGGTTTGAAAGTCAGAGTAGGTATCCGCTACATAAGGAGGTGCTTTCAGATGAAGAAGAACCAGAGCAATAAAAAGAAGCCGTCAATCAGTGGTAGCTATACCACAGCAGAAGTTGCAAGGATGCTTAATATTTCTCGTCCAACTGCCGCAGCTTTTCTGAAAGATTCGAGTCTTCGGTTATTTAAATTCAATGGAGCATACCGAGTAATGAAGGTGGACTTTGAAAACTGGCTTGAAGGAACGGAGGAGGGGGAAAATGGGTAAGTCGTTTGAAGATACTCTTTCTGAACTGATTGCCAGCAGAATTCAAGAACTGAATGAAGCAGGGCTTCCTGCTCCGCCGGCAGATGAAAAAAGAGCCTATACCATTACGGAGATTCAAGACATTCTTGGAATCAGCAGAGTGACCGCTTATGAACTCGTAAAGAAAAATTTGTTTCACTCCGTGCGAATAGGCTCATCAATTAGGATTTCCAAGCGCAGCTTTGATGCTTGGTTAGATAAATCAGGAAAGGAGGCTTAACAATGGCATCTATTGTTAAGAGAAAAAACAAATACTCTGTAGTTTACAGCTATACCGATGAGAACGGCAATAAGCGTCAGAAGTGGGAATCGTTCAATACGGCTGCTGAAGCTAAAAAGAGAAAAATTGCAGTCGAGTATGAGCAAGAAACCGGCACCTTTGTGGTGGCAGAAGCCCGAACTGTCAGCGAACTGCTGGAGGAATATATGTCGATCTATGGCGTGAATACTTGGGCGTTATCTACTTACGAAGCCCGCCGTAGCATTATCAGTAACTACATTAATCCGATCATCGGTGATATGGAACTGAGTGATGTCAACACAAGGGCTATCGACAAGTACTATCAAGGCCTGCTTAAGGTGAAGTCGGTTTCTACACAGAACCGCAAACCCAACAACGAATACTGCTCGGTTCATGTGGTTCGTGAGGTTCACAAACTTCTTCGAAGTGCATTTAATCAGGCAGTCAAGTGGGAGATGATTCCCAAGAACCCTTGTATAAATGCCACGCTCCCCAAAGAGGATCATACACCCCGTCAGATTTGGGATGCAGATACGCTTTTCAAAGCGATTGAGCTTTGCGAGGATGACCTTTTGAAGCTTGCCTTGAACCTTGCCTTTGCTTGCTCCTTGCGTATGGGAGAGATGCTTGCTTTGACTTGGGACTGCATTGACATCCGTGAAGAAAGCATCAAAGCAGGCAGAGCTTACCTGTTTGTAAACAAGGAACTTCAGAGGGTTAATCGAGATGCGCTGGACAAGCTCAACGATAAGGGCGTTATTCTTAAATTCCCGGCAGTCTTTGCAAGGAACACAACGCTGTTGGTTCTTAAAGAGCCTAAGACTAAGACCAGTGTCAGAAAGGTGTTCATCCCTGCCACCGTTGCTGAAATGCTCAGAGAGCGCCACAGGGAGCTTGAAGAATACAAAGAGCTGTTTGGAGATGAATTTATTGACTACAACCTTGTATTCTGTAATCCCAACGGCAGACCAATGGAAGGTTCTGTAATCAACCGTGGGCTATCAAAACTGATTAAAGGCAACGACTTGCCTCCTGTGGTCTTTCACAGTCTTAGACACTCCAGTATCACCTATAAGCTGAAACTCAACGGCGGCGATATGAAGTCCGTTCAGGGCGACTCCGGACACGCTCAGGTAAAGATGGTAGCCGATGTTTACTCTCACATCTTGGACGATGACAGACGACTAAACGCTCAAAGGTTTGAGGAGGCTTTCTACAAGCCGCAGACCAAGGAGCTTGAGCAGCAGAAACCAGTCGATATACCTTCAGCCTCCGATAGTAATCTGATTGCCCAGTTGCTTGCAAATCCGCAACTATGTGCGATGCTCAAAGATGCACTTCTGAAATCCGAAACATAAATACCAAGCGGTACGAGTTGAAGAATTCGTGCCGCTTATTTCTTTATGCCTATTGAAACGCAGAATAATGACGAGTATAATACCCATATCACTATCAGTAACAGCGAGTAAAGGTCGATATGATTATAGACCGGTTTTGACATCCTGTCGCCACCCGTCTTGAGTCCTCTCTGCTAATTTCACGCTAATTTTAGAGTCTAAAATGCCCGATAATTAGCGATAACACAGAGATACATTTGAATGGATATAGTTCTGAAAAGCCTTGAAAATAGGGACTTATCAGTAACAGTTAGACCCATTCTTGCAGCCCACGGGCTGAACTCCTAAGCGTGGGGTCGGAGGTTCAAATCCTCTCTGGGACGCCAGAAAGCACCGCTGCAAGCCTTTTTCGGGGTTTGCAGCGTTTTTTTTGTTCCTCCTTCTCCCGGTAATTTCACTTCCGTTATCGGGAGATTTTTATGCGCCGCATGATGTATATTTGCTAATTGGACTCGAACGCTTTTCAGAAATTTGCTAAGAAAATTCTGCGTTTTGCTAATTCGATTTTTCGGATCACTTTGCCGGGGCTTGCGCCGCTATCAGGGCTGCGAGCGCACTTGCCAGCTCCGGCGACTTCTGAAGCTGCTCCACAAGACTTTCAAGGTCCAGGGTCGCAGGCTCCGATTTTACCGGTTCTTCCGGTGGACGGACATTGCGAAGATCAGGTTTGGCATAGAAGGCTGTCTCGAATTTCTGAGCATTGACCTTTCTGTCCTCGTCCAGAATGTGAGCATAGATACTGGTTATCATGTCGATCTCGGCATGGCCTGTATCGCCCTGGGTAGCTTTCAGATCGCCGTGGTTCAGTTTCAGTTTGTAGGTGGTACTGGAATGACGGAGAGAATGAAAGACCACCTTCGGCAGCCCTGCGTCCTCACGGAGCTTTGCAAACTCTTTGAGGATGATACGATCCTCGCAGGGGCGGCCATTGGGAAGTGCCACAACCAGATCGAAGTCCTGATACTCGTCGCCCAGGAAACCTTTCAACTCGTCCTGGGACTTCTTCCATTCCCGCAGAATGTAGGCCAGCGTTTTCGGTAGCCACACCTTACGGATGCTGGAATCGGTTTTCGGCTTTTTCAGAATAATTCTTGTGCTGGTGTTCGGCATGAGCGGAGTGAAGATGTAATAGATATCCTTCTCACCCAGCGTTTCGATTGCCCGTTTGGATGCCCGTGTCAGCTCCTTGTCGATGTAGACATAGGCGTTATCCGCCGCAATATCTTCATCGGAGATATGGACGTTTTCCCAGGTCAGCCCCAGGATTTCACCCATACGCAGAGAGCAGGCAAAGGAAAGGTTCATTGCTACATAGAGTTTGCTGTCTGTGCATTTGTCCAGAGCAAGACGGATCATATCCGCCGTCCAGATATCCCGTTTCGCATACTCCGTTTTCGGGAGGATCACATTGTCAAAGGGATTTCTTGCAATGATTTCCCATCGTACCGCCTGCTTAAACGCACACCGCAGGAGCTTGATGATCTTTTCAATGGTCTTGTCGCTGACATAGGTGGTAACGGCCTTTCGGGTTTTGGTAGACACCGACTTGGTTTTCTGCAAGGTCTGGATATAACCGTCAACCGCACGGGGAGTAACCGCCTGTACCTCCATATCACCGATGATCGGATTGATATAGTTCGCAATCAGCGCCGTTTGGCTGTCATACATAGACACGCCCCATTTCTTTTCTCCGTAAAGAGATACGAAGTCATAAAGGAACTCGGTGATCGTCTGATTGCTTGGAGGGAGGAAAGTTCCCGTGTGCTGCTGATTTTCGATTTCTGCCTTGCGCTTCAAGGCCTCTTTGTGGGTATGCCAGGTTTCCCACTTCTGTTTGGTTTCTCCGTTTTCGTCCACATAGTTGTAAACAACGGAATAGTTTTTCTTTCGCTTGATTATAGATGCCATATCGTTCTTCCTTTCTTGGATCACAGGTCGAGGGAGTCAAGCCACTCGTCAAATGACCGCTTGGAAATGCGTATGGCGTTACCAATTCGCACGATTTTGAAGTGCCCTTCTTTTACAAGGATATATGCAGAAGTTCTTCCGATGCCCAGAATTTGAGCAATATCGTCAACCGTATACGTCCTTCTTTCAGGGGTTTCTTTCTTCGTGCCGTTCCATGTTTGAGACATGAGAACCCCCTTTCAGTTATGAAAAGGAACAGCACGAATATGTGTGGGTAATATAACTTCCACCATTATTTTACCGTGCTGCTCCGTGTTTGTCTGCTGCTAATTGAAAAGTTTACGATCTATCCATAAACTTTCAAAAAAGAAAAGTAGGCTTACGGACGGCTGCTGGCACAGCTCCACGGGAGTCTAACCCCGGCCCATGCTGATGGGTGCGGCGCACAATGCTTTGTGGGCGTTCAATGCGCGAGTATCTTTAACCCTGCCCGTGTGTCATCGCCTGCAAGCCGCCACGCTTGCTTTGCAACCTGGTGCTGTTCGCTCGCCCGTTACAGTGGTCCCGTCCTGCGGACTTGAAACGAGGTCATGGCGCACCGGCCGTATGGCTCGGCACAAACAGGAATGTATCCGTTTGCCTTATACTGCGGCGTTGGCCTCCCAACGGGCTTTCTTTGTCAAGGTGCTATATAGGGGCGCCGCGTGGAAAGGGGGAAAACACGCAGCGCCCGGCCCTGGGTCAGTTCAGATCAAAGCCCAGGATGGAGATAATCAGCTTCGTTTCCAGCCGCCGGCGCAAATCTTCATCTACCTGGGGACGAGGAAAACCGTCAAGGTCATAGCTTGTCCTCGTAGACAGCGCGGCGATATAGCCGGAATAGTGCCGGACTACCCGGTTCACCGCTTCGGGGTTGCCCCCGACAGCGGCGGCGATCACCGGATAAGGGATCAGCGACGCCCGCGTGCACGCAGATTTAATCATCCGCTTCACCTCCCATCAGCTCCTTCAGCAGCCGATAGGCTTTCTGCCTGCGGGTGTTGACCGTCCGGCGGGCCATGTTCATGTACTCGGCGATCTCGCGGTCTGCCATGTCCAGGAACCAGTACATCAGGAAGATGTCCCGGTTATTCTGGGGCAGGGCGTTCAGCGCCTCGGCCAGCCGGTCATCCTCAATCAGGATCACAGCGCCTCCCACGGGGAAGGCCGTGTATTCCCAGGAGTAGCGGTCATAAACCGCAAGCTGGGCCAATTTCTCCTCCGACAGTTCGCTGAACAATGCCTCACACTTCTGGCGGCGGCTGATCTCACGATAGCCATTGTACGCCTCGTATTTCAGCACCTTCTTGTAGTAGCTGTCAAAGGCGTGCTGCTTGTGCTCGTAGTGGCGGTCAGGTTTCAAGTTCTCACCTCCCTTCGTGCCGGGAGGCAGTTCTTTTCTTCCCCTTTCGCTCACTACTCGTTCAGCGATAGGCCGTTTTGGCTTCGTTGCGGGGGGATTATATGTAATTTTCTTGCCGCTCATAGATAAGCTCCTTTCGTTTCGTTCAGGCCAGTGGGTCAGAGCGAAACGGGGCGGGGAGCGGCAGCCCACGCCCAGGCGCTCAAAGAAACGGGTTTTGTGAGATACGAGCCACAGTATATAAAAAGCGAGCCATAACTCACTTTCATGAGCATGGCTCGCTGCTGCGTTATTGGAATATTTTTCGTAGTGGCATGGGCGTCCGCCGTACAAACGGTAAACCCCGCCTTATTTTGACCTCCTTTGTGTTGGCGCTCTCATCCATATCCCCCTTTACTCCGAAATATGAGTTATAATTCACTTTGCATGAGCTGTATGGTTATTTATATGAGCGGAAGCACACCCTACAATGATGTAGAGGTGATGTGTAGTGAACAATCCGCTGGATCTATTTGCATGGAAGGTGCGGTCAGAACGGAAGCGCCAGCATCTGACGCAGAAGCAGTTAGCTGAACGCCTCGGTATGAACCCCCGCACAATCATAGATTTGGAGACCTGCCAGAGTAATCCGAAATTTGAAACGGTGGTCCTTGTCGCCAAAGAACTGAATATCAGCGTGGACGCCGCCATCTTCCCGGAAATGGTAAATCAGACAGTCTC
>OIYW01000295.1_pt1 | contig 50891 bp, 50 predicted proteins | sample 1588351 | NCBI WGS metagenome assembly OIYW01 (sample SAMN03283268) | human gut metagenome | biome: human-associated habitat; material: feces | host: Homo sapiens | place: USA | collected 2013 | reverse complement strand
TATTATTATACGCTATTTCTCGTCAAAAATCAACCATTTGTTGTGACAGAGCCTTAAAAATAATGCCAGGGCGTAAGCCAGAATCAGGATCAAGGGCAGGCCAATCCCTAGGAATTTCAAGGTATTCCCGAAGGCCAGCAGGAACATGTTGTTTTGGAACATCCGGCTGTAATTTTCCAGGCCCACGAAGAGCTGGCTTTTCCCCGTGCCCTGGGATAGGGAGTCCCACACCACCTGGCCAAAGGGGATTACATAAAACAGCAGGAACCCCGCCAGCATGGGCAAAATCAGGGCATACCCTTTCCATGCGCGTTTCATAGACTCACTCCGCCAAGGTCATTTCCATAGAGGAGATGGTGCGCTCCACCAGCTCTTCCAGGGGTTCTTCCGAACGTCCGTAAGACCAGTGCCAGGTTTCGTACAGGTTGTAGATATCCATGTCCAAATCGGAGTAGACCTTGGCGCTGTCAATCCGCTCCACCGCCGCCCGGAGAGAGGCCATGGTGGTTTCCTGGGTATTTGGCTCGATGTAGTCCAAGAGCAGCTGTTCCTTCACCGGGAGGGCGGAAAGATAATTTAACCCAAAGCTAAAGGTAGAGCAGTAATGGTATCCGTTTACTTCAAAGCCCGATCCCGTCTGGGTGACCAATTCCTCCCGGAATAATTGCTCGATGAGGGCAAAGGCCTCCTGGGGATGGGCCGCGTTCCGGTTGATGGCGGCGTAGGCGGTCACCGCTGCGGTGACGCCCCCCTCCGGGTTGGGAATGGGGAACACGGTGTATTCCGTCTCGTCATAGGGCAGCTCCATCCAGGCGCTCCAGCTGGCCTCCCCGTTGCGCACCGCCGGAGACTGGGAGTACTGTTCGTCCTGGAATTCGGCAAAAGCTTCTCCCTGTTCCACGGCTTTCTGTAGCGACTCTTGGGTGACTAGCAGATTCTGCCCTTCGTAATCCGCCAGGACGCCCAGGCAGTTGGGGAACAGCTTGAAGGTCCTGAAGGAGAACAGCCCCTTCAAGGTTTCTTGGTCGCTTTGCAGCAGCTCGTCCAAGGTGGAGAAGGTGTAGTCCGGGTCCTCCAGGGCGCTTTTGTCCACCACCACCGTGGAGAAGGTGTAGGTCAAGGGCAGCAGGAACCGGTTGTCCCCGGCCACGCCCACGTCCATCACCGTCTGGTTGCAATTTTCCAGTTCAATGATCTCGCTGCTTTGCACCATCTCTTCCAGATCGAGAAACAGGTGGGAGTACATGCTCTTTTCCACGTTGGGGAAGAGGGCTTCCAAAGGTTCCCCGGAGTCTGTCACCGTCCCGGGAATGGTGGCGTCTAGGATAAAGGCGTCCGGCCCCTCCCCGGCCATGATCTCCGTGCGCAGGCGGGTCAGCTCCGGCTCCCGGTCCTCGGTGTCATCCGGCAGCACCAGAAGCTCATATTCGGTTTCGTTTCCCGTGGCTGCCAAATAGCTGATCAACTCTTTGAGGTCCTCCCGAAAACTCTCGTCCGCGCAGATTACCACCGGGCCTCCCTCTTCTGAGGCAGTCTCGCTGGAGACGCCGGAGGCGCTGGGGATTTCTTCCCCGTTGGTACACCCCAAGAGCCCCCAACAAAGCGCAAGGATGGATAGACAGAGCATTCCTACTTTCTTCATAGATCCCCTCCTCCTTTCCTCGGGAGCGGCAGGGAAATAGTATCAGCCGCCTGGCCGCTCGCAAAAAGCATGTATGTATGTGAATATTAGGAAAGGCCAAGAAGTTCTCTTGGCCTTTCCTGTTTTGACTTGTTTTGTGTGATAACAATTTTAAGGCATGATATTATCGCTTGTCAACAGACATGTTTTATAAAAATGCACCACACATATCGTGATATTCACCATAATCGAATAGGTAAATTCGATTTTTTAAGAGTAACGATACATGCCAGGGGGATTGCGGAAAGAGGGAAGATTCACGCCCCCACCCGTTCTTGTGTTTGGGAACTAGCTCCCGCTTTTTGCATCAAAGGCGTGACCGTAGCCGCACCCGCCCCGCCGGAAAGCATAAGGCCGGCCGCTGTGTTCCGTAGGCTGTGGATGTTGAAGTCCGGGGGGCGGACGGCATTGTTTGAAAATCAACCACCAGAGGAAGGCGCTGGGGATTTGGGACGGTGGAACTGCGGCCACCTGGGGCGGGGAAACTGGAAAGTGCCCGGCTTTTGAGTTTTGTTGTGCGTTTTTGATTTGCTTTTCCCCTTGGCATAGTGAAGCACCCCACTGGTTATTCAGTAACGATACTGTCTAACCAGCGGGGTGCTGTTCAGCCGGACGTCTTAATTTTATACCAAAGCTGTGTCTGAATTATTTGTAGCTCCCCCAAATGATATGTCCGCATCTTGTGAATATTACGCCCGCTGAAATTTTTCATATACCTCGCGGAAGTTGGCCCCCTTACGAAAGGCTTCTCGGGACAGCCTCTCCAGCCGGGACAGCTCGGTGACCTTTTCCACGGCCTCGGGAAGGATCTCCTGGGGGATGACCAGTACACCGTCTACATCGCCAAACAGCCAGTCACCTGGGCGGACGAGAACTTCGTTTGTCAGTGTCCCTGTCATACGGAACGGGAAGTTGCATGGCGGCTTGCTGGTTCCTCCTTGGCTGCGTGGGGATTTCCTGCTTGTTTTCGACGCAGGTGTTGCGCAGTGGTTTCGAGCGCTGGCAAGGCCGCATAATCGGATAGCGAAAAATCCCCTGCCCGCATTGCTTGCTGACAGAGGCTCTCAGCAAACGGAAAGCCTGTTGCTTTTCCTTCAAATCCCAAACAGCCCGTTGAGCCAGTTGACACACATAGGCACCCACAGCTTTACATTGGGGGCCTCTTGGTTGAGTTTTCTCGCCTCCTCGTTGTAGTAGCTTACCTCGTCATTGCCCGTGCCGTAGGAGTGCTGCGTAACCGTGACCGCCAGGTCCTTGCTTTGATAACTGTTGGCTGTGGCCACAGTTTTGCTGGAGAACTTGTCCGCGAACTTGCCGCCCAGGTCCGCCGGGGTGCCGGGGATTGTCACCGGGATCATTTCCAAACCGTCCTGAGAAGCGGTGTCCCCCGTTGTAAGGGAGACGCCGTCCCCCAAGTTTAGGCCGTCCGACATCAGAGAGCCCAGGCCCGGAAGCAGGGACTGGGTATCCCGGCTGGCGGAGAGGGAGGAGGGGACAGTGAATTTCACCGGCGCCAGATAGTTGCAGTAATACACCGAGAGTATGGTTCCCACCGCCAGAGCCAGTTTACGGTTGCGCTGCCCCGGCGGGAAGATTCCCCTTTTCCCAGCGAAAAAAAGGAGCGCAGCCGGCCGTAAGGGCTGGGCTGCGCTTTCTGTTTTCCGCCCGGCGCTCTTCGCAAAGGGAAGGCGGGGCGCCTGTTCCTTCTCAGGGGTGGCTGAAGAAATACACCAGTCCCCAGCCTGCCATTCCAAACATTGCGGCGGCTGTCAAAACCAGAGAGGCGGCCATCATCAGAAAAAAGGAAAGGGGGATCAGGGCAAAGGGCATGCACAGAACATCGGATAGGCTGGGTTGGAGGCTGTAGCGCCCCTTCCTGTCCTGATAAAGGGTGTACTGGTTTCCTGGCTGAAAGTTGTGCCTGTTTTGGACAGTGGGGGGAATCCAGTAGGACATCCTGCCGGATTCCCAAAAGGAAAACAGGGGATAGGTGTCGGAGCCGCCGTCCCCATCCGACTTGTTAATCCATCCCTCGCAGCGGGCAGGCACCTCCTCCAGCCTGCCCAGCAGCTTTTGAAGGCCCCATGCCAGGGGGGTGGTAAAGGCACGGATCGCGTCGCCCAGCAGAGTGCGGACAAAGGCAAAGCCTCCCGCGGCGCAGGCAATCCCGATGAGGAGGCACAGGGCGGTGCCGGGCAGATTGGGGTATTCCACGGTGTAATCGGAAAGCGCCGCCAGAATGCTTCGCCCCTGGAACAGCAGCGCCACCGCGGAGCCCCCGCACAGGGCGCCCAAAAACCCCCATACAGGCCAAAGGGACCGGACCTCCTTCCAAGGGGCCCAGGCGCCTTGAGATTTGAGATAGACAATTGGAACCCTGTCCCCCTGGCAGAGGCTTGGACGAATGCCCCGAAACTCCTTTTGGAGCGTAAAGGGCTGCCCCTCCCAAAGGCAGCGCAAAGTGATGAAGGTGGAGGAGCGGTCGCCGTCTATGGTGGAGGAATCCACCCATGTTTTGCGATATTCCAGGCCCGTCACCTGCGCTGTCAGGCGTACGGCCCCTTTCCACTGCTTTTCCCGGCGCATTCCACCGGCCATGAGGAAAAAGAACAGGGCGCACAGCGCAACACAGACTCCCATTGCCTGCCACATAGCGATTCGGCTCCTTCCATTCAGATTGTTTTTTAGAAAAGCGGGGCTTCTTGTTGGTCAGGAGAGCGCTTGGATGATTTGATCCATCACCGCCGCGCTGGGCATGGAGACCACTTGGGTGACCTCTTGAGCCACGCCGTCCATCCCGAACTGGCCGATGTCCGTGGGCGCGTCATACACTCCGGTGCGAAAGCCGTGCTTCTCCCAGGCAATGCGCTGGATGTCCTCATCCAAAAGGGCCTGCGCCCCCTTCGCGCCCAGGGAATCGAGCGCAATGTACACATGGGAGGACCATACGGTGGGGGTGGGGTACAGCATTACGATATCCTCTTGAATCTGCGACCAGACCTCCGGCTCTTGAACGGCGAATTCCAGCAGCTGGCTTTCATATCCCGCGATAAGGGGCTTTGCCCCCATGCCGGTTTTCAAAAACTGGTCGAACAGGTCGGAGGAAGAGCTTTCCATATACCCAAGCCGCTCAACGATTTCCTGCAGCCGGGGGAGCACCTCCGGCAGGTCCTCCTCTGCGGCCACGCCCCCCGCCAGGGTGTTTGCCAGCAGGCCGGCGAACATGTTGCCAGAGTTGGACTTGGCCGGATCGGTAGTCCCCACAGAGACAGTGCCGTAGAGCTCTGGCAGGCCAATGTCAGCCCACTCCGCGCCGGACTCGATAAGCTGCGTGAGCCCCGCCATATCCACTGTGGTGACGCCGCCGCTCTCCTGGGCAATCCCCTGGCGCTTTAGGGCCTCTGCAACGGCGTTGTGGGTGTACAGCACAATGGGGGTGTTCAAGATAATTTCGCTGGCCTCCGGGGCTCCATGGGCTTTTTCGTACAGCTCCAGCGCGGTCTGGTTAGAGGGGAAGAGATAATTCTGGCCTTCCGCGTCCATGGTGACCATCTCGATCGAGCCGGCCCGGGTGTAATCCATGGAAAGCTTATAGCGCTCCCGCAGGATCTCCTGCACTTCCGCATCCTCCAGCAGGCCAATCTTTTCTCCGCCCACATAGCCTTGAATCTCAGAAACCTGCTGGGCATTCGTAAGCCACACATACCCGGCGGCTCCCAGGGCCACCACCAGCAGGAGGAGAAGGCCGATCCATTTTGCTTTCATCACTGCGCCTCCTTTTTCAGGGTACTTCCCTCCAGCTCCTGTTCCAGCACCTGGATGTCCACCTCTGTGTCCAGAAGTTCCCCCGCCATCAGCTGGGTGAACTGCCGCTCAAAGGCCTGGTTCAAAACGGGGAGCACGCTCTCTGTTTTGCGCTGGACCTCTAACACCTCTTGGGTGTGCAGGCCCAGGTTTTCCAGCTCCATATACCGCCCCAGCAGCCGTGCGGCGGTGTCCAAGTAGTAGAGGAAAAACCTGCGGGCCTGGGGAATTTTTTCCCGGTTCTTCTTCAAATAGGCCATCAGCCGCTGGGCTGTGGAGAAAAGGCGCTGTGCTTGCTCTTCCACAGGCGCTTTGGAAATTTCCTTTCCAGCGCGCTCCAGGGTTTCCAGGTCCTCTTGGGCCCCCTGCAGCAGGGCCTGCAGCTCCTCTCCATCCCTTAATCCCTCCAGGGAAATGCCGCCAATTTTGCGGCTGGGCTTTAGCAGGAGGAACAGGCCGAAGTACACCCCCACACTGAAGGCGAGGGAGACAAAGGGATTCCATTGCAGGGCCAGGAACAGCGCCAAAAACAGCCCCGCTGCCGCGCACAGGGAGAGCAATGCCCTTGTTATCTCCCGCATCAGTTGTACCCCTTTACACTGCGGAACGCCCCCACCAGGTCTTCCCGTCCGTCAAACACCCGGGCATTGGAGAACTCCGCCAGGCTTTCCAGCTGGCTTTCGTCCGCGTCCCCAAACATAATGGAGAAAATGGGCACCTGGCTGCCCAGGCTGCCGTAGGCATCGGCGAGCTGGCGGAAACTGCCGCCGGATTGGCCGTCGGTCAGCAGAATGACCGCAGGTGTGTACTGGGAAAGGTCATATCCCCGCAGCGCCTCAATTCCCTGGGCGGCAGCCTGGTACATATCGGTGCCGCCTCCCGGGCTCAGCTCCTCCACAACGGTATACAGCTCCTCCAGCTCCGCCCCGTTTCCCTGGGCGGTGTAGGTTCCCATAACCTGGTCGTTGAAGGGGATGAGGATGTTGACCTCGTTTTCAGATGCCTGCAGCAGGCTTTCTGCCGCATTGCTCTGGATCAGGAGCTGCTCCATGGCAGCCTCCAGCTGCTGGTTCCCCTCGCCGGACATGCTCCCGGAGTAATCCAGGCAGTAGATGTTGAGGGAAGGCTTTTTAAATTCGGTTTGATACAGCCTGAGCGCTTCAAACAGCACGTCTGAAGCCGGCATGTGGATGGGGGAGAGCAGGCGGTCTGGCTGAAGGCCCCAGTCCTCCCGGAACACGTCACGGTTTTCCGGGGCCACGCCGGTGTAGCTGGAGCGCCGCCCTGTGCGCTGGATTTGGCTCTGCGCCTCCTGAGAGAGGAGGTATTCCTGCAGGGAGAGGAACAACTCCTCCTTTTGGCTGTCCCCGCGGTCCACATAGGATAGGGGGGAGTCGGCAATTGTGAGGCCGTCGGTGGGGTACACTACGCTGAGCGTCTCCCGGCCCTGGTCCTCCAGCTCTTGGTTTGCCTGGATGATGAGGCACTCATAGTTGACCATGGCGTCAAAGTCCCCCTCTAGGAACATGTCCTTCAGCCAGTCAGAGCTTCCTGAAGAGCGGTCTACACCGGAGAGAAGCTGCGTCATTTGGGTGCGGAGCTCCTCCCCCTGCAGGTCCTCCAGCGAGATGGCCTCAGGGTTCCCCAGCAGAGCGTACAGGAAGCCAATGTACGCGCAGGCCCCCGAATTGGACTGGCTGGCGCTGGTCATGCAGAATTTCAGCTCTCCGCTTTGAATGGGCCCGAGAAGATCCTGTACAGTGACCTCCTTTCCCACAAAGCCCAGCTGTTCCGCCAGGCTTTGCCGGATGCCGAATACCACCGGGGTGATGGAGATGGATTGCGTGTGCTTCAGGTTCAGGGGGGATTCGCCCGCGTTCAGCCACAGGGAGCTGGCAGGCCACACCGCGTCATAGGGGAAGTCCTCCCGCTCCAGCTGGCGCATGATGTCCAGAGAGCCCAAATAGGTCATTTCAATGCGCGTTCCCTGCTGCCTGGCAAATTGTTCCAGGATGGGCTCCAGTTCACGGTTTTCCGAGCCGGACAAAATGCGCAGTACGCGGCTTCCGCTGCCGAGCACCGTGTCCGCCGTTTGCGTTTGGCTGAATGCCTCGCAGCCCGCCAGCAGGGCTGGAAGCAGCAGCGCGGTTAATAAGCATGCGAGTATCCTTCGAAGTTTCATAATGCCTCCTGTCACGGGGCATAAGTGCCCAGTATTCCTATTTTTATTGTAGAGAAGGCACGTGGGCGCGTCTATCACAGGTGGGAAAAGGATAGGTAATGTTCCGGTTAAAAAATGCTGAAAACCGGCTGGGGCAGCGGGAAATTTCCCACAGCAGCCCAAATCCCCCCGGAGACACAGGCTCTGGGGGGATTTGGGGGCAGGCTTGGCACGGGGCCTTTTTTGCCGGGACGGCTCCGCTTATGTGTCGATGCGCCGCAGCTCTGTAAGGGCCCGGTTGCGGTAGGTAAGGTCCGTGCGGACGGTAAATCCCATTTTTTCCCAAAAGGCATTGCCCGGCTGGTTTCGGGAAAAGGCCACCAGAGCCGCCTTGTGGATCCCGATTTTCCGAAGGGCTGCCAGCAGCCGCTCCACCAGCAGCCGGCCAATGCCGCGGCGGCGGAATTCCGGGTGGACCGCCGTGTGGTAAATGTAAGCCCGGCGCCCGTCTGTTCCGGCTAAAATGCAGCCGGCAATGGATTCCCCCTCCACCGCCACAAAACAGGTTTCTGGGTTTCTCTGCAAAAAACGGCCAATGCCTTCCCGCGAGTCATCCAGGTCGTTTAAGCCCATGCCCGGGCAGGACAGCCACAGGGCATACACCTTTTGATAATCTGTCCATTCCATAGGGCGGATTTCCATGCGGTGGCACCTCCTTGTTTTAGTAGAAAAAAGCAGGACAACGGTTCCTGCTTTTCGATCTTTCGCGTCTTTTAAAAAAGAGGGAACGCGCTGGACCCCTGTTCTCCCAGACGCTCCCCCTCGCCATAGCGGCCGTGGAAGTCGGAGCCGCCGGTGACAGCCAGTTGAAAGCGGCGTGCCAGCTCCAAGCACTTCTGCGTGTCCTCGGGGCTGTGTTTGGGATGGTAGGCTTCAATGCCCCACAGGCCGGCTTCTGCCAGGGCGGGGAGCGCCTGGAAGTTTCCGTATTGGCCTGGATGGGCCAGCACCGCCTTCCCCCCAGCACGGGTTACGCATTGGACCGCCTCCACGGGGTCCGCTGTGGGGAACTGCAAAGCGGCGGGGGCGGCTTCCCCTTTAAACAGCTTTTTGTACAGGGCGCCGTACAGCTCTTTGCACAAGCCGGCCTCCATAAGCTGGGCCATCAGATATTGTTTGCACAGCTGGCCCTGGGGGCCTGCCTGGGCCAGCAGCCGCTTTTCGGAGACAGGGTAGCCCGCCTGCGCCAGCGCCTGGGCGCTTTGCAGCACGGCCCGATTGCGCGCTTGGCGGATGGGGCGGCAGAAATCCTCCACGGCCTGCCTTCCCTCGGGAGGGATGGCGTACCCCAGCAGGTGAAGCTGGCGGCCGTCCCGCTGGCTGCAGCTGATCTCTACCCCCAGCACCACAGGGAGCCCAAAGGCCCTGCCCGCTTGGAACAGCTCTTCCCCGCCTGCCAGCGTGTCGTGGTCTGTGAGACCCAGGCCGGATAACCCACAGGCCTTTGCCTGCCGCACCAGCTCCCAGGGAGAGCGGTCCCCATCGGAGAAGTGGGAATGGGTGTGTAAATCCACCATAGGCGCCTCAGGCAAAGGCTGCCAGCTCTTCCATGGCGTAATCCATTTTGTAGTCCATGGGCACCATTTGCTTCTCGCGGATTTCATACCGCCAGTCCGCCAGGGTGCGAATGGCGATTTCGTCGTGGAACACCCCTACCATGGCCGTGCCCTGCCGCTTTAAATCCAGAATCATGTCCATAACCCAGCCCTTGCTGTTGGCGTCCAAGGAGGCGGTGGGTTCATCCAGCAGAAGCAGGCGGGGTTTGGTGATTAAGGCATTGGCGATGTTCAGCCGCTGCTTTTCGCCGCCGGAAAACGTAGCTGGGTACATGTTCCACAGCTGGGGGGAGATGCCCACCCGCTCCAGGTATTGGGCAGCGCGCTTGCGGGCCAAGGGCTCCTCTACCCCCCGGGCGGTTTGCGTGTGGGTGAGGATATCCAGGGCGGAGACACGGGGGATGACGCTGAAAAACTGGGAGACATAGCCAATTTCTTTTTCCCGCAGCTGGATGATCTTCCAGGGCTCGGCAGTGGCTAAATCCACGGTAGAGCCGTCCTCCCGGGTGTACCAAGCGTGGCCGCCAGTGGGGGTGTAGGTGCGGTACACGCATTTGAGCAGGGACGATTTTCCCGAGCCGCTGGGACCGGTGATCGCCACTAGCGTGCCAGGCTCTACAGAAAAGCTGATGTCCTGGAAGCCGTCGATTTGGGCATCCCCCCGGATGTGCATGATAAATTCTTTGGAAAGAGAGTCAATGTTCAGCATGGGAAAGAATTCCTCCTGTTTTCTCCAATTTTGTTCGGATGGAAGCGGGGAGGAGGGACAGGCAGGCCTGGTACAGCTCTTGGCTGGAGGCCGCACAGACAAACCAGTCTTCCCCCTCCATGGGGACCGCGGCAATGGAGCAGCCCTGGGATTTTAAAACCGCCCAGGCTGCGGCAAAGTCCCACAGCTTAAGATGGCTGTTTACATAAACTCCGCCGCGCTCCTCTGCCACAGAGCACAGCTCCAGTGAAGCGCAGCCAAAATAGCGCACCCCCTGAAACTGGCGGGCAAAGCGATAGGCGTCCACGCCCAGGGCCGTAAGGGACTCCATGGTCTTTACCCCTAAGTGGAGCACTGCCTGGTGGGGAGCCGTGGGGGCGGACCGCCCAGCCCCATAGGGGATGGAGCCCTCCAGGGCTTTGCCAGAGCTTCCCTCCAGCACCAGACCCCACACGGGTTCCTCCCGGTACAACAGCCCCAAGGAGATGGCGTAGCCGCGGCCGGCCTGGTAATAATTGGTGGTGCCATCAATGGGGTCCAGCACCCAGGTCCAGGGCGAGTCCCCCTGCCGGCGGGCGCCTTCCTCTCCCAGAATGCCGCAGAAGGGTGCTTCTTTTTGCAGCGCCTCTGCCAGGTACTGCTGCACCCACAGATCGTGGTCAGTGACGATATCCCGGTAGCTTCCCTTTTCCCGCATGGCTGGAGAGATGCTGCGCCGCCGCTCCCGCAGGCGGGCTCCACAGGCCACCACCAGGTTTCGGGCAAAGTCCGCCAGGGGCCAAAGCTCCTCAATCATAGCGGGCCCCATCCTTCCCCACGAAATCATTGCGGTAGTGGAGGCGGGTCACTTCTTCGCCATTGATAAAGGTGGAAAGCACCACGGGGATTTTCCCCTTTTTGCTTACCAAAATCAGGTCGGCGCACTTGCCTGGCTCAATTGAGCCAAGGTGTTCTGCAACCCGCACAGCCTTGGCGGGGTTCAGCGTGGCCATGTTCACCGCCTGGGGCAGCGGCAGGGTGCCGTCCTCCCACAGCTTGAACACCCCGTGGAGGATGGCTGCCGGGAAATAGTCGGAGACGAGAATGTCAGCGCAGCCGTTTTCAATGGCCTCCCGGGCGGAGAGGTTGTTGGAGTGGGACCGCCCCATCAGCACATTGGTGGCGCCCACCACCACGGCCATGCCCCGGCGGTGGGCCTCTTGGGCCACGGAGAGCTCCACGGGGAACTCGCAGATGCGGGCGTGGAGGTTTTGTGTTACATAGTCCAGCTTTTCCAGGCTGTCATCATCGTGAGAGGCAATGGGGATGCCGGCCTGAACCGCCATGTCCGCAGCCAACGCAAGCTGTTCCGCCGTGAGCTTGGTGCGGTTCATCCGCTGGGTGAGGATCTGGTTTTTCTCCTCCTCGGTTTGGCTTTGGGACATGACATGGCTTTTGAAAAATTCTAGGTTTCTGTACTGCCCTTGGCCGGGGGTGTGATCCATAAAGGACAGCAGCTGCATGTCCCGGTTACGGATGAACCCCAGCAGCATGGAGTAGCCCCGGGTGTTGGTGATCTCATACCGGCAGTGGAACCGGTGGCGGATCAAATGGTCGCCCTCGTGAAAGTTGCGGATCAGCCCGATCAGCTTGGTCAAGTTTTCCGGACTGCGCAGCTGCTGCTTCTGGGCCACCCGCTCCCCGCCAAAATTGGTGTCCATAATGGTGAGGGAGTGGTACATGGTGGTGATGCCCTGGCACACCAGCTGCTTTTCCTGCTCCCGCATGGCCAGCTCGAAGTCGATCATGCTTTGGGGCCGGGGCTGAATGACCGTTTCAATATTGTCCGAGTGAATGTCGATCAGCCCTGGCAGCAGGAAAGCGCCCTGGCCGTCCAGAATGCGGCCGTCGGGGCTCTCGGGCCCCAGCCAGGGGTTTTCAGAAACCTCCTGAATCAGCTGATCCTGCAGCCGTACCGAGCCGTTTTCCAAGACCTGGTCCGGCAGCACCACATTTACATTTTGAATGACAAGCTCTCCCATGGCTTCCTCCTTACAACAACGAGCTGACCAGTGTTTGGGTGTAGGCGTGCAGGGGGTCCTCCAAAATCTGGTCGGTCAGGCCCTCCTCCACCACGCGGCCCCCCAGCATAACCATGGTCCGGTCGGACATCATACGGATGACGGAGAGGTCGTGGCTGACAATCATCATAGCGATGCCCAGCTCCTGCTGAATGGTGCGGATCAAGTCCAGCACCTTGGCCTGCACGCTTAAATCCAGGCCGGTGGTTACCTCATCCAGCAGCAGGATGGGAGGATTGTTGGCAATGGCCTTGGAGATCTGCACCCGTTGCTGCATGCCGCCGGAAAAGACCCGGGGCTGTTCCCGCAGGCGCTCCACCGGAATCTCCACATGCTCTAAAAGCTGAGAGCTGCGGGCAATCATCCTGCCGGCGTTGCGGCTGCCTGCGGCGATAAGTTTTTCTGCAATGTTGGCCCCAGAGGAAATGTTCATCCGCAGGCCCAGCATGGGGTTTTGGTAGACCATGCCCATCAGGTGGTTGCGCAGATAGCGCCGCTGCTGAGAACTGGCCTCCAATATATTGGCTTTTCCATTCTGATACATGGTGAGGGTGGCCTCCCCGCTGGTGGCGGGCTGGTCAAAATAGAGGGTCTTCAGCAGGGTGCTTTTTCCCGAACCGGATTCCCCCACAATTCCCAAAATCTCCCCGGGGTACAGCTGAAAGCTCACATCCCGCACGCCCCAGATGGTGTGGCACACGGGGCAGCGCCCCTTTTCCAGGTCGGTATGCTTCTGGCAGTAGGGGCAGCCGGGGCCAAAGCGCACGGTAATGTGCCTGCCCTCCATTACGGGCGTTCTCTCATTCATGGGTTTCTTCCCCCTTTTCCTGGGATGCTTGCGCGTTGCGGCGCTTCAGGCAATAGCCTGTGTCAGAGCACTGGTAGTAGCGCTCTCCGGTCTCTGCATCAAAGATCTCATCAAAGTAGACGTTCTCTGCCCCGCAGAGCCGGCATTTGCGGCCGGAAAGGTCCTCCTGCTGGAAGGGATAGTCCTCAAAGGCAAGAGAGACCACATCGGTGTGGGGGGGAACGGCGTAGATCTTCTTTTCCCGGCCGGCCCCAAACAGGTACAGGCACTGAGACTGGTGCAGCTTGGGATTGTCGTAGCGAGGGATGGGGCTGGGGTTCATCACATACCGGCCGTCCACCAGCACCGGATGATCCGCCCCCCGGAAGGGGGAGCCCCGGGTGAGCAGCTGTTCAAACAGGTTGACCCAGATGCCCGTATACTCCCCATCGGCATGGAGCTGCCGGGTGACCTCCTCGTGGGGGTCCACACTGCGCAGGGGCTCCGGCGTGGGCACCTGGAGCACCAGCACCTGGTCTTCCCGCAGGGGCTCCTCGGGGATGCGGTGGCGGGACTGGATGATGTCCGCCTGGGCGGTATCTGTGGTGGTTTCCACACCGGTGGTGTCGCAGATGAGCCGCTTGATGCTCACCGCGTTGACGCTGTCATCGTTGCCCTGGTCGATGACCTTCAAGGTGTCATCCGGGCCAATGAGGGACATGGTCAGCTGGATGCCGCCTGTGCCCCAGCCCCGGCCGATGGGCAGCTCTCGAGAGCCAAAGGGCACCTGGTACCCCGGCACGGCAATGGCGTGGAGCACCGCCCGGCGGATTTCCCGTTTGGAGCCCTCGTCCAAAAAGGCGAAGTTATAGTCGCCCCGCTTAGTTTCCTTGCTCATCTTCAAGCCTCCTTTTCCGTTTCCGCAGGCTGTCCAGCTTGGACTGGAAGGTCACATAGTGGGGCAGCTTCAGGTGGGAGATAAACCCGTTCATCTCCAGGCAGTCCCCGTGGAGCAGCACAAATTCCATATCGCTGGTGGGGCTGTCAATGGAGAGGGTCAGGGCGTGGTCCAGCACAGACATGGCAATGGCCTTGGTGTCGTTGCGGCCGATCACGCAGCCGTAGCCCACGCCGATGCCCTCGCCGCCGGCGCGGGTCCCCATCAGGCCCTCTACCTCGGTGACAAAGATCTCGCCCACATACCAGGCGGCGCCCTCATCCAGGGGAGAGTCCACCTCAATTTCCAGGCTGCCGTAACGCAGCTCCCCAATGGTGGGGTGGGACATGCCAAATCCTCGAATGTCGCTGTATGCCAGGCCAGAGACAAACCCGGTGTCCGCCCGGGTCAAAGTCTGAAGAATGGCGCTGCGCGGGGCGGGGAGGGGCAGCTTTTCCATGGTGACGTCGCAGGGCTGAGAGTGGTCCTCCTCCACCTGCTCAATCAAGCCTTCCTCCCGGAGCAGGTCCAGCACCCGGGGGGCTGTATCCGAGAGCTCTCCTTCCGGAGAGGCGGGAATTCCGGCTTCAAACTCCTGCCGCCACTGGCGGAGGTCCTCTTCGGTTTCCTCCAGCAGGCCGAAATTCAGCAGGCGGTGGACGTAGTCATAGGTGGGGCCCAGCACCTGGCCGCCGGGGATATCCTTAAAGGCCGAGCTGATCCGCCGGCGGATGTGCATTTGATCGCCGGAGACTGTGCGGGAGGTGTAGTTGCGGGCCAACGTGCTGCGGTAGGCCCGCAGCAGGAATACGGCCTCCTCTGGGCTGCCCTCGCACTGTTTCAGGGCCAGGGCGGCGTAGTCCGGGGCGTACAGGCCCGCCTCGGACATAATGCGGTCAATGAGCAGGCCCATCCGGTCCCGCAGGACCTGCAGGTCTACAGGGCGCTCCCCCTTGGAGCGGTACTCCTTCAGCAGCTGGATGGAAGCCTGAATGGCTTCCTGCCCGCCGGTAACTGCAACATAGCCCATCAGCCCTCACCTCCTATCTTCACCTTGCGGGGAATCCCCATAACCTGGCCCTGGGGGGTGAGGAAGTATAAATCCACCCCGCAGGGGAACTCAAACGCCTGTGCCTGCCGCTCTTCCAGCCAGGCCCGACAGGGAGCGGGCAGGGTGACGGTGACCGCCCCCTCCACACCGGGACCGGTGAGGGAGAAGGTCTCTCCTCCCGTCAGGGAGTCCGTCATCAGGAAGAGCGTTGCGCTTTTGTGAGGTTCCGGCAAGGTGCCGGGTTTTGCCTTCTCGATAACGGGGCCCGGTTCCCCCATGCGGGGAAAGAACAGGTAATCGGCCTCTTCCAAAGGAGCGGGCACGCCATAGGTCAGTTCCCGCAGCTCCTCGGCCAGGGCGGGGGCTCCGTCTACATAAAAGGAACGCCAATTGTCCAGCAGGGTCAGGGCCACCGCCTTGAAGGGGGCGCCGTTGCCAACCAGCCGCTTTACATTCTCCTCAATGGAGAATACCTTGCCGGGCTGGGCCAAGGCATTCATCAGTGCCTTGAACACCTGCTGGCAGTCAAATACCGGGTCAAACCGGTTCTCAGTCCTCATATCGCTTGTCCTCCCAGTTTCCTCAATATTCCACGTCCAGGGTGTTGAACTGCACCCGAGAGGCATTGTGCCGGCAGATCTCCCGGCGTTCCTCCTGCTGCTGGCGCTTCTCTTCCTGCTCCAGGGCCAGGCGTACGGCCTCCCACTGGGGCAGCCCCGACCGGCGCAGGGCGTCCAGCACAGCGGCGGAGAAAGCCTTGTCCAGGTCGTCCCCCATCAGAAGGGAGAAACCCCTGGTTCCCTCCAGCTCCACCATGGCCTCAGCGGCCAGCAGTTCCCCCAGGTAAAACTCTGCCTTGGCTACGGTTTCCCGCATCCGCACCATCACCAGGGTTTTAGCGGGCTTGCGGATGACCGCAACCTGGTGCTGCTCCACGATGGGGCGGGCCAGTTCCTTTACTCGCTCTGCCGGGCATTTTTCTATAATTTTAGAGAATCTCCTTGGTTCCATAGCTCCTCCTATTTGATTTTCCCATTTCTTTCTTTGATGGCGGTGAACCCCAGCTCCATGGCGTAGGTAAAAGCCAGCACCAGGGCAATGGCCACAATGGCCTGGCCGTAGGCGTAACGGGTCATGCAGTTGGAGATCACATATCCAATGCCCCCGGCGCCCACCGTGCCCAGCACGGCAGAGGCCTCGAAGTTGCTTTCAAAGCTGATAGAGGTCCAGGCCAGCATGCCGGTAAACGCGGAGGGAAGCACGGCGCTGAAGAACACTTTTACCCGGCCGGCCCCCATGGCGCGCAGCGCCTCCAGAGTTTCCTGGGGAACTTCCTCATAGCATTGGGCAAAGCTTCTGGCAAAGAAGGAAGTGCTGAAAATGCAGATGCCGATAATCCCCGCAGAGGGGCCAAAGCCCACGCACACAAGAATCAGCAGAACCCAGATGATGGAGGGGATTGCCCGCAGGAAGGTGAGCACTGCGGAGAGCACGGCAGCCATCCATTTGAAGGGAGTCAGGTTTTTGGCCAGGAACACCGCTAAAACCATGCCGCCCACCAGGCTGTACACCGTGGAGAGGATGGCGACGGCAATGGACTCAAACAGAGAGGTAAAGGTGACGTCGATCTGGCTGAAGTCCACCTTACACAGCTTGCCGATGGCCTCAGGAATGCGAAGGACCCCCTCCCACACTTGGGCCCAGTCCAGATCCATAAAGAACAGGGCAGCCACGCCCAAAATGGTGAACAGGGACAGGAACCACTTCAGAGCCCGGTCACGGGCGGGGTCTTTTACCCGGATGCGGCCCCTCCTGTCCCGCAGGAGCAGGCCTTTTTTTCGGCCGGCTCTTCTACGGCAGAGCCGGCAACGGGGTAGATTTCGGTAAAATCAGTCATGCCAGCACCTTCTTTCGCAGGAAATTGGTCAGCAGGTCGACCAGGATGACAATGACGGCCACCAGCAGGATGACCCCCATGGCAGAGTGGTACCGGAACTGCTTGATATAGCCCATCATAATCAGGCCGATGCCGCCGCCTCCCACAGCGCCTACCAGAGTGGAGGAGCGGATGTTCACTTCCAGAGAGTAAAGCAGCCAGGAGAGAAACCCGGGCAGCGAGGCCGGTAGGATCACCTGGGTGATGATGGACAGGCGCCCAGCCCCCACGGCCTGCAGCGCCTCCAGGCTTTCGCCGCCCACCTCGTCAATCGTTTCAATGAAGGAGCGGATTAGAAAGCCGCAGGTGGTGATCAGAAGGGCCAGGGTTCCCACTACGGTGCCAATGCCGAAGGACATAATCAGCAGAAAGGTCCAGATCATGCTGGGGATATTCCGCTGCAGCGAGGCAAAGGCGCGGATGATCTTTTTCAGGGGCCGCCAGGGGGCCGTGGTGTTAGAGCCCAAAAAGGCCAGCGCCAGAGAGATCACTGCCGACACAAGGCTGGCAACCATGGCCATAGAGATGGTCTGCAGCACCCCAATGCCAATGGTTTCCCAGTCTGCAATTTTTGGGGGGAGCAGGTCTACAAAGATGAAGCTCCAGAAATTCTCCATGTTGAGCAAAAACTCTACAGGAGTGTACTGCGTTTGCAGGCTGGCGATGAGGAACAGCGCCGCAATCAGAAGGAACGCCAGGGTGGCGGCCCGCTTCTGCTTTTTCGGCGTGAGGGGAATGGTCCTTTTAGCCATGGGCCGCCTCCCCTTCCAGCCCCACAGTGAGCTCTTCAATGGGGGCGTCGTAGATGGTTTCAATCATAGAGTTGGTCAGCTCCTGGGGCGGACCGTCAAAAACCACACGTCCCTGGTGGATGCCCACGATCCGGTCCCCATATGTTTTGGCCACGTCCACCTGGTGCAGATTGACAATGCAGCCGATATTGCGCATCCGGGCCATGTCCCGGATTTGGTCCATGATGATCTTAGAGGAGCTGGGGTCCAGGGAGGCGATGGGCTCGTCGCACAGCAGCAGGGCAGGGTCCTGCATCAGGGCCCGGGCAATGCCCACCCGCTGTTTCTGCCCGCCGGAAAGCTCCCCAGCCTTTTTGTAGAGCATCCCTTCCAGGCCGATCATCCGCAGGAGTTCCAGGGCCTTCTCTTTGTCCGCCTCAGAGTAGCGGCCCAGAACGGCGTTGGGGGTGGACATATAGCCCAGCCGCCCGTGGAGCACGTTCTGAAACACGGAAAGGCGGTAGACAAGATTGAAGGATTGGAAAATCATCCCAATGCGGCGCCGGATGGCTTTCAGGTCTCTTTCCCGCTTTACCTGGGCCATGTCCGTTCCCTGGAACAGGATAGTGCCTTCTGTGGGGTCAATCATGCGGTTGATGCACCGCAGCACGGTGGATTTCCCAGCGCCGCTGGGGCCGATGATGACCACCACTTCCCCCGGCTTTACCGAGAAGCTCACATCCTCCACAGCCCGGGTTTGGCCGTAATATTTTTTTAAATGGGTTAGTTCTAACACGTTTTCCATGCCAACGCTCCTCAGTCGGAAAGATTGTAGGTTTCTTTCAGGTCCGCAAGGTAGTCATAGTCGCTGTCGGAAATCTCCACAAAGCGCTCGGGCTCCTTGCCCTCTTCATCCCCAAAGTACTCGGGGTCATCATAGTTGAGCAGGAATTCTTTCACCTTGTCCTTCAGCTCCTGGGGCAGGTCCTTTTGAATGGCAATGGGGGAACCGGGAATGTCGGGGGATTCGTGGATGATCCGCAGGTCCTCCTCGTTGACAAGCCCCTCTTCAATCTGGTTTTCATAGGTGGAAGAGGCCACGGCCGCCGCGTCCACGTTGCCCTGGACAACCGCCTGCAGCGAGCCCTGGTGGGAGCCGGCGAACATGGCGGAGGAGAAGAACTTCCCATCGGTGTGCAGGTCGTCAAAGGTCAGGCCCAGGTCGGGGAACGCCGAGAGGATTTCATCGGTGGGGATCACATTGCCAGAGGTGGACTCGGGGTCCACAAAGGCAAAGGTCTTGCCCTGAAGGTCCTCCAGAGACTGGATATCGCTGTCCGCCTGGACCACAATATAGGACTGATAGCCGCCTTTCGTGCCCACCTCGCCCTGGACTACCAGGCACTCGGCCCCGGCGCGCTCGCGGGCGGTTACGTAAGAGAAGGGCCCCAGGTATGCCAGCTGGGCGTTGCCCGTACGCATGGCTTCCACAGCAGCGCTGTAGTCTGTGGCGCGGTAGGTGGTGACGGGGACGCCAATGGCTTCGCTCATCTTCTCCGCCATGGTGTCCCGCAGCTGGATGGATTTCTCCGTGTCCTCGCCGGGGATCATCACCATGACAAATTCTTCCAGGCCATAGCCGTTTTCCGCGGTGGCCTGGGCTTCTGCGCCCGAGGTGGTCTGCCCGCTGGCAGAGCATCCGGTCAAACTTGCCACCGTCAACATAGCGCCCAGCAGCAGCGCTCCCAATTTTCTTGCTTTCATACGAAGTTGCCTCCTTTGTTTTGGGTTCTTGTGTCTCTTCATTTCTTTTCTGCAACGCCCACATGATAAAAACCTCCTGTAAAGGTGCCAAGGGTGAAAAATTAAATGACCGTTAAAATATGGCCCCGGGGGTTGTGCCAAAACAGGACAGGAGGTATAATCCAAAACAGAATACCGAAAGGGGGGACGCGCCTTGAAAGAAAAGGAAGCTGGCTGGGAGCGCATTGCCGGACAGCTGATACAGGATCTGCGCAATGGGAAATACAGCCCGGGAGACAAGCTGCCCAGCGAGAATAAGCTGGCCGGGGAATTTCAGGTGCCCCGTTCGGATGTGCGCCGGGCTTACAGCCGCCTGAAGGAGCTGGGGTATATCTACTCCCTGCAGGGGTATGGCAGCTTTTTTGCGGGGAAAAAGGAAAAGATCCCGCTGGCCATGGTGGGGCGGACAAGCTTCTCTGAAAAAATGAAGGAGCTGGGCATCCCCTTCCGCTCAGAAAACATCCGGGCCAAAAGAATATCCTATAATCCCTCCATCTATGAGAGCCTGGGGCTGCCCGAGGAGGAGCCGGTTTGGAAGGTCTCTCTATTGCGGATTGTGGACGGCGCCCCCGCGGCTGTGTACACCCGCTACCTGCCGGAAAGATACTTTCCCCATCTCCCAGAGGATGCCGGGTCCATCCTTTCCTTCCACGCCTATTTAAGAGAAAATGGGCACGAGCGCTTCCATGGGGAAAACTCCCAAATGACGGTAGGGCTGCTCACCCGCCTGGAACAGGAGATGCTGGAGCTGCCAGCGGCCTCCACCGGGCTGGTGTTCAGCAGCAAGACCGTGGAGGACGGCAGCGGGGCCATCCTCGAGGTTTACCGCACCGTTTACCGGGCAGACCGGTTTATCTTTGTCTATTCATAAGGGGGCTTTTATGGTTGTCACATTGTTTCCCGATGGGATTCCCTGTGTGGTGAAAGAAGAGACCGACCTTTCTTTCCTCCACCGGTGGGGAAGGGTCTTCCGTGTATTCGACCGCCAGGATTCCGGAAACCTGTGCTTCGGCCTGGAGCGGGAGGGGCGGCGGTACTTTTTGAAATATGCCGGGGCAAGGCCCCTCTGCTTTGATGGCGAGCCCAGCGAGGCTGTCCGCCTCTTGGAAAAATCCGCCCAGGTCATTCGGGACCTGGCCCACCCGGCACTGCTGCCCCTGCTGTGGGATGGGCCTGTGGCCGGAGGGTATGCGCTTTTGTTCCCCTGGACAGATGCCCTGTGCATGGGAAAGCAATATCCCACCCGAGCGGCGTTTTTGGCCCTCCCCGTGGAAAAGAAGCTGGCGGTTTTTCAGGCTGTGCTGGCGTTCCACCGCCATGTGGCGGAGAGGGGCTATGTATCTGTGGACTTTTACGATGGCTGCGTAATGTATGAGGAGGAGACCGGCCGTCCCCTTCTCTGCGATGTGGACGCCTACCACCGGACGCCGTTTTTTAATCCGGTGGGGCGGATGTGGGGTTCCTCCCGCTTTATGGCTCCGGAGGAGTACCAAAGGGGAGCCCCTGTCGATGAACGCACCATGGTGTACACCATGGGTTCCTTTGCCTTTGAACTGTTTTCACCGGAAGGGAGGGAGCTTTCCCTTTGGCCTCTTTCCCCGGCTGCCTGGAAGTGCGCTGGAAAAGCGGCTTCATCCCAGCGGGAAAACCGGTATCCCACATTGCGCTCCCTGGAAGAAGCATGGAACCGGGCCCTGGGGAGGGTGTAAAAGGGCGGGGGCCCCGGATGGGTCCTGGCGAAATCCGCTGGATAAACTTCCCTTTGAGGAAAGGTGTTTTTGGGCTCGGTTCCAATTTTTTTCGTGAAATTCTTGCCATTGCATTCAGCGTGCTTTCTATAAGAAGAAAACAAGAAAGTTTTCAGCAGGAAGCTGAAGCAAGGCGGCAGGGTTCTTTTTTGCCGGTAAAGCTTAACAGCGCATCAGGAAGGTGCCCGGTTTCTCAGAACGGGAGGCCGCACACCTTTTTGTTAAGCCTTAAAGGCAGCAATGAAAAAACCTGCCTTTGACCATGGTCAAAGGCAGGTTTTTTTACCGCTCTCTGCAGGGGGGCTTGCGGATCTTGATTCCCATAGGAAATTATTTTTTTGCGATTTCCCCGGTTTCCTCCAGAGCTTGGATTTCATCCAGCCGGATTTGATGGCGGCCTCCCTCATATTTACCCTGAAGCCATTGATCCACAATCATAAGCGCCAGGTCTTTTCCCACCACGCGGCTGCCCATGGCCAGCATGTTGGTGTTGTTGTGCTGGCGGGAGAGCAGGGCGGAATAGGGCTCTGAACAGCAGACGCAGCGGATTCCTTTTACCTTGTTGGCGGCAATGGAAATCCCAACGCCTGTGCCGCAGCATACAATCCCCTTCTCACACTCTCCCCCGGCAACCGCGGACGCAGCCAGAAAGGCAAATTCCGGATAGTTGCACCTCTCTGCGCTGTACGTTCCAAAGTCCTTGTAGCACCGCCTTCCTTTCCTGATCCAGCGCCCACGCCAGAGCAACAGCCCCCCGCGCGCCGTTTTCCACGGCGTCCTGGGAGTGGAGGATCTGCAGGCCCTGTGCCGGGTAGGGTTTTCGGGTGTGGGCTAAAATTTTCTCTTTCAGCGCCTCCAAGGGAAAACCGGCCATGTGGAGCACGCCGCCGCCCAGGACCAGGTACTCCGGGTCGAGAATATTCAGTTCTGCGGCAACTGTGCAGGCAATTTCCTCCAGGAAATCCTGCAGGATGGGGGAAGAGCCCTGTTCCAGGAACAGCCGGCCTATGGGCAGGCTGGGAAAATATGTGTCCCGCAGATGGGACAGCCTGCGGCCGGAGGCAAAGCATTCGGCGCAGCCCAGGTTTCCGCAGCCGCAGATTTCCCCGCTGCCGCTGCGGGGAATGTGCCTCAGCTCTCCAGAAACCCCATTCTTGCCGGGTAAGGGACGGCCATTGTAGAAAATGGCATTGCCGATCCCTGTGCCAATGTAGATCCCAACGGAAAGGCCCTGGGAGGGGATGCCCAAATCCAGCATGTCGCAGGAAAACAGCAGGTTCACATCCCGTTCAAAGTAGACGGGGACATGGGCCAGGCGCCCCAGGTCCGCGGCGGAGAGGCCGTCTATCCCGGGAACATTGGGCGCCTGCAAAACACGGTGCCGGTTCCTGTCCAGCGTGGCGGGAAAGCCAATCATCACTGCCTCTGGCCGTGCCCCTTCTCCGTGCTGTGCGCAATAGTCCTGGATAAAATCCGCCAGCTCTTTGGCAGGGGATTCCCCAGTGAGCACGGCCTCCCGCGGCACCTTCTGAAAGTGCCGGATCTCTTCCCCCTGGGGGCCAAGGGCAACGCGGAGGTTGGTTCCGCCAATGTCCATGCCAATCACATAGGGCTTCATGACAGTCTCCCCCTCACAGTGCCAGATGGGGCTCGCCGTCCTCTGCCTCCATGTCGATCAGGGCCTTCATGTGGTGGCCGTATTTGGTTTCCAGCTCGGCCTGAGCCTGGTCAAACTTGTTCATCGGGTAAATCATGGTGGGGATGTTTTTGTAGCACCAGGCGCCGCTGGCGAGCATTTCCGCCGCATGGCGCGCGCCGGTGTCAGAGAGTTGGGCCTGGCGCGGGTGTACGGACAGCATTTCGATGGCTTTGATGTTCAGCTGCTGTACATCCACCAGCCGTTTCCCGCCGGTGTGATACGCCCCCACGCAGAGCTGGCTGCACATGCGGGTGAGCTGGATGGCAGTGTCCAGGGATTCGTTGGTTTCCCCCCACTCCATCACCATCTCAAAACCGGGGTGGCCGGATTCAGTTCCGTATTTTTCCAGAGCCTCTTGGGGGGAGTAGGCCTCTTGGGCGCCGTACTTCAAGGCATCCCCACGGGAGGATTCCCGAATATCCACTGCCACCACATAGCAGCCGCGGGCCTTCAGCAGGCTGATGGCGCCGCAACCCATATAGCCGCAGCCCACCACGCACACATGGGTGCCGGGCATGGAACAATGGGCCTTGCTCACAGCAGAGTAAATGCAGGCCAGGGGCTCCAGCACCAGGTCCTCGTCCCGCACGTTCTCTGGCAGCTTGACCACGGTGTCCTTGCTGGGGTTGGCCACAGCATACTGAACCATGCCCCCCGCGCCGGGAAGGGTGCTCCCCCACAGGCCGGAGACCCGGTCCCCCACGGAAAAGCCCTCTACATTTTTGCCCACCTGAACGATGGTTCCCATGGGCTCGTGGCCAAAGGCCCCTCCGTTTGTCTTCCACTCATAGTGCTCGGAATAGCACACTCCGCAGTATTTCAATTGGATCAGCACGGAGTCCTCGTTCATCTCCGGCATAGGGACTTCTTGCAAAACGCTTTTGCCCGGCAGTGTGGTAATGATCGCTTTCATGCTGCTTTTCTCCTTGTCTTATGTGGATTTGCAGGTTCAAATATAGCACAAAAGCCTTTTGAATCAGCAGGAGATCAAAGGGGAAAAGGTGGATTTTCCCAAGATTTCCGCACGGTTTTCCCCTTCTCCTGCACATCCGGGGAAAAGGTGGACGATTTGACACATTTGGTTGACAATTTTGTGTTCTGGGGCTACAATGGAGCTATCTTTTTGAAAAGGCGGTGAAGCGGTGAGGCTGTATTCTTTGGGCGCCGCGCCCCGAACCCTTTCCAACTGCCATCCCCACAGCCATGAGCTGTGGGAGATCTCTGTAAACGTGCTGGGGGAGGGGAAAACGTGGATCGGAGAGGAGTGCTACTCTTTTACCGAGGGGACAATCCTTTGCATACCCCCTGGAATGGAACACTCCAAACGCTCGCAAGAGGGATTCGTCGACTACTATTTCCACACGGAGGAATTTCTCACGGCTGATAACCGGCAGGTCCCCGCGGACCGCCCTGTTTTGCTGCAGGATGACAGCGAAAAGAGCTTTGAGAGGTTGGTGCGGCTCTTTTTAAATCTGCATTACCAGAAAAAGCTGGAAGAGCGCCCTGTGGTCCTCTCCCTATTCCGGGCGGCGATGCAGCTGCTGGCGGCATGGATGGCAGGGGGCAGCGCCGTGCCTTTGGTAGACCAGGTAAAAAGCAGGATTATCGCCGGTTTTGCCGATCCGGAGTTGGATTTAAAGGAAATCCTTTCCTCGGGGAATTACACGGAAAATTACATGCGCCGCAAATTCCGGGAGCAGACGGGGCTTACCCCCACGGAATATCTGGCGCGGCTGCGGGTGGACTACGCCAAGCAGCTGCTGGAACAGAAAAAGCTGCTGAATCTCTCCATTGGGGATATTGCCGGAATGTGCGGCTATTACGACGAGCGGTATTTCTCACGGGTATTCCGCGCTAAAACAGGAATGTCCCCTCGAGAGTACCTGCTTCAGAGCGGGCTTTCCGATGATGGGCCCGAGGATGCCTGAAACGCTCCCTAAAGCGCTGTTGCCGTGGGAGAGACGGAGGCTGCGGCTTCCCGCCGGCCCGTTCCCTGGCAGGAAAAAGAAAAGCGGAATACAAAAAGGAACCCCTGCCAACCGGCAGGGGTTCCTTGCGTGAGGGGAGGTTAACCGATTTCCTGGAAGCAGCGCAGCCATTCTTGGGCCAGAAGCCAGTGGCCTGCGGGGGTGGGATGGACGCCGTCAGCAGTCCAGTCTCCGGGGCAGCTGCGGGCAGCAGCCTGGTCAAAGAGCTTCTGAGTGTCGATGCAGGGGATGTACAAGTCCTCTTTCTCCCAGTAGTCCTTGGCCAGCTCCCGAACGATCTCCCGGCGCAGGTCCACTTCCCGGCGGAAGGTGTCCCAGTGCTCCTGCGTGGCGGGGCCTTGGAGCACATAGGGCTCCAGCAGGATGAGCTTCACCCCGGGCAGGGCCTGGGTGATCTCCTGGAGCATGCCCTGGTAGACCCGGCGAAACTTGGGGGCGTCCACGCCGTTGTGATCTCCCAGCTCGTGCCACACGTCGTTGACGCCGATCATAATGCTGATCACGTCGGGGCGCAGGTTGATGCAGTCCACCTTGATGCGGGCGTCCAGGTCCACCACCCGGTTGCCGGAGATGCCCCGGTTCAGAAATTCATAGCGGCCGGGTTCCTCGGCGCTGAGCTGGGCGGCAGCCAGCAGGGGGTATCCCATCCCCAGCACGCTGTTGGTGGAGGCCTGGCGCTCCTGAGCGGTAAGGGCAGGGTCCAGCCACCCCTCCATGGCCCGGACCACGTCCGTGCGGTACACGTCGGTGATGGAATCTCCGGTGAATAAAATGCGTGTTTTTTTCATGGCGTATGCTCCTCCGTTGTCTTCAAAAGCCCAAGGGCTTTGCTTTCTTTGCTATCATTGTAGCACAGAAAAACGCGGGAGGGTAGAGGGAATCTCTCTTCCTTTGTGAAGAGCCCGGGCCGTAAAGAGAACGGTAATTTCAGCCGCTTGTTCAAACAGCGGTTCAGGGTATGGCTCAACGCATATCACATGCGGAAGCGGGGCACAGGGGCGGTTGAAGCGAGCCAGAGCAAAAAAGCGCTCCCGCTCCAAACTCCTGGAGCGGGGACGCTTGCCGGTGCAAAGGTACCCTGCAGGGCAGCTCAGTCCTCAATGGCCGCTTTCTGCTGGTTGATCTTCTGGATGAGGCCGATGTCGAATTTCTGGGCCCGGCCATAGGTGTACAGGCCGTTGACTTCCTGCTCCACGTCGTACAATTGGGTGTAGCAGAGCCCGAAAATCTCCGGGTTGTTCAGCAGGGCCTCAGTCAGGCCCTTATAGCGGGCGAAGAACTCCTCTGGAGTGGCGGGCGCGTTGCCGTAGCCCCAGCCCTCCACCGTGTCGTCCGGCCAGCGGATGCCGCCATACTCGCTGACAAAGATGGGCTGGTTATCATAGGGCTGGTTGAAGAAAGGAGCCCGGCCGCTGGGCCCTTCGGGGGCGGAGTTGAAGAAGGGGTCCTCCGCGGGGATGACGCCGCCGGTCTCCCGGATGCGGTCCGTCAGGCCATCCCAGCGGGCTTGGAAGCTCTGGGCGTCCTGGTCGTAGTCGTGGATATCGTAGACCTCTGAGAGGACACGGTAGTTTCCGCTGGAGTCAATGCAGGGACGGGTGGGGTCCAGCCGCTTGGTCAGCTTGTAAAGGCTGGTGAGCAGGGCGTTCTTCTCCCGTTCCTCCCGGTAGCCCCAGGTCTCGTTGAAGGGGCACCAGCCGATAATGGCCGGGTGGTTGAAGTCCCGCTCCACGGCCTCGCTCCACTGGTTGAGGTACGTCTCGGTGGACAAGGGATGGGCGTGGTCCAGGCCCCAGTTGGGATACTCGCCCCACACCAGGTAGCCCAGCCGGTCGCAGTGGTAGAGGAAACGGGCCTCAAAGACCTTCTCGTGGAGCCGGGCGCCATTGAAGCCCGCGGCAAAGGACAGCTGGATGTCCTTCACCAGGTCCTCTTCCGTGGGGGCGGTGTAAATGCCGTCGGGATAGAAGCCCTGGTCCAGCACAAACCGCTGGAACAGGGACTTGCCGTTTAGAAGGAACTTCCGGCCCTGGAACTTGGCGGTGCGCAGGCCGAAGTAGCTCTTTACCCGGTCCTCGCCGAAGGAGAGCAGCAGGGTGTACAGGCCGCCCTTGCCGGGTTCCCACAAGTGGGTCTCCGACAGATCCAGCTGGGCTGTAAAGAAGCCGTCCTCCACAGAAAGCGCCGCCTCTCCCACGGGCTTGTCCTCCCACAGGGCGGTGAGCTGCAGCGTTCCCTGCCCCTGGACCAGCCCGGTGACAGTGACCTTGCCGTTGGCGGGGTCGGGATAGTATTTGGCGGACTGGATGCGGCGCTCGGGGACAAATTCCAGCCACACAGTCTGCCAGATGCCGGTGGTGCGCGTGTAATCGCAGCCGGAGGATGCGTAGAGGTGGGCCTGCTTTCCCTTGGGCTGCAGGCCGCTGCGGACGTCGTCCTTCACAGCCACAAACAGTGTGTTGGGGCCCGGGGCCACATGTTTTGTGATGTCAAAGCAGAAGGAGGTATAGCCCCCCTTGTGGGAGCCCACCAGAGTTCCGTTGACATACACAGAGGCCTCGTAGTCCACAGCGCCAAAGTGCAGCAGGACCCTCCCGGACAGTTCCTCCTGGCTGAGCTCAAAGTTTCTGCGGTAGGCTACGCCGTTGATAAAATCAGTATAGCCAATGCCGGAAAGCCGGCTCTCCGGGCAGAAGGGGACCAGGATCTCCCGGTCGAAGCGCTCCTTCTCCCACAGGCGCCGCTCCACGGCGCTGCAGCCAAAGTCGAACTCAAATTCCCAGGGCCCGTTCAGATTTTTCCATGTTTCCCGCTCCCACTGGGGATTGGGATGTTCAGCGCGCGGTATATTCACGGGCTTCTCCCCCCTATAGGTTGAAATTGGTAGGAACAATGCGATTATACCCGCAGAACAGCTAGAAGTAAATATCTAAAAACAACTTTTTTGTGATCTTTCTTTGGCGTTGAAACGGTGTTGCTCCTAAAAAGCGGGGCCTTCTATTGGGGGCAAAATTCCCCGATCTCTATCAGAGCGGCCGCGCCCTCGGGGCACAGCGGCAGGAGTGCGCGGCCCTCCCCTTTTCGGGTGGAAAAAGCGCGGGATTGTGAAAAAGGAAGTGCAAAAGCAGCCGTAGTAATCTGACTACCAGAAAAGGAAGAAAGGCACGGCATCAAGCCGCGCCCTTCTTCCTTCTGTATTTTTTTGTATTGTGTCCTTATTTGGCGTCCTCTTCCTTGAGGAACTCTATGCAGCGCTTGACTTCCTCCAGGCCGGTGGGGTCCAGGCCCTCGCTTTCCACAATCATGGGGAAGCCCAGCTCGATGGCGGCCTGGCGCACTTCCTTCACCGGGGCGACGCCCTGGCCCAGGGATTTCCCGGTGTGGTCACCCATGCCGTCCTTCAGATGGATCATGTGAATGCGGTCCTTATGCTGCCGGATGAACTCCACAGGGTTCTGCTTGGCCACAAAGGTCCAATAGGTGTCCACCTCCAGCAGGATGCTGGTGCGGGCCAGCAGCTCCTCTTCGGGGACCAGCCCCTCAGGGGTGGGGGCAAAGTCGCAGTCATGGTTGTGATAGTGCAGGGAGATCCCCTCTGCCTGCAGCTTGGGGAGGAGCGTGTTGACCCGTTCCACAAAGGCGTCGATTTGCTCCTTGGTTTCCAGCTTGGCATAGGGGATGATGATATCCTTGCAGCCAATGGCCTTGTGATAGGCAATGGTCTGGTCCAGAACCTCGTCCTCCAGCTCGGCCAGGGGGGTGTGGGTGCTGGAGACCTGCAGGCCGTATTCCTCCAGCCAGCTCTTTACATCCTCGGCAGAGTTGCCCATAAAGCCGGCGAACTCCACAAAGGAGTAGCCCATTTCCGCCACTTGCTGCAGCGCGCCCCGCAGGTCGTGCTCAGTCAAATCTCTCACGCTGTACATTTGCAGTCCATATTTCATAATGGTTCCTCCTTTTTATATCATGCGGAAAGGACCCCGCCAGGGGCGGGGTCCTCGCGCAGTGATAACCGGTTTTTTCAAACTTGAATTACTCGACACGGGCCAGGTAACGGTCATACGCGGCCTGGGTGATCTCGATGGCACGCTCCATGCCGCTGGCTTCCAGGGCAGAGATGTAAGCGTCCCAGTTGGACTCGATGTCCAGAGCGCCGCTGATAAACTGGGCAGTCTGCTCCTTCACGATGGTGCTGATGTCAGCGTACAGGGCAGCGCGCTCGGTAGACTCTTCCTGGGTCAGAGTGACAGAGGAGGGCAGGCGCCAATCGTCGCTGAACTCGCTCCACACGTCGTAGCAGGCCTGATCCTTCTCGGGCACACCGGCCAGCTCACGGGTCCAGTCGGACCAGTTGGCAATGCCGGCGGAGGGGCACAGATAGCTGGCAACGGTCTGGGTCATGGTCCAGCCGTTCTCATTGGCCAGGATCTTGTCGGTGAATTCAGGCTCGCCATCCTCGTTAAACTCGAAGGTGTCGCCTTCCACACCGTAGTTGGCAAGCAGAGCGCCCTCGTCCGTGTACAGGTAATCCAGCCAGCGCAGGGCAACTTCCCAATTCTCGCTGTCAGCGGAGATAGCGGTGTTGCCAGAGGTGTAAGAGTCGCGCAGGCGGATATGGCCTTCATCGCCCTCGTTCATAACGGGAGGATTGACAGGGGCCAGGTTCATGTTGGGATCCTCGGAAGCAGCCTCGTAAACAGAAGGCATGGTGTACAGGGCGGCGAACAGGCCGGAAGCGCCGGTAACCACCTTGGCCATGTCGGCGGTACGCTCGTCAGTGGCCATGAAATCGGGGTCGATCAGGCCCTCGGTGTACCACTGGTGCATAATGGTGACATACTCTTTCCAAGCGTCCATGTAGGGCCCAAAGTTAACCTTGCCAGTCTCGTCCAGCTGCCAGCTGTTGAGCACGTTCAGGCCGCCGGACATGGTGCCGAATTCGCCGTCGCTGCCGCTGAAGTTCAGGATCAGGGGAGCGGTAGCGCCCTTCTCATTCTTGAACGCAGTGAGGACTTCGTGATAGTCGTCAAAGGTCACAGGGGTTTCCAGGCCCAGGTCATCCAGCCAGTCCTGGCGGATCCACAGGCCCAGCCAGGGGCCTTGCTTGGACTGACGCAGCTCATACACCGCGCCCAGCCGGCCAGAGTCGGTAGTGGAGAGCAGCTCATACTGCACATCGGAGGTGCGGACCTTCTCGTAGTTGGGCATGTACTCGTCCACCAGATCCGTCAGATCCAGGAAGTAGCCGTCGTCAATAGCGGCGTCCACGCCCTCAGCATAGTAGGAAGCGCCTACATAGATCATGTCGGCCAGGTTGCCAGAGGCGATCATCAGGTTGAAGTTGGTCTGGTAGTCAGCAGAAGACACCATCTCGAACTCCAGATGGACACCGGTGCGGCGCTCCATCTCCTGATAGAACTCGTTGTCATTCCAGTCGGTGGTCATGATGGCCGCGTTAGAGTCATCCGCCACAAAGTAAGAAAGGGTGGTGGGCTCGTCCACGATGGGCAGCTGGAACTCGCCGGTTTCGGCGGTTTCAGCTTGGCTCTCATCACCGGATTCCGCAGCAGCGCCGCTTTCCTCCGTTGTGCTGGAGGGAGAGGCTTCGCTGGAGGTGGAGCTTCCGCCGTTGCCGCCGCAGGCGCCCAGGGACAGCACCAGCGCCAGGCTCAGCAGAAGAGCGACCAGTTTCTTGGCGTTTTTCATGTTGCTTTCCTCCTAAAACTTTTAATTATAACGGGCTTCCGCAGGGAAAGCCCCTTTGGCAAAGCGCAGATGCGCTGTTGCTTCGTAAAGCAGGTGGCCTTTACCCCTTGATAGCGCCGATCATGACGCCGGATTCAAAGTACTTCTGGATAAAGGGATAGAAGATGAACATGGGCACAGTGGACACCATAATGGTGCAGTATTTCATCAGCTGTTTATAAAGCACTGCGTCGCCGGATTCTCCCGAGGCGAGAACGCTGATGTCCACGTTGGCGTTGCTGCTGCTGTTGGTATCGACCAGCAGCTCCTTCAAAATCAGCTGCAGGGGCTTTTTGTCCTCCGAGCGAATGTAGATCATGGCGTTAAACCAGCTGTTCCAGTTGCCAATGACGTAGTACAGGATAACAGTGGCCAGGGTGGCCTTGATCAGGGGCAGCATGATCTGGAACAAAATGGTGAACCGGCCCGCGCCGTCCAGCATGGCAGATTCCTCCAGGCTGTCCGGCACATTCTGCATGGCCGTGCGCACCAGGATGAGATAGAAGGCGCTCATGCAGTTGGGCAGGATCAGGGCCCAGCGGCTGTCATACATATTCAGGGTCTGGGTTACCAGGATGTACAGCGTGACAATGCCGCCGGAGAACAGCATGGTGAAAGAGATAATCAGCATCAGGGGGTTTGCCCAGATAAAATCCTTGCGGGAAAGGGCGTAGGCCGCCATCACGGTGAGGAACATGCCCAGCACAGTGGTGCCGATAACATAGATGAAGGTGTTCAGGTAGCCGGTCCAGATGCTGTTGTCATTGAATACCAGCTGATAGCCGTTGAGGGTAAAATCCTTGATGTACCAGATCAAGCCTCTCTGGTTCATCACCCAGCTGGCATTGGAGAAGGAGGCGCAGAACACATGCCACACGGGAAGGATGCAAACAATCATAATCAGGGCAAAGAAAAGGATATTGCAGAAGTTGAAGATCCTGCTGCCCTTGGCCTTGCTTTTGACCATTGCCATGGTGAGATCTCTCCTTTCTTGTTAGAACAGGCCGGTTTCGGTGTACTTCTTACTAATGGTGTTGGCAATGATCAGCAGCACGAAGTTGATCACCGAGTTAAACAGGGAGACGGCTGTGGAATAGCCGTAGTTCATCTCTTGAATGCCCTTGCGGTAGATGAAGCTGGAAAGAATGTCCGCGGTTTCATATACCTGGGGGTTGTAGAGCAGAATTGTCTTTTCATAGCCCACAGAAAGCATTTGACCAATGCGCAGGATGAGCATGATCATAATGGTGTCGAGAATGCAGGGAATGGTCACACGCATAATGCGCTGGAAGCGGCTGGCGCCGTCAATCTCAGCTGCCTCATACAAGGTCTGATCAATGCCCGCTAGGGCCGCTACATAGATGATAGCGTCAAATCCTAGGTTCTTCCATAGGTCTGATAGAACGTATATGGGCCGCCAGTTTGCGGCGTTGCCCAGCAGGTTGTCATAGTTTCCCGTGACAGCGCCCACAAGCTGGGTGAGGGGGCCGGTGGTGGAGCAGAAGTCCACGATGATGCCGGCCATGACCACCATGGAGACAAAGTAGGGCATGTAAGAAACAGTTTGCACCAGTCTCTTATAGCGCTTGCTGCGCAGCTCGTTGAGGAGCAGGGCAAAGATGATGGTGATGGGGAACTCGATGCACAACTGCAGCAAGCTGAGGATCAGCGTGTTGCGGATGGTGCGCCAGGCGAAAGCGGAGTTGAAGAAGTCCGCAAAGTTTTCCAGTCCCACAAAAGGAGAGCCGAAAATGCCAAGCTTGGGCTTGAAATTCTCAAAGGCCATCAGCAGGCCGCCCATGGGGATATAATGGAAAATGATGTAAAACGCCAACGCGGGAAGAACCATTAACACCAGGGCCCAGTTTTTGGTGGTGTTTTTTCGGATGTTTTCCCAAGTGTACTTTCGTGGCTTCCGCACCCGGGTAATGGGACTTCGGGCGAACGCCGCAGGCTTGCTCATACGCACTTCATTCCTCTCTTCTCTAAAATTTGCAGCCCGCTGAAAATCATCCTGCAAAACCTGCAGAATTCGCGGGCTTTCGAGCAACCGGCACCCAGTGTCGATTTTTCATAAAAACATGTTAACGAATTTTTAATAAACTGTAAATAACCAAAATTTGCCCCGCCCGTTCCGCAAAAAAATGGCATTCCCAAATATGGGGAATTTCCAGTGTTTATGCGGCCCGAGCGGGGCAAAAATGCAGTGAGGAAAGGGCGTTATTTCTTTTCGACAAACTGCCCAGGAGTGCTTCCTTCATAGCGTTTGAAGGCGCGGATCAGCGCGCGGGAGTCACCATATCCTACAAGTTCCGCGGTCTCCCGCACCGTTTTTCCCTCTGTGAGGAGGCGTTTGGCGGCCTCCAGGCGCACGGCGTGAAGGTCTTCCAACAGGCCGTGGCCTGTCAGGTCCTTATACTGGTGGCTGAGGGTGGAAAGGTTCCTCCCCAGCCGGTCGGCAATGAGGGAGACGTTCAGGAACGGGTCTTGGTAATTTTCGCGGATATAGCTTTGCACCTGCGCCACCAGCTGGTTGTCGCGCCTTTCCGCCGGATCTTCCCGTTCTGGCTGAAGTTTAGCGTGCTGGAACAGCGTGAGAAGCTGTTCTCCCATTTCCTGGGCGGTGGGCGCTGTCATGGCGCGTGCCTCCAAGGGGTGATCCTTTTCCTCCAGATAGGGGAGAAGGGCCTCGATAATGCTGACACACCGGTTGCGGATAAGCTCTACCGGCAGGCGGGGGTCCAGCAGGTCCTCCTGTAGGATCGTGTCCAGCAGCTTTCGCACCCGCTCTGGCTTTCCCGATGCCAGGGCGGCGAACAGCTGCTTGCGGTGCAGGGGGAAGTCCCCAAAGTAGCTGGGATATTCCAGAAGGTCCCGGGCCAGCCACACCCCGGGCTGGCGGGACTCCTGCCAAAAGGAATCCCGGTCAGCGGCACGCTGAATCCAGCTCCAGGCCTCGGGGGCGTTGGAAAGCTGCAGGCACACCTCGCTGACATAGCACACCAGGGGGAGGCCGGCTTCCTCCTGCGCCTGGGCGGCCTTTTGGCGGATTTCCTCCAGTTCCACGGTGTTCTGTACCAGCGCCACCACAACGCTGTCCCCTATGGTGAGGCAGACCCCATCCTGGCGGTCCAGAAACACCTGTTCCACCACCTTGCACAGGGGCACGCGGCCGTGGGGGCCGCCCTGTGAGGCCTCACAGGCAGTTCTCTCCGCCGGGGACGGAGAGAAGGACAGCAGCCGGTAGGGCTGGCTTTCCTCTAAATAGCGGGAGAGGCAGGAGGAATCCTGCGTAAATCCCAGCAGGTACTGCCAGATTGCCAGCGCGTCCTCCCGCTGCTCTGACGCCAGCACCTGTTTTAACAGCAGTTCCTTCTCTTTGGCGAAGTCCGTAAGGGCCTGGGAAAATTCAGCCAAGGAACGGTACTCGCTGTCGCGCCCCGCGGCAGACCGCCTGACAATGGGCAGAATCTGGCGGAAAGGGGACCAGGTGCGGCGGCTGAGGAATACGGCCAGGATCACCCCGGCGGCTATCACCAAAATCAGTGCCGCCAGCTGAATCAGCAGCGGCTCCAGCGAGCGGTAGTAGGCGTTTTCCAGCACCAAAAGCCCATAGCGCAGGTTGCTGAGGCTTTCTCCTGGATAAACCGAGTAGAGCCAGGTTTGCCCGGAAAGGCGCACCCGGCCTTGGGCGCTGTCCTTTCCCGCTGCCAAGGAAGCGACCTGCGCGCCGCCTGGGTCGCCGCAGAACAGCGTGCCGTCCGCCTCCAGCACGAACATTTTTGTGCTGTCCGTATCCAAAAAGGACTCCTCCCGGTCCAGCTGGATCAGGATGCCCAAAGAGGCGTGGAGAGTCCGGTAGCGGCTGTCGTAGCAGTTTTTGGAGATCAGCAGGTAGCCGTTTTGCCCATCCTGGGAATAAATGGTGCGCACGCTGGCGTTGACGCCGCTTTCCTCCAGCTTGGCGAGGAGGTCCTGGTATTGAATGTTGAGATCCCAGGTGGAGATGCCCGCCAGGTCAGGGTGGTAGGTGCTTTTGTTGGAGACCAGGTACCCGCTGCTGGGGAAATAGGCAAAGCAGCTCACATAAGAGGCGCGCTGCTGGCTGGCCACTGTCAGCACGGGGATAAGGCTGCACATGTCGTATAGGGCAGTGCTGCTGACGGTTTCCTCCAGGGAGAGGCTTTCCAGCAGTTCATTTTCCGAGAGAAGGTCCAGGGTGTTGGCTGCTTCCACAAGGCTGCTTTCCAAATCCCCCTGGGCGGTGCGCAGCGTGACTTCCTGATCTTTGGCGATGGAGCGTTGGATCTCCTGACGCATTCCCACCACCTGTGCCAGGGAGAATACCAGGGGGATGAGGCAGACGCAGAGATACGTTGCCAAGAACCTGCGGTATAGTTTCACACGCGCTCCCTCCTTCTCAAAACCCACATCTCTTCACGATGGTTTTGGCGAATTTTAATAAATCATAGCATAAAAAGCCCGGGAAAAGCAACCGTGGTGGAGACAATTCCCAGAAAAAATCCCGGAAAAACACGGTGCAGCCCCGCTCCAGATAGCTTGCGCCGGCAGGGTTGCTTTCAGCATCCTTCACGCAGGGCTGCGTCACGCAGCTCCTGGGCGGTAGAGGCTAGAAGGGCGGCCCCGTTTTCCCGCAGCTCCGCTTCGTCCCGGAACCCCCAAAGCACCCCGCAGGGGACCATGCCCGCGTTCCGGCCGGTCTGCATGTCCACGCCGCTGTCGCCCACATAGAGCACCCGGCCCGGCTCAACCCCCAGGTCAGAGGCCATCTGCAGCACGGCTGTGGGGTCTGGCTTTTTGGGGACGCCGTTTCTCTGGCCATGGCACTGGTCCACCAGCCCCTCAAAGAGAGCGCCGGTAATGTACTGGGCCATGTTGTCCGGCTTGTTGGAGAGCACGCCCAGCTTCATCCCCCGGGTCTTTAAATCCCGCAGGGCTTCCGGAATGCCCGGGTAAGGCTCTACCAGCCGCAGGGGTTCGCTTTCATAGCGGCGGTCGTAGGCGGCGCGGAATTCCCGCACCTGCTCCTCGGAAAGCTGCGCCCCCACGGTTTTCAGCATCCGCCGCATCAGCACATCCGCCCCGTTGCCCACCAAGGACTTATAGGTCTCCACCGGGATTTCCGGCAGGCCGTATTCCCGCAGGGTGCTGTTGCCAAAATAGGCGATTGAGGCCAAGGTGTTGGCCAGGGTGCCGTCCAAATCGAAAATGCAGGCGTCAAAACGCCGGAGATTCTGTTCCATCTTTCCTGCCTCCCTTAACGAGTATGGGTCTATTATAAGAAGGAAAGGCGGGAAAATCAAGCGCTGCCCTTGCGCGGCCGGAAAAGCCGTGCTATAATCCATGTAAATGTGGAAGAAAAATGGAGGGACTCATTGTGGATCATGCGCAGAAGGCTTTGGAGATGCACCGGGAGTGGAAGGGGAAGATCCGGGTAACCACCCCCTGCGTCTTGGAGAATAAAGAGGACCTGTCCGTGGCCTATACCCCTGGGGTGGCCGCCCCCTGTCTGGAGATCCAGAAGGATGTGGAGAAGTCCTACGAGTACACCCGCCGGGGCAACCTGGTGGCGGTGGTCACCGATGGCACCGCTGTTTTGGGTTTGGGGGACATCGGCCCCGAAGCTGGAATGCCTGTAATGGAGGGCAAATGCGCCCTGTTCCAGGCCTTTGCCGGCATCGACGCCTTTCCCATCTGCGTGCGCTCCAAGGATGTGGACGAGATCGTCCACACGGTGGAGATGATCGCCGGTTCCTTCGGCGGCGTCAACCTGGAGGATATTGCCGCCCCCCGCTGCTTTGAGGTGGAGGCCAAACTGAAGGAGCGGCTGGATATCCCGGTGTTCCACGATGACCAGCACGGCACCGCGGTGATCACCGTCTCTGCCATGCTCAACGCCTTAAAGCTGGTGGGCAAGAACATTGAGGAGGTCAGCGCGGTGGTCAACGGCGCCGGAGCCGCCGGCACTGCCTGCACCAAGCTGCTCATGGCTCTGGGATTGAAAAACGTGGTGGTCTGTGACAGGATGGGCGCTTTGGTCCCCGGCCTGCCCGGCATGACTCCCGCCCAAGCCCAGCTGGCGGAAGAGACCAACCCCCAGCGGAAGTCCGGACCCCTGGCAGAGGTGATCCGCGGGGCGGACGTGTTCATGGGCTTCTCCGCCCCCGGCGTGCTCACCGGGGAGATGGTGAAGACTATGGCTCCTGACGCCATCGTGTTCGCCTGCGCCAACCCCACTCCGGAGATTTTCCCCGAAGAGGCCCTGGCCGCCGGCGCCCGGGTGGTGGGTACCGGCCGCTCCGACTATCCCAACCAGATCAACAACGTGCTGGCTTTCCCCGGCATTTTCCGGGGAGCGTTGGACGTGCGGGCCCGGGAGATCAACGACGAGATGAAGGTGGCCGCGGCCCAGGCCCTGGCCGGCCTGATCCCCGCGGAGGAGCTCAGCGAGCAGAACATCATCCCCTCCGCCTTTGACAAGAGGGTGGTCCCCGCAGTGGCCAAAGCCGTGGCGGAAGCGGCCCGCCGCACGGGTGTGGCCCGAGCTTAAAAAAGTGTGAAAAAATACTGGCGTATCCCGCCGGAATGTACTATAATAGAAAAGGAGCCAATGTCCCGTGGGATCGCGGGGTAAAAAGGGCCCCACACTATAAGAGAAGATGACAACCATGAAACATGAAAACAAAATGATCTACCGTGTAACGCTGACCGCCGTATTTGCAGCGCTGGTGTTTGTCTCCAGCATGTTGAGCGTGCCCATCCCCGTGGCCATTGGGGATGTGACCCGCATCCACTTGGGCAATATTTTCTGCCTGCTCTCCGGTTTTGTACTGGGGCCTGTGGGCGGCGGTTTGGCGGCGGGCCTGGGCTCTGCGCTGTATGATATGACCAACCCGGCCTATATCGCCTCCGCTCCCTTTACCTTTGTCTTTAAGTTCCTCCTGGCCGCTGTGTGCGGCTGGGCGGCCTATGCCAGAGGCAGCCGGGCGGAGAACCATGGCCAGAACATTCTGGCGGCCATTGCGGGCAGCGCCACCTATATGGTGCTGTACTTGGGCAAGAGCTTTATCGAGGGTATGCTGCTGGGCAGCGCCCTGGTCCCCGTGCTTCTTTCCGTGGGTACCAAGGCCGTCACGTCCAGTGTCAACGCTGTTATCGCCGTGGTGGTTTCCGTGCCCTTGTGCGCGGCCATCCGGCTGGCGCTGAAAAAGAGCCACCTGCTGGAAAAGCTGGGCTAAAGCCTTTCTGAAAGCGCCCTGCGTAGCTTGGGATTTTTTCTCAACGCGAAGTTTTTTGAAAAATCATCGAAGAGTTTACAAGCCGTCACATCCTTTTCACATAGCCGGGGGATAATAAGGGCACAACAAGGGGATAAAAAGGAAACCCCTTGGGAGCATCTACAATCTCCCAATGCTTTGGAAAGGAGCAATGGTTTATGTATAATCCTTATGATGAGAACAACATGGGTGCTGCGAATAACACCGGCGAGCCCATGGAGCAAGATACCGAAAAGAAGGAAAACGAGAGCGCGGAAAGCGCCGCCCAGGAACCGGCTTCTGTGGAGTCTTCCGAGTACCACTACACGGGCAGCCAGGTAAAAGACCGGGATTCCCAGGCTTCTACCCCCTATGGCGGGCAGGGTTCTCAGAACCCTTATCCCACCCAGAGCGGCTGGCAGTATGGCAATCAGCCCCAGCAGCCCAGCACCTACACATGGAACGGCGCTGCCCAGCAGCACAATGTCCCTTATTACACACCGCAGAAGCCGCCCAAGCAGAAGAAGCCCCGGGACGGCAAAAAGATGAAAAAGACCGCTTTGGCGGTGATTGCCGCGATGCTCTGCTGCGCGGTGGTCTCCTTCTCTTCTGTGGGCGTTTTCGCCCTGATGATCCAGAACGGCATTGTCAATGTGGAAAGCACCGGCTCCAGTGAAACGGCAGCCTTTACCTTGTATAAGAACGCGGACAGCAACGACACCTCCAACGCCGTGGTCACCACAGATAGTTTGACCCGCCAGGAGGCCGCACAGAAGGTCATCCCCTCTGTGGTCTGCATCCAGAATTACCAAATCAGCCAGCAGGGTTTTGTTTTCGGCTATGGTGGGAGCGGCAACAGCGAGTCCGATTCCTCGTCTCTGGCAGGCGAGGGTTCCGGCATCATCATTTCCGAGGATGGCTATATCGTTACTAACCAGCATGTGATCGACGGAGCCACCAATTTGAAGGTGGTCACCAGCGATGGCATGACCTATGAAGCCACTTTGGTGGGCGAGGACACCCAGACGGACCTGGCGGTCATTAAGATTGACGCCACCGGCCTGACGGCGGCGGAATTCGCCACCTCTTCCGACCTGCAGGTGGGCGATGAGGTTATGGCCGTGGGCAACCCTGGCGGCATGCAGCTCAACTCCAGCGTGACCTTTGGCTATGTCTCCGCGCTGAACCGCCCGGTTACCAACAGCGACACGGGGTATACTGTCAACTGCATCCAGACGGACGCGGCCATCAACCCCGGTAACTCCGGCGGTGCCTTGGTGGACATGAACGGCCGTGTGGTGGGCATTAACTCCTCTAAGATTGCCGCCACCGATTATGAGGGCCTGGGATTTGCTATCCCCTCGGATACGGTGCAGCCCATCGTCTCCGATCTGATGGAATATGGCTATGTGCAGGACCGCCCCATGCTGGGTGTGACCGGCGGCTATATCGACCAGTTGACTGCCAGCTTCTACGGCGGCACCTCCGGCTTCTATGTCAGTGAGGTCGTCAGCGACGCAGCCACTCGTTCTGGCCTGCAGCGCGGTGACATCATCACCGCCATCGACGATACCCAGGTGACCAGCGCCAACACCATCGCCAACTATATCGCGGACAAAAAGCCTGGGGATACAGTGACCCTTACCGTGTACCGCTCCTCTACTGGTTCCAGCGGTACGGTGGAGCTGGCCCTGTCGGAGAACACAGGCACTTCCAACTAAAGTTTTGAGTACAAGTTTCTTTTTCATAAATCTCCTTTTTCAAGCAAGGGGGGCGGGACGCAAGTCCCGCCCTTCTTGCGTCTGCAAAAAGCTAAGGCGCGGGCGGCTTGGGCTGTCCCTTTCCGAGAGAACAGGGGCGCGAAGCGGGAGCGGCAGCTTGCCGCCGCCCTTCTTGCGTCTACAAAAAGCTGAGGCGCGGGCGGCTTGGTCTGTCCCTTTCCAAGAGACCAGGGGCGCGAAGTGGGAGCGGCAGCTTGCCGCCGCCCTTCTTGCGTCTGCAAAAAGCCGGGGCGCGGGCGGCTTGGGCTGTCCCTTTCCAAGAGACCAGGGGCGCGAAGTGGGAGCGGCAGCTTGCCGCCCGGGCCTGTGAGAGAATGAGAGAGTGTGTGGTCAGATTCACTAAATTGAAAAATAAAAATATGGGTTCTATTCATAATCGAAAATGCAAAAACGTCTTTTTGCCAGTATTTTTTATGAAAAAGGAAACAATTTAGTTGCATCTACAATTTTTTTGACGGACTCTTGACAGCTGGAGCCGGAAAGCGTATGCTTGGGGTGAATTGATGGTCCAAGGATGAGCTGGGAGTGGAAACAGTGCCCGGTGTTCAGTGAGGCAGGAAAGGCTTGTTTTCCAAAAAGGGTAAAGCTCAACGCGGAGGACAAGTGCCACACTGATCCCTTTTGGGCCATTTTATCATGCAGGGCTGCGTGTTTAGCAGCAAAGGGGTGATTGTTTTGGACGGGATCCGCGACACGTTGATGGAGGAGCTGGACAGCCATACGGCGTTTACCATTCCCATTTTCGGGGGAATTCCTGTGGCGGAATCGGTGGTGGTCACCTGGGGGATCATGGCCTTTCTGGTGATTCTTTCCATTCTGTTTACCAGACATCTGAAAAAGGTGCCTGGCAAGGCTCAGCTTGTGGCGGAGATCTATGTGGGATTTATCAATAAATTTACCCGCAACACCCTGGGCGAAGAACATTGGCGCGGCTTTGCCCCCTATTTTGGCACCATTGGGCTGTACCTGGCCGTAGCCAATATGATCGGCATGTTTGGCATTACGCCTCCCACAAAGGATCTGAATGTTACGGCGGGGCTTGCCTTGATGAGCTGCGGCCTGATCTATGGTTCCAGCTTTAAGATCAAGGGCCTGAAGGGAGGGCTTCACAAATTTATCGAACCCATCCCCCTGCTGCTGCCCATCAACCTGATGGAGGTCATCATCCGGCCCTTGTCCTTGTGCATGCGGTTGTTTGGCAATGTACTGGGGGCCTTCATCATTATGGAGCTGATCAAGCTGGCAATTCCAGCGATCTTGCCCATGGCGCTGAGCATGTATTTTGATGTGTTCGACGGCATCATTCAAACCATTGTCTTTGTGTTTTTAACCGCCCTGTTTACCGCAGAGACAATTGAGTAAAGCACAGTTGGGAATGAACGGGCCGCAGCCCGTTATTCATAAAAAGATTGAGAGAATAAAGGAGTAGATCATCATGAGTGTTGCACTTGGAGCCGCTATCGCAGTTTTGACCGGCATTGGCGCCGGTCTGGGCATTAGCTTTGCCACCGGCAAGGCTGTAGACGCCATCGCCCGCCAGCCTGAGGCTGCCAGCAAGATCCAGAGCTCTCTGCTCATCGGCTGCGCTCTGGCCGAGGCCACCGCTATTTACGGCCTGGTCATTGGCATCATGCTCATTCTGTTTGTGGGCTAAGAGCAAAGGCAATTTTAAAGCAAAACGAGGAAGGGGCGTATTGGTGTGCTGAACCTGGACTGGAACATCGTCTGGACCATTGTAAATATCCTGGTGCTTTTCCTGCTTTTAAAGCATTTCCTGTTCAAGCCCATTACGGAAATGATGGAAAGCCGCACTGCGGAGATTGAAAACAATTTGAAGGACGCTGAGGACCAGAAGCAGAAGGCTTCGGAGCTGACCGCCCAGTATGAGGAAAAGCTCCAGGGGGCCCATGCGGAGGCCGCCCAGATTGTTTCTGAGGCCAGGCAGCGCGGCCAGCGGGAATATGACGCCATTTTGAAGACCGCTGGACAGGACGCCCAGAAGGAGCAGGAGCGCGCCCGGGCAGATATGGAGCGGGAGCGGGAGGAAATGCTGCGGGGCGTGCAGGAAAACGTCACCGAGCTGGTCCTGCTCACGGCCTCCAAGCTTTCGCAAAAGGAATTGGATGAAGAATCAGACCGCAAGCTGGTGGATTCTTTCCTCTCAGAAGCCGGTGGTGATGAGCGATGAGAACACTGGAGACACGCTATGCGCTGGCACTGTTTGAGCTCATCCGGGACGAGGAGGGCTTGCAAGCAGCCGCTGCCCTTCTGCAGAAAGAGCCTTCTCTGTGGCAGGCCTTGAATGACCCCTGCGTCCCCCGGGCTGAAAAGGACCGGGTGCTGTGCCGCCTGCTCCAGGGCCGGGTAGCCCCGGTCCTTTTGAGCTTTTTCCGGCTTTTAAGCCAGCGGGAAAGGCTGCCCTTGCTGCCCGCCATCTTAAAAAGTTATCACCTGCTGTGCCTGAAGGCGGAGAATGGGGCCCAGGCGCTGTACCGCTGCGCCCGGGAACCCGACCCTTCGGACCTGGCCCGCGTGGGAGAGGCGTTGAAACGGCGCCACGGCCTTTCTAAAATTGAGTTTCAAGTGGAGCTGGACCCAGAGCTGCTGGGAGGCTTTGTCCTGCGGCTGCAGGGCATTACCTATGACAAGAGCGTGCGGGGAATGCTGCAAGGCCTGCGCCGCTCTCTGAAGGAGGGGAAATAAATGATGAACGGCAAACCGGAGGAGATTGTATCCATTTTGCGGGAAGAGATCTCCCACTATGAGGAAAAGACCCAGATCAGCGAGACCGGCTCCGTCGTTCAGATTGGCGACGGCATTGCCACGGTGTATGGCCTGGAAAATGTTATGTACGGCGAGCTTCTGGAATTTGAAAACGGTGTGAAGGCCCTGGCCATGAACCTGGAGACCGGCAGCGTGGGCTGTGCCATTCTGGGCCCGGAAGAGGGCATTGAAGAGGGGGACCAGGTGCGGCGCACAGGGCGCCGGGCAGACGTGCCTGCTGGTGAGGAAATGCTGGGCCGTGTGATCGATGCCCTGGGTAACCCCATCGACGGCAAGGGGCCCATCCATACGGAGAAGACCATGCCCATCGAGCGGGAAGCCTCCGGCGTGGTCACCCGAGAGCCTGTCACGGTGCCGCTTCAGACCGGCATCCTGGCGGTGGACGCCATGGTGCCCATTGGCCGCGGCCAGCGGGAACTGATTATCGGCGACCGGCAGACGGGTAAAACCTCTATTGCGGTGGATGCCATTCTCAACCAGAAGGGGCAGAATGTTATCTGCATCTATGTGGCCATCGGCCAGAAGAACTCCACCGTGGCCAAGATTTACAACACCCTGTCAAAGCATGGGGCCATGGAGTACAGCATCATCCTGAACGCCTCTGCCAGCGAGCCGGCCCCTGTGCAGTATATTGCCCCTTATTCCGGGGTGGCCATTGCGGAATACTTTATGAACCAGGGCCGGGATGTGCTCATCGTCTACGATGACCTTTCCAAACATGCTGTGGCCTACCGGACGTTGTCCCTGCTTTTGAAGCGCTCTCCCGGCCGCGAGGCTTATCCAGGCGACGTGTTTTACCTTCACTCCCGCCTGCTGGAGCGCGCCTGCCGCATGGCCCCGGAATACGGCGGCGGTTCCATCACCGCCCTGCCCATCATCGAGACCCAGGCCGGTGACGTGTCCGCCTATATCCCCACCAATGTTATCTCCATCACGGACGGCCAGCTCTACTTGGAGTCCAACCTGTTCCACTCTGGCGTGCGTCCCGCTGTGAACGTGGGCCTTTCCGTCTCCCGTGTGGGCGGCGCGGCCCAGACCAAGGCGGTGAAGAAGATCGCGGGCTCCCTGCGTATTGACCTGGCCCAGTTCCGGGAGCTGGAGGTGTTTACCCAGTTCAGCTCGGACCTGGACGCCGCCACCAAAGAGGCGCTGGACCACGGCAACCGCTTGGTGGAAATCTTGAAGCAGCCCCTCTATCACCCCATGAAGGTTTCCCGGCAGGTGGTCATCCTCTATGCCGCCACCCAGAAGCTGTTGGCCGATGTGCCGGTAGAGCGGGCCCGGGAATTTGCCTGGGGCCTGGCGGACGAGCTGGAGAAGGAGCGCCCCCAGGTGATGGAGGAGATCGACAAAACCGGCCAGCTCTCCGAAGCGGGAGAACAGGCCATCCGGGAGTGCTGCGAGGACTATAAGAAGCGGGTGAGCGCCACATGGCAAGCATAACGGAGATCCGCTCCCGCATGCGGAGTGTGGAACAGACCCTGAAGATCACCAACGCCATGTACCTTATTTCTTCGGCAAAGGTGAAGAAGGCCCGCAAGCAGCTCTCCGAGGTGGAGCCCTATTTTGACCGGCTGGCAAAGACCATCTTGGATATTTTCCGCCACTCCCCAGACCTGCAGCACCGGTATATCGAAGGCCATGAAAAGCCCAAGGAGGAGCGGAAGACGGGCTTTGTGGTGATTACGGGAGACAAGGGCCTGGCCGGCGCTTACAACCACAATGTTCTGAAACTGGCAGAGAGCTACCTGGCCAGGAAGAAGGACCCCACCTTGTTTTTGATTGGCCAAATGGGCCGCCACTATTTTGAGAAAAAGAATATCTCCATTGACGGGGAGTTCATGTATACGGCCCAGGACCCCACGCTGGAGAGGGCCCGCGAGATTGTGGATACGCTTGTGGGGTTGTTCGAGCAGGGGGCATTGGATGATATTTACCTGGTGTTTACCCACACCTACTCCGCCATGCGGATGGAGCCGGAGATCATCAAGCTTTTGCCCCTGGACCGGGCCATGCTCAGCGCCCGGCGGGGCCTTTCCGAGGCGGACCAATACCGGGATGTGGTGCGGTATGAGCCCTCAAAGGAAGCCGTGCTGGATGTGCTGGTTCCCGGCGTTCTGAAGGGCTATATGTTCGCCGCGCTGGTGGAGTCCTTCTGTAGTGAGCAGAATGCCCGCATGACAGCCATGGACACAGCCTCTGACAGCGCGAAGGAGATGCTCAGTGCCCTGTCCCTAGAGTTTAACCGGGCGCGCCAGGGCGCCATCACCCAAGAGATTACAGAGATCGCTGGCGGCGCCGCGGCTCTGACTCAGTCCTGAGCGGCGGGCTTTTTGGAGAATACAGCCGGGGAGCAGCCTCCCCGAGACCATAGAGAAAGGGGTCCCTTTCATGGAAGGAAATCGAGGAAAGATCCTGCAGGTCCTGGGGCCTGTGGTGGACGTTCAGTTTGAAAACGGCAGCCTGCCCAAGATCTACGACGCGCTCACCGTGGAGAACGGCGGGGAGACGCAGGTGCTGGAGGTGCTTAAGCACTTGGGAGATGGGGCGGTGCGCTGCATCACTCTGGCCACCAGCGAGGGCTTGACCCGGGGCATGGAGGTCATTGCCACTGGCGGCCCGATCTCTGTGCCCGTAGGGGAGGGGACCCTGGGCCGGATGTTCAACGTGCTGGGAAATCCCATTGATGAAAAGGGCCAGGTGGACTGCAAGGAGAAGTGGCCCATCCACCGGGAGGCCCCCGGCTTTGCCGAGCAGAGCTCTCAGGTAGAGATTTTGGAGACGGGCATTAAGGTCATTGACCTACTGGCCCCCTATGCCAAGGGTGGCAAGATCGGCCTGTTTGGCGGCGCCGGCGTGGGAAAGACTGTGCTCATCCAGGAGCTGATCCGCAACATCGCCACCGAGCACGGCGGCTATTCCATTTTCACGGGCGTGGGAGAGCGCACCCGCGAGGGCAACGACCTGTGGCGCGAGATGACGGAGTCCGGCGTCATTGAAAAGACGGCCTTGGTCTTTGGCCAGATGAACGAGCCCCCCGGGGCCCGTATGCGTGTGGCGCTGACCGGCCTGACCATGGCTGAGTATTTCCGGGATCGGGAGCACCAGAACGTGCTGCTGTTCATCGACAACATCTTCCGGTATGTTCAGGCGGGCTCGGAGGTCTCCGCTTTGATGGGGCGCCTGCCCTCCGCCGTGGGCTATCAGCCCACCCTGGCCAACGAGATGGGCGCGCTGCAGGAGCGCATCACCTCTACCAAAAACGGATCCATCACCTCGGTGCAGGCGGTGTACGTCCCTGCCGATGACTTGACCGACCCGGCACCTGCCACCACCTTCGCCCATCTGGACGCCACCACCGTGCTCTCCCGTAAGATTGTGGAGCAGGGCATCTACCCCGCGGTGGACCCGCTGGAGTCCACCTCTCGGGTGCTGGAGCCCGACGTGGTGGGGCAGCGCCATTACGACGTGGCCCGCAAGACCCAGGAGGTGCTGCAGCGCTATCGCGAGCTGCAGGATATCATTGCCATTCTGGGCATGGAAGAGCTGGGCGACGAGGATAAGCTGGTGGTCAGCCGCGCCCGTAAGATCCAGCGGTTTTTCTCCCAGCCCTTCTTTGTGGCCCAGGCCTTTACAGGCAAGGAAGGCCGCTATGTGGCGGTGGAAGATACGGTTAAGGGCTTTGAGGCCATTTTGGGCGGCGAGCTGGATCAGGTCTCTGAGGTGGCGTTCCACAACATGGGCACCATTGAAGAAGTCTGGAAAAAGAGCAAGGAAGAGGTGTAAGGAGGGATCCTCTTGGCTTCCACGTTTTATTTGGAAATGGTTTCTCCTCAGAACATATTCTTCTCTGGAAACGCGCGGCAGATTATCCTGCCAGGCCCGGACGGCTCTTACGGCGTGCTGCCAAACCATGAGCCAATGGTCACTGCCATCACGGCTGGAATTGCGCGGTATCAGGACGAGGAGGGCCGATGGCATGTGGCAGTGGTCAGCGACGGCTGTGTGGAGGTTATGCCAGAGCGCGTGATCGTTTTGGCGGCTACTATCGAGCGGCCAGAGGAGATCGACCGTAACCGCGCCCTTGCGGCGAAACATCGCGCGGAGGAGCGCCTGCGCCAGAAGCAGAGCCAGCATGAGTATTATCAGACGCAGGCGGCCCTTTCCAGGGCGCTGGCCCGCCTCAAGGCAAAATCAGGAAAATAGAACGCAATGGAGAGCAGTATGCTCTCCATTTTTTGTAGGGTTTCTGGACGCCATCCGGTTGTAAGCCAATGGGAAGAAGGATGAAAAATGGCGGATGTTGTTTGCATTCTGGATCTGCTGGACTGGAAACTTTCCAAATGTCCAGTGCGGGTATCTCGCAGGGGAAGTGCCCCATACAGCCTGTGCGATTGTTCCAGTATTATATCGTAGTCAATATCCATAACCCTTCTGTTTTCTCTTGGACCCTTTGTGACCCGCAGGATAAATTGCATATACACTGCCACAATTTCGCTGGTTTGACAACTTGTGCGCAGAATGATTTGCTCGGCCAGGACAATAGGCGCAGTTCGCAGCTCAAGGTACAGGAATGGGAAAAGCTACATCTTGATTCCTCAAAATGCAGCTTTAATCTCGGGAATCGTTGAAAAAAAGATGCCGGCTACAAGCGCGGACACAAAGCAAAACGCACCCCAAGAAAATGAGGTGCGCGCGTCTCGGAAGCGGCAGCTTGCCGCTGGCGGAGATGAAGAGATTTGAACTCTTGCGCCGGTTTGAAGCCGACCTACCGCATATTGAATCAGTTCAGGACGATTCCGAACCACTTAATCAAGCAACAACCATTTTTAGAAATCTCCAAGATTATATTTCCGGGGTTGATCGGAATTCTTATGCTTGGGAGAAGATGGGACAAGCTCAGATGAGAGGCATACTGTCGCAATATAATCCTCAAAACGAGAGACAATCAACTGCCGCTAACGAGGAGGAGCAATAAGTTCTGTTGTCAAGCTGGACAATTTGATGTGTGTTCCAAAGTAAATTTAATCATTTCAGAAAAGACCGCTGCCCCCAAACGGCAACGGTCTTTTCTACTATCTACGCTTTTTCTTTTTTGCGCCATGGTAAGGCTGTGTCCGAGCCTTCCCCCTCATGTTGTTGGGATTTTTCAGCAGCTTGGACAGGCTCAGTATTCGCATAAACGCCGAGAAATCCTCGGACGCAATCTTGTCAAACGGAATCTGCATTTGGTCGCAAAACTCGTGGATTACCCGTTCCTCATTACTGCCCAGCTGCATGGCACGGTCAAACTTTTCCTTGACCTCCGTGAAAGTCGGCTGCGGATCGGCGGTAGTGCGGTCGGTGATGTGGGACTGACGAATATCCTGAACGATACTGTCAAGATCATCATGGATCGTGTGGCTGAAAAAGTCACTTTCCTGTACCTGTCCCAGCTCCAGGGTACGGACATAAAGGTCATTCTCTCCCGGCGCATGGCTGCGGATTACTTCCTGTCGAGTGGCCTCCAGCACCAGATTCATCTGGGCAATCCGCATATCAGCGATCCGGTCAACGAAAATCTCAATATCCGTCATCAGCCGCTGGAAGTTCTCATGTGTGGCAATCTCACACAGCAGCCGGTTGTTGATTTTTCCGCTGCTCAATAATGTAACCATATCATCACTCAAATGCAGGGCCTGAAGCTCTGCGTTTGGGTGATTTTTATTTTCCGATATCCCCATCAGGTAATCGGTGGACACTCCATAAAATTCCGCCAGCGTAGCGATAGCAAAGGGACTGATGTCCTTATAGTCGTCGCTCTCATATTTGCTGAGGGCAGATTTGGAAAGCCCAGTCTGCTCGGCCAGCTGTTCCAGGGTCAGGTGCTTATCCGCCACCCGCAAATCCTTTAATCGTTCCGGGATAGACAGCTTTGTGTGCATCTACAATCCCCCTCCCGTCAGGAAAATCCTGCCATTTTCAACCATTATACCATGATTCCATAAGCGTGGAAATATGCTGATTTTGAGCCGTTTTCCATCGTTTTGGACATACGGGAAGGGGCCTGTTTTTTCGGTAAAATGAGTCTTGTCAGGAGACACAGAAACTTGAAAATTGAATGAACGGCTGCAAGGGGTATGACCTCTGGGGAAGTGACGCCATGACAGGAGCGCACCAAGGAGGACAATACGCCGGGGGAAATCCGGGCAGGAGCGATTGTAGGCAAACCGGCAACTGACACATGAAAATAAACTTTTAGGAGGTTGATTTTATGAAGTTAAGTATGAAGGAAAAGAAAGTGTTCTATGCCTTTGCCTGTCCCAATCACCACAACACGGTGACACGGCTAAAATGGCTGACCGCCCTGACCGTTGACCCGCAGGCCAAACACCAGAGGATGGAACTGGCCCGAAAGATGGAAACGGAGATGTCAGAAAGCCGGCACACCGGCTTTTATCATCAGCTCCGTGCGGAGATGGACGAGTATTACCGTGCCAAGCGTCGCCTGCGTTTGTTAAAGGAAAACACCGACTAGCCAGCATAAGCATGGGCAAAAAACTCGCGACCACCACAAACGCGATGATCGCGAATTGAAGGGTGCACAATGGTATCAACGGCGTCCGTTTAGAATTGTTGCGTTTAGGATTTCGTTTGATTCTTGTATCAAATATTTTATAAATATCTATTTTATTATGTTTTGTATTATCGTATTTGGATATCGGAAGATCTTATGGTGACATTTTCTATTTTTTCTGATTTCAGAACTTTTTCAATTCCCATTTGGACCAATTTAGTATCAAGGTAAGGGCTGATTATGATTTCTTCAATGACATTGTCAACCGGGAAATTATTAAATTCTATTTGTGGTTTAATAAACCCATCGGTAATTATGAATTTATAACTTTCCTCTCCCATTAAAAATTTTGGCGAAAAAGGAATAGCTATTCTGAATTCTTTTTCGTAAGCAAAAGAATTGCATTTATTTAAAAGACACCATTGCCAGGCTTTATCGTATAAATTTGTGTCCAAATTTGATATTTGATTTTCAAATTTCATAAAGTTATATATTTGTTGATCAATGCTCTCATCGTAGCGTATTTTTCCATAACATATGTTACATATGCCTTTAAGAAAATGTCGATCTCTGATATTATGAAAATACTCTAATAAAATTTGACTATTAAATTTTATGCAGCATCCTAATTTTGCATACATTTTCCATATAGCTAAATCATCACACTTTTCCGATAATGAGAGCACATAATAACTCAAATCATATTTTTGAAATTTTATACCAATTGGATTATCAATGCTTTTTGCCAGGTTATCAGTACTCTCATCTGTAAAGGGCAAGACCGCCTTTCCGATTGAAATATCATTTAAAACATTGGTTAATTTCCGAGAAAAAACATTGCTTTGATCTTGAGCTATTTCCTTTAATCTCTCTATTGCGTAAGTTAGTTCTTGCTTATCATTTAAAAAACGGTAGTCGCTTAATCTAATAGTTTTATTTTGAATAATGGCTAGCAGAGTAGATAAGGATGTGTAATGATATAGATTATAATTTTCATATTTTATTTTTTCCACTTTTACAGCACCTTCCTTACTATCGTCGGATTTTATGAGGCAAAGATTTGCTCGAAGTTGGTAGCCATGCTGTCGTTAGCCACGAAGCTTTTGCGCATGACAAAGCAGTAGGGCTTTTGTTTTGCGATGCGGTAATGGTTTCATCTGCCCATTCTCATCGAAGCGGGCAGTCAGGAAGCCGTCGGCAACCTGGAATACCTTCTTTCCATAAGTCTACAATATATATTGTATAGTACGACGAGAAGTAAATCAATGTTTTTGCCGATTTATAAGGAGTAGAACCGTTTATTTGAATACCTGCCTGAAAAATTGTTCCAATAAAAACCGCTTCTTTACTTTGCCGGAATCTTCCTTACAACTATATCCCTGCCTGCTGTGATGACTATATTTTGTGGGCAAGTTGGGTGAACTGATGAAACCGCATTATCTGACAAGCTATCTTTCGCAGTATATCCAAAAGCACGGCCCGAAGCGGATGCGCTTTCATGATCCGCACCGTAAGTTACGCTTCGCTTTTACGTGCTAACGGCGTGCCGCTGAAGCAGATTATGGAATGGCTCGGTCACAGCAAATTCTCAACGACAGCAAATATCTAGGCTCATCTCGAATTCAGCTCGAAGTAGTCTTCGGCAGATGCGATGCTGAGTGGGCTTGGAGTGGATTCTGACGCAAAAAGGAAGAAGCCAGCAATGTGTTCACATTACTGACTTCTTTGGCAAATGACTCTAATTTTGATAGAAACCCGTTAAGGGGGTGCAATTACGGTTTGGAGGGGGGTGCATTTTTGATTTTAGGGGGGGTGCAGTACTTTGCCAAAGGAAGAGGAGCGCCTTCATGAAATAATGTGTTAATGGAATAATTTTTTGTTAAAATGCGTATGTTTTTCTCTACATCCCTTGCAAACCAGAAGAAAGCGCGGTATAATATGACCAGAAGAACTGAAACGGTCATATTTCAAGGAGGGTGCGACCTTGGCTTTTACCGATTACGAGACTGAGCAGCTCCGCAAGGCGTTGCTGAAGGA
>OIYW01000286.1_pt1 | contig 51578 bp, 44 predicted proteins | sample 1588351 | NCBI WGS metagenome assembly OIYW01 (sample SAMN03283268) | human gut metagenome | biome: human-associated habitat; material: feces | host: Homo sapiens | place: USA | collected 2013 | reverse complement strand
GCGATTTAAAATGGCGAGATGCGTTGCTGGTCGCACATCGTGTGAACAGTAACCGGGTTATGTCATGTGATACAAAATAATAATTACAATGCTTGACATTGTTGTTGAAACAGTATAAAATTTAAGTGTTGTATTTGAGTAATATGTACAATGAAAATCGAATAAGGAGGTGCTCCTGTGCAGATAAGTCTAGGTTTATTTATAGGCGTTGCCGTGGCCCTCGCGTTGATAGTCGGAATCATTACTCACTTTGTTACAGTTTCCAATCTGAGAAAGAATGCGGAAAGCAAGATTGGGAATGCAGAAGCAAAAGCAAGAGAAATCATTGACGATGCTGTAAAGACTGCAGAGACGACGAAGAAGGAATCTCTTTTGGAAGTAAAGGAAGAGTCCATCAGGACAAAGAATGAACTTGAGAAAGAGACGAAAGAAAGAAGAGCGGAGTTACAGCGTTATGAGAAGCGTGTACTCGCGAAGGAAGAATCGGTCGACAAACGGTCAGATGTACTGGAACATCGTGAGAGCAAACTGACAGCGAAGGAAGAACATCTTCGCCAGCGTGAAGCCAAAGTAGAAGAACTTAGCCAGAAACGTGTGCAGGAACTGGAACGAATCTCAGGACTTACCTCCGAACAGGCAAAAGAATATCTGTTAAAAACTGTTGAAGATGACGTCAAGCATGACACAGCCAAGATGGTCAGAGAACTGGAAACTCAGGCAAAGGAAGAGGCTGACAAGAAAGCAAAAGAGTATGTTGTGAATGCAATTCAGAGATGTGCAGCAGATCATGTTGCAGAGACTACAATTTCTGTAGTTCAGCTTCCAAGTGATGAGATGAAAGGAAGAATTATCGGTAGAGAAGGAAGAAATATCAGAACACTGGAAACATTAACCGGTGTGGAACTGATCATTGATGATACTCCGGAAGCGGTTGTATTATCAGGGTTTGACCCAATCCGCCGAGAAGTTGCAAGAATTGCACTTGAGCGTCTGATCGTGGATGGACGTATTCATCCGGCAAGAATTGAGGAGATGGTTGAAAAAGCTCAGAAAGAAGTGGATACAATGATCCGCGAGGAAGGAGAAGCTGCGGCTCTTGACGTTGGAGTTACAGGAATTCATCCGGAGTTGATCCGTCTTCTTGGACGTATGAAGTTCAGAACAAGCTATGGACAGAATGCATTGAAGCATTCAATCGAAGTAGCTCAGTTATCAGGTCTCATTGCAGGTGAAATCGGACTGGATGTCAGACTTGCAAAACGTGCAGGACTTCTTCATGATATTGGTAAATCAATTGATCATGATGTAGAAGGATCACATATTCAGATTGGTTCAGATCTTTGTAGAAAATACAAAGAATCAGCAACCATTATTAATGCTGTGGAGGCACATCATGGTGATGTGGAGCCGCAGAGTCTGATTGCTTGTGTTGTTCAGGCAGCGGATACTATTTCAGCTGCAAGACCGGGAGCAAGAAGAGAAACCATCGAGACATATACAAACAGATTGAAACAGTTAGAAGATATTACCAACCAGTTTAAAGGTGTAGATAAGTCTTTTGCCATTCAGGCAGGTAGAGAGATTCGTGTTATGGTAGTTCCGGAGCAGGTATCTGACGATGATATGGTGCTTTTAGCAAGGGATATTGCAAAACAGATTGAGTTTGAATTAGAATATCCTGGACAGATTAAAGTAAATGTTATTCGTGAGTCACGAGCAACAGATTACGCAAAATAAGAGAATCATAACAGAAGATGAAAGTTGGCCCTTGTCGAAAGACAGGGGCTTTTAGTTTACTGAGAAAGCTATTACAGGTAAGAGTAAAAGTCTTTGATATAGAATGCATACGGTGATGTAAGGTAAAAGAAGGGAGAACGGAATGAGCGAGAAGATTAAAAGAATTAACAGAGAATTGAAATTTAAAGGAAAGATTCTTGATTTTTATCAGGACACGATAGAAGTGGACGGGGATCATACCGTAGTATGGGATTTTATAGGTCATAAAGGAGCAGCAGCGGTAGTTCCGGTTACAGCAGATGGTAAGATTTTGATGGTGAGACAGTATAGAAATGCGCTGGATCGATATACATTGGAGATTCCGGCAGGAGCACTTGATGAAGTGGGAGAACCTGGTATAGAGTGTGCGTCTCGCGAATTAGAGGAAGAGACAGGGTATCGCAGCGAGAATCTGGAGTGGCTGATCACTTTACGGACAACAGTAGCATTTTGTAACGAACGGATTGAAGTTTATGTGGCACATGATCTGATACCGTCAAAACAGCATTTGGATGAAGATGAATTTATTGAACTTGGCGCTTATACAATAGAAGAATTGAAGGAAAAGATCTTTTCAGGTGAGATTGAAGATGCGAAGACAGTTTCTTCTTTGATGGCTTATGCTGTAAAGTATGGAAAATGATTGAATGCCGACAATAAGTAGCATCGCTGCCGCATGAGAAAAACCAGACACTCATATAATGGTGTGGAAGATTGAGGATAAAAATATATCCGCAGAACATTTTATAGGGTGGGAGGAATACTGGTGAAGGCATTTCGTACAGGTCATTACTTTCTGGCTCTGTTTTTTACAGGCTTTTTGACAGGAATCTTGATTGTCAATTATATATGGGGAGAACAGCTGAGCCTGATCGGAACTTTTACAGAAGTTTATCTTATGAGATTAAAGAATGAGAAGATATCTTTTCAACAGTACATTTGGTATTTGATTCAGGTACGGGGAATTTTTTTCCTGGTGCTGTTTTTGGCGATGGGAATCCGGATTAGAAAAATTGTGGCAGCGTTTTTTCTTCTGTGGACTGGGATGTCAGGAGGAATTTTACTGTCAGAGGCAGTGGCAGAATTAGGAATGAAGGGAAGTATTCTTTGTGTGGCAGGACTATTTCCACAGTTCCTTTTTTATGTTCCGGCAGTTCTTGTGCTTTTGCGCTTTTGTTGGAACTATCCACAGAATCAGTGGAACAGGCAAAAAACGTTCTTTGTATGCGGTTTGTTTTTAATTGGGATTTTTTCAGAATCCTGTCTTAATCCGTGGCTGATTCAACAGATTGTAAATATTCTTTTTTGATTTCGTGGGAAAGTGCGAGTAATGCAACGAGGCAGACAGTTGATTGACTGATGAAAAGTCCCCATAGGTATCCTGTGATTCCATAGTGCGGGATTCCGAAATATACACTAAGAATGCGGATGGATAATCCAAAAAGATTGATCATCAGCGTCAGGGTTGTAAGTCCCAGTCCATTGATTGCACTGAGAAGAGCGGAACTTGTGTACAGGAAAGGGCAGATCCAGGCAAGTGTTACGATTAAATTACCGGCTAAAGTACTGTGAAACAGGAAGTTCCCGAGAAAAGACCCAGTAAGAAGAAAGAAGACAGAACACAGAAGACCAAGGGAGAAACATCCTCCGGCAGCCTTTTTTATAAGGAGAAATGTCTCTTTTGAAGAGCTTTCAGCTTGCTTTTGCGCGACCGCTGGAATTAAAAGCAGGCTGATTGAGTTAGTGAGTGCACAGGGAAAAAGGATACATGGTAATGCCATTCCGGTCAGTACTCCATAAATACTGAGAGCTTCGGAAGCACTGTGAGATGCAAGCTCAAGGCAGACAGGGATTGAAGCTGCTTCAATTCCCTGCAAGAATGTAATTGCTGTGCGATTAACTGTCAATGGAACAGAGAGGCGTAGCAATTCAGAACAAGATTTTGAGATAGAAAGAATATATGGAGAATTGGCATCAAAACCCCTCTTCTTCAGTGAAAAAAGCGAGTAGCCTGCTGCTGCAAGTTCTCCGAAAATAATACCTGATACAGCCAATGGAATCTCTGGGTGAACTCCACGGTGTATAAAAATAAAATATAAAACAAAAACAGAAGAAATTCGCACAAATTGCTCGATTAACTGTGAAATAGCCGGGACAGAGGTTCTTTGCAGACCATAGTGATAACCACAGATACAACTGTGGACAGAAGCCGCCGGAAGTGCAAGAACGATCAGATATAATAGTGTTGCACATCTTGGATCTCCAAGAAAACGATTTGAAAGAAAAACGGAATTCTTCTGTACCAGAAAAGTACAAATCAGAGAAATCAGAACAGAAAGAATCAGACCTGTCTTGAAAATCAACTTTCCGTCCTGCGTTCGGCCAAGGGAGTGAAAGCGAGAGACACTTCTGGAAATGGCAGTTTCAAGACCTGAAGTACTCAAAGACAGGCAGAGTGCGTAGAAAGGGAAAATTAACTGATAAAGTCCGACCTGTTCTTCTCCAAAGGTATGGCTTAAGAAAATACGGAAAAAGAATCCGAGAACGCGGCTTACAAGACCGGCAGATGTGAGAATCAGTGTTCCTTTAATCAAAGAATGTTTTTTTCTAAACATAATACCCTCATGTCAAAACGATTGCTGCCACGTGCAACGCGGCCAGTAACCAGAAATGAACTTATTTTTAAACAACATATTCAAGAAACATCCTTGACAGAACGTAAGACTGGTGATATCCTACAAAAGGAAACCCTAGCATAATACTAGGAAAAGGAAAAGAAAAAGAAGGTGAAGATGTGAAACTGTCAACAAAGGGGAAATATGGATTGCGTGCCTTGATCGATCTGGCCCAATACAGTGAAGATTCTCCGGTTTCCATCACAAGTATTGCAAGACGTCAGGATATTTCAGAACGATATCTGGAACAATTGATGTCGAAGCTGAAAAAAGCAGGACTTGTCAAGAGTATCCGAGGTGCAAATGGTGGATATGTCTTAGCAAAGGAAGCAAAAGATATTTCTGTAGGAGATGTGCTTCGTGCACTGGAAGGAAATCTTGAACCAGTAGAATGCGCCGGACTTGATCCGGAAGGAGAATGCAAAGGTGCGGACAGCTGTGTGACAAAGTATGTGTGGAAACGAATCAATGATAGTATTAACCAGACAGTAGATGAAATCTGGCTGAACCAATTGGTGACAGAAAGTAAATGTCTTGGACATACAGACAATCATCTGGATTATACAAAGTGTAAAAACTGAAAAGAATCATTGTCTACAATTATTTGTGAACGGTAAGAAAACAAAGCAGATAAAATAAAAGTGAGGTAACAGGTAATGGGAAAATTAATTTATCTTGATAATGCAGCAACAACAAAGACAGCACCGGAAGTTGTGGATGCGATGCTCCCATATTTTACAGAGCATTTTGGCAACCCATCCAGTGTTTATGGTTTTGCGGCTGCGAATAAAGAAGTGATCACAAAACAAAGAGAAATCATAGCAAAAGCACTTGGTGCGAAGACAGAGGAGATTTATTTCACAGCTGGTGGTTCTGAATCTGATAACTGGGCGCTGAAAGCTACAGCTGAGGCTTATGAATCAAAGGGAAAACATATCATTACAACAAAGATTGAACATCATGCAATCCTTCATACAGGAGAATATCTCCAGAAGAGAGGATATGAAGTGACTTATCTGGATGTAGATGAGAATGGTATTGTCAGTCCAGAAGCTGTTGAAGCAGCGATTCGTCCGGATACAATTCTGGTCAGCGTAATGTTTGCAAACAATGAGATCGGAAGTATTCAGCCAATCAAAGAAATCGGAGAGATTGCACATAAACATGGAGTACTTTTCCATACAGATGCTGTCCAGGCGTTTGGTCAGGTACCGATCAATGTAGATGAGATGAATATCGATATGCTCAGTTCCAGCGGACATAAACTGAACGGACCGAAAGGAATCGGATTCCTTTATATCAGAAAAGGAGTGAAGATCCGTTCATTTATTCACGGCGGAGCCCAGGAGAGAAAACGCCGTGCAGGTACAGAGAATGTTCCGGGTATTGTAGGATACGGAAAAGCTGTAGAGCTTGCTATGGCTTCCATGGAACAGAGAATGAAACATGAGACAGAACTTCGTGATTATGCAATTGCAAGAATTGAGAATGAGATTCCATATTGTAGATTAAATGGAGATCGTGTGAAACGTGTTCCGAATAACATTAACTTCAGCTTCCAATTTGTTGAAGGAGAATCTTTGCTGATCATGCTGGATATGAAAGGAATCTGTGCTTCCAGTGGTTCCGCCTGCACATCAGGTTCTCTGGATCCATCCCATGTCCTCCTTGCAATCGGACTGCCGCATGAGATCGCACATGGTTCCCTTCGTATGACACTTGGAGCTGATACAACAAAAGAAGATATCGACTATACAGTAGATCAGCTTAAAGAGATTGTTGCCCATCTGCGCAGCATGTCACCGCTCTACGAAGATTTTATAAAAAAGCAGCAGAAGAATGCATAAGTCAGAATGATTTAAAAGGAAAATACAGAATAATTTTTGAATAAAAAATAAACAAAATGGAGGAATTACATTATGTATACAGAGAAAGTAATGGATCATTTTCAGCATCCAAGAAATGTAGGAGAGATTGAGAACGCCAGCGGTGTAGGAACAGTTGGAAATGCAAAATGTGGAGATATCATGAGAATCTATCTTGACATTGATGACAACCAGATCATCCGCGATGTGAAATTCAAAACATTCGGATGTGGAGCAGCTGTTGCAACATCCAGTATGGCTACTGAGATGGTAAAGGGGAAGAGTGTTCAGGAAGCAATGGAAGTAACGAACAAAGCGGTTATGGAAGCACTTGACGGACTTCCGCCGGTAAAAGTTCACTGCTCTCTGCTTGCAGAAGAGGCAATCCATGCAGCACTCTGGGATTATGCAGAGAAACATGGGATTAAGATTGAAGGCCTGAAGAAACCAAAGTCAGATATTCACGAAGGTGAAGAAGCAGAGGAAGAGGAATATTAATGAGCAAAGGCAAAGTTGTTGTAGGTATGTCCGGAGGAGTTGACTCCTCTGTGGCAGCCTGGCTTTTAAAAGAGCAGGGCTATGATGTGATCGGTGTGACGATGCAGATCTGGCAGGATGAAGACAACGTCGTTCAGGAAGAGAATGGAGGCTGCTGCGGGCTCAGTGCAGTGGATGATGCAAGACGGGTTGCGGCGTCTATAGGAATTCCTTATTATGTAATGAACTTTAAACAGGAATTTCAGAAAAATGTTATTGATTACTTTACAGAAGAGTATCTCAACGGAAGAACACCAAATCCATGTATTGCCTGTAACCGCTATGTGAAATGGGAAGCTCTTTTGCAGAGAAGTCTTTCAATTGGAGCAGATTATATTGCAACAGGACATTATGCAAGGATTGATAAGCTCCCGAACGGAAGATATGCAATCCGCAGATCTGCAACGCTTGCGAAAGACCAGACTTATGCACTTTATAATCTGACACAGGAACAGCTGGAACATACATTGATGCCGGTTGGAAATTATTCAAAAGATCAGATCCGTGAGATGGCAGAAAAAATCGGACTGCAGGTGGCAAATAAACCGGATAGTCAGGATATCTGTTTTGTTCCGGATGGAGACTATGCATCTTTTATTGAAGAAAACGCAGATGCTCCGATTCGTCAGGGAAATTTCGTGACACCGGATGGGAAGATCCTTGGAAAACACAAAGGAATCATTCATTATACAGTAGGACAGCGTAAGGGACTTGGGCTTGCATTGGGGTATCCTGCATTTGTACTGGAGATACGTCCGGAGACAGATGAAGTTGTAATCGGAACGTATGAAGAATCATTGACGCATACACTGCGTGCCAATGAGTTGAATTTTATGAGCGTGGAAGATCTTACAGAACCGATGCGTGTGTTTGCAAAGATTCGTTATAACCACAAAGGATCCTGGTGTACCGTGGAGAAGACAGGAGAAGATGAGATTATCTGTACATTTGATGAACCAATTCGTGCAGTGACACCGGGACAGGCAGTTGTTCTGTATGATGGAGAATATGTATTAGGAGGCGGCACAATATTATGATAAGATGTGATGCCCACATGCATACAAGGTTTTCTGAGGATAGTGATGCATCCGTACATTCTATGCTTGATGCAGCAATAGAAAGGGGAATGGAAGCAGTCTGTATTACAGATCATCTGGATAAAGATTTTCCGAAGACACCGGATTTTCCGGCGGGTGCATTTCTGTTTGATCTGGGAAACTATTTTCAGAGGCTGACACAGTTAAAAGAAGAATATCAGAAGAAACTGGAAGTCCGAATCGGTGTAGAGATCGGACTTCAGCCGCATCTGGGGGAATATTATAGAGAACTGACAGAGAAATATCCATTTGATTTTGTGATTGGATCTGTGCACCTGATCCATGGACAGGACCCGTATTATAGAACTTTTTTTGAAGGTCGAAGTGATGAGGAAGCTTATCAGGAAGCTTTTCAGGTGACGATAGAGAATTTGAAAAAGGTAAATTCTTTTGACAGCCTGGGACATCTGGACTACGTTGTCCGTTATGGAACGCATCAGGCGGAGGAATATTCCTATAAAAAGTATGCGGAAGAGATCGACGAAATTCTGAAAATTCTGATTGCACAGGGAAAAGGACTTGAGATGAATATGGCCGGGATGAAGTATGGGCTTGGATTTCCGAACCCACATCCGGATGTGATCAGAAGATACAGAGAACTCGGTGGTGAAATTGTCACAATTGGTGCAGATGCACACCGTCCGGAACATGTCGCTTTTGACTTTGACAAGGCTGGCGAGATACTTATAAGCTGTGGTTTTAGTTATTATGCAGAATTTAAGGGGCGGAAACCGATATTTAAGAGAATTGTTCCATAAAAATCGAATTATATGGATTTAAGGGTTGAATTTTTGTTCCTGTTTTAGTACAATGAATCTAGTTGATGAATATTTAACAATTATCGCTTTGTTAAATTCATCGCCATGGCTGGAGATACAGTCATAAATTTTTTAAACTTTTTAGGAGGAATTAATCATGGCAGTAAAAGTAGCGATTAATGGTTTTGGACGTATCGGACGTCTTGCTTTCAGACAGATGTTCGGAGCAGAAGGATATGAGGTAGTAGCAATCAACGACCTTACATCTCCTAAGATGCTTGCTCACTTATTAAAATATGACTCAACTCAGGGAACATACGCTCTTGCAGACACAGTAGAAGCAGGAGAGGATTCCATCACAGTTGACGGAAAAGAGATCAAGATCTACGCAAAAGCTAACGCAGCTGAGCTTCCTTGGGGAGAAATCGGTGTTGACGTTGTTCTGGAGTGTACAGGATTCTACACATCCAAAGCAAAAGCTCAGGCTCACATCGATGCAGGTGCTAAGAAAGTAGTTATTTCTGCTCCAGCTGGAAATGACCTTCCGACAATCGTTTACAATGTAAACCACGAGACACTTTCAAAAGATGAGAACATCATCTCTGCAGCTTCTTGTACAACAAACTGCCTGGCTCCGATGGCAAAAGCTCTTAACGACCTTGCAGCAATCAAGTCCGGTATCATGTGTACAATCCACGCTTACACAGGAGATCAGATGACACTTGATGGACCGCAGAGAAAAGGTGATCTTAGAAGATCTCGTGCAGCTGCAGTTAACATCGTACCAAACAGCACAGGTGCTGCTAAAGCAATCGGTCTTGTTATCCCAGAACTGAACGGAAAACTTATCGGATCTGCTCAGCGTGTTCCTACACCAACAGGTTCTACAACAATCCTTACAGCAGTAGTTGACGGAGAAGTTACAGTTGATCAGATCAACGAGGCTATGAAGGCTGCTTCCAACGAGTCCTTCGGATACAACACAGATCAGATCGTATCCAGCGATATCGTAGGAATGAGATATGGTTCACTGTTTGATGCTACTCAGACAATGGCTCTTCCAGTTGGCGATGGTACAACAGAGGTTCAGGTTGTTTCATGGTATGACAACGAGAACTCTTACACAAGCCAGATGGTAAGAACAATCAAATACTTTGGAAAACTTCTTGAGGCTTAATTCTTTTTGAGAAATTAGAATCTCAGAGATTTATCTGAATTATTGACTCACAATGGGGTCCGGTCTTATTGTAGGACCGGACTCCATTTTCTTTGTGCAGAACAGATCCTGCACGTGAAAGTGACAGGAAATAGAAATACAGGAGGCTATGAAAAATGGCAGCACTTAATAAAAAATCCGTAGATGATATCAATGTAAAAGGAAAAAGAGTTCTTGTAAGATGTGACTTCAACGTACCGCTTCAGGATGGAAAGATCACAGATGAGAACCGTATCGTGGCAGCTCTTCCTACAATCAAGAAGCTGATCGCTGATGGAGGAAAAGTAATCCTTTGTTCCCACCTTGGAAAACCGAAGGGAGAGCCAAAGCCGGAGCTTTCACTTGCACCAGTAGCAGTAAGACTTTCTGAGCTTCTTGGACAGGAAGTAAAATTTGCAGCTGATCCGGAAGTTGTAGGACCGAACGCAAAAGCAGCTGTTGAAGCTATGAAAGATGGAGATGTTATCCTTCTTGAAAATACACGTTACAGAGCAGAAGAGACAAAGAATGGTGAAGCATTCAGCAAAGATCTTGCATCTCTTTGTGATGTATTTGTAAACGATGCATTCGGAACAGCCCACAGAGCACACTGCTCTAACGTAGGTGTTACACAGTTCGTTGACACAGCTGTTGTTGGATACTTAATGCAGAAAGAAATCGATTTCCTTGGAAATGCAGTAGAGAATCCGGAGAGACCATTTGTTGCTATCCTTGGTGGATCCAAAGTTTCCAGCAAGATTTCTGTAATCAACAACCTTCTTGACAAAGTTGACACACTGATCATTGGTGGCGGAATGTGCTATACATTTACAAAAGCTCAGGGCGGTAATGTAGGAAATTCCCTTCTTGAGGAAGATTACTTACAGTATGCACTTGACATGGTTAAGAAAGCAGAGGAGAAAGGTGTTAAACTTCTTCTTCCAGTAGATGCTGTTGCAGCAGATGCTTTCTCTAACGATGCAAATACAAAAGTTGTAGCTCAGAACGAGATCCCGGACGGATGGATGGGTCTTGATATCGGACCTAAGACAGCTGAGATGTTCGCTGATGCTGTTAAATCTGCGAAGACAGTTGTATGGAACGGACCAATGGGATGCTTCGAGATGCCGAAATTCGCTGAAGGAACAAAGGCAGTAGCAGAAGCACTTGCCAACACAGATGCTGTAACAATCATCGGTGGTGGAGATTCTGCAGCAGCTGTTAACCAGCTTGGATATGGTGACAAGATGACACATATCTCTACAGGTGGTGGAGCTTCTCTTGAATTCCTCGAAGGAAAAGAACTTCCGGGAGTAGCGGCAGCTAACGATAAATAATAAGAATCTGTAATTACAGATTAGAAGAAACCCGTGTTGTTACATTTCACACGGGTTCTGAATATAAAATTCAAGGAGATAAGAACAATGGCAAGAAAGAAAATTATTGCAGGAAACTGGAAAATGAACAAAACTCCAAGCGAGGCAGTTGCACTTGTAGAAGAGTTAAAACCACTCGTAGCTAACGAAGACGTAGATGTCGTATTCTGCGTACCGGCTATTGATATTGTACCAGTTGTAGAGGCTGCTAAGGGAACAAACATCCAGGTTGGAGCTGAGAACATGTATTTTGAGGAGAGCGGAGCTTACACAGGTGAGATTTCCCCGAATATGCTTGTAGATGCAGGTGTTAAATATGTAGTTCTCGGACATTCTGAGAGAAGAGAGTACTTCGGTGAGACAAACGAAGATGTAAATAAGAAAATCCTGAAAGCATTTGAGCATGGTATTACACCAATCATGTGCTGTGGAGAGACTCTTGAGCAGAGAGAGCAGGGCGTAACAATGGACTTCATCCGTCAGCAGGTTAAGGTTGGATTCCAGGGTGTTACAGCAGATCAGGCTAAGACAGCAGTTATCGCTTATGAGCCAATCTGGGCAATCGGAACAGGAAAGACAGCTACAACAGAGCAGGCTGAAGAAGTTTGTGCAGGAATTCGTGCTTGCATCGCAGAAGTATATGATGAAGCTACAGCAGAAGCAATCCGTATCCAGTACGGCGGATCTGTAAACGCAGCTACAGCTCCTGAGCTTTTTGCACAGGCTGACATCGATGGAGGTCTTGTAGGTGGAGCTTCCCTTAAGGCTGACTTCGGAAAGATCGTTAACTACAAATAATAAGATCTAAGGCTGTTTCATTATAACAGATAATTAAGAAAGGTCATCTGGTCAGAAAGATATTTATATTGCCGGGCACAGGTAGTGCAGACAGTAGCGATATAGATAGCAATTCTGACAGGATGGCCTTTTTTCTTGACTTTGAAAATCATTTGAGTGTATCATAGAGGAGATTGATAAAATAATGTAACAGCTTAATGAAGAAAATAAAGTAATTAAGAAAAGGGAATATAAAAGATAGGAGATTAAGAAGCTATGGTAGGAATTATCGGAGCGATGGAAGAAGAAGTCCGTGAGCTGATCGAGGATATGACAGAATGCGAGATGCAGGAAAAGGCATCCATGAAATTTTATAAAGGTCAGCTTTATGGAAAAGAAGCAGTTGTTGTACAGAGCGGAATCGGTAAAGTGAACGCTGGAATTTGTACACAGATCCTTATAGACTTTTATCAGGTGGATCAGCTGATCAATACAGGTGTAGCCGGTTCTCTGGATGCAGAGATCAATATCGGAGATATTGTTGTATCTACAGATGCAGTAGAGCATGATATGGATGTCAGTGCATTGGGAGATCCTGTCGGACAGGTGCCGCGTATGGATGTATTTGCATTTCCGGCAGATAAAGAACTTGTGAGAAAAGCAGTGGAAGCAAATAAAAAGGCGAATTCAGATATTCGTACATTTACAGGAAGAGTTGCAAGCGGAGACCAGTTTATTTCTGAAAAAGAAGTAAAAGAACGTATTGTTAATAATTTTGGTGCGAAATGTGCTGAGATGGAAGGAGCAGCAATTGCTCACGGTGCATATTTGAATCATGTTCCATGTGTGATTATTCGTGCAATCTCAGACAAGGCAGATGGAAGTGCACAGGTGGATTATCCTACATTTGAGAAACAGGCGATCGTTCATGGTGTAAAGCTGATGAAAGAATTGCTTCCGACATTATAAGATTTTTAATGTAGTGATTTTTACATGAATTCAGGCGAAAATCTGCATATTTTCGGATATATTTGACCAGAGCTCTGACTTGCAAAATTGTGCTAAAACTAGTACAATAAAGCGTAGAGTTAAAAAATAGACAATCTTAATGCAAAGGAGATATTGAGATGAGCAAAAAACCAACCGTATTGATGATTTTAGATGGATATGGATTAAGAGATAAGACAGAGGGTAATGCAGTAGCACTTGCGAATACTCCTGTTATGGATAAACTGATGGCAGAGTATCCGTTTGTAAAAGGAAATGCAAGCGGACTTTCTGTAGGTCTTCCGGATGGACAGATGGGTAACTCAGAAGTAGGACATATGAATATGGGTGCCGGACGTATCATTTATCAGGAACTTACAAAGATCACAAAGTCTATCGAAGACGGAGAATTCTTTGAGAACAAAGCTCTTCTTGCAGCTTGTGAGAATGTAAAGAAGAATGATTCTGCACTTCACCTGATGGGACTTGTATCTGACGGAGGAGTTCATAGTCATATTACTCATATTTATGGAATTCTTGAGCTCGCCAAGAGACAGGGAATCGAGAAAGTATATGTTCATTGTTTCCTTGACGGCCGTGATACACCACCGGCATCAGGTAAAGAGTATGTAGAGCAGCTTGAAGCAAAGATGAAAGAGATTGGTGTAGGTGAAGTTGCATCTGTATCCGGACGTTACTATGCAATGGATCGTGATAACCGTTGGGATCGTGTGGAGAAAGCTTACAAAGCATTAGTTGCAGGAGAAGGCAATACAGCAGAATCCGCAACAGCAGGAATTCAGGCTTCCTACGATGAGGATGTAACAGACGAGTTCGTAGTACCATTTGTTGTAACAAAAGACGGTGCTGCAACAGCAACAATCAAAGAAAATGATTCTGTTGTATTCTTCAACTTCCGTCCTGACAGAGCAAGAGAGCTCACAAGAACATTTTGTGATGACAGCTTTGACGGATTTGAAAGAGGAGATAGAGTGAAGACTACATTCGTATGCTTCACAGAGTATGATGCGACAATCGAGAATAAGATGGTTGCATTTGTAAAAGAATCTATTACGAATACATTTGGACAGTTCCTTGCAGATAATGGACTGAAACAGGCTCGTATCGCAGAGACAGAGAAATATGCTCACGTAACATTCTTCTTCAATGGTGGAGTAGAAGAGCCGAATGAGGGAGAGGACAGAATCCTTGTGAAATCCCCTAAGGTTGCTACTTATGACCTGAAACCGGAGATGAGCGCTTACGAAGTATGTGACAAGCTTGTTGGAGCGATCAAGTCTGAGAACTATGATGTGATCGTGATCAACTTTGCAAACCCTGACATGGTAGGACATACAGGTGTTCAGGAAGCTGCAATCAAGGCTGTAGAAGCAGTTGACGAGTGTGTAGGAAAGGCTGTAGAGGCTTTGAAAGAAGTAGACGGACAGATGTTCATCTGTGCTGACCACGGAAATGCAGAGCAGCTGATCGACGAGGAGACAGGTGAGCCATTCACAGCTCATACAACAAATCCGGTACCGTTTATCCTTGTAAATGCTGATCCGGCTTACAAATTAAGAGAAGGCGGATGCCTGGCAGACATTGCTCCGACACTGATCGAGCTGATGGGAATGCAGCAGCCGGCTGAGATGACAGGAAAATCTCTGTTAGTGAAATAATTCATAAGTGTTGAATTTGGATTCAGGCAACTTGAATGATTCTTTCAAGAGAAAAGAATCTAGAAGAAAATTGCGTGGATTAAGATAGAAGTGAAAAGGGAAAGCTATTGACTGCGATAACAACAGTGCTTGTTTTAGTTTATCGTAATTGATAGCTTTCCTTTTCCCTATAGGTTGTTGTTCGCAGTAGATGTGTACAGCAATGCCTATAGTTCAGAGAGGAAAGGAAAAGTCATGCGTGAAAGATTGACAAAAAATGATGTGGAAAAGATTCAGGCAGAGATTGAGCATCGAAAATTAGTAGAACGTAAAGAATTGATCGAAGCAGTGAAAGAAGCAAGATCTCATGGAGACTTGAGTGAGAACTTCGAATATCACGCAGCGAAAAAAGCGAAGAATCAGAACGAAAGTCGTATTCGTTATCTGGAAAGAATGCTCAAGACAGCTGAGATTGTGGAAGATCATTCGAAAGAGGATGAAATTGGCCTGAATAATACCGTAGAACTTTATTGCGAAGATGATGATGAAGTCGAAACATATCGTATAGTGACATCTGTAAGAGGAAGCTCTTTGAATGGACTGGTCAGCATAGAATCTCCGATTGGAAAAGCCCTGCTCGGACATAAAGAAGGCGAGAGAGTCTATATTAAAGTGAACGATGATTTTGGCTATTATGTGGTGATTCGTAAAGTGATAAAAACTGAAAGTGAAGAGGATGATCAGATTCGTAGCTTCTAAATCAAGCAGGTTAACAAGTGGATATTGAAAAAGATAATTTGATAATAGCAAATGAGGAAAAGAAGATGAGAATTAGTACCGTATTATTTGACCTGGACGGAACACTTACAGATTCGGGTCCTGGAATTATGAATTCCGTAAAATATGCGCTGGAGAAGGTGGGAGAACCGACACCTGACGTAGATGAATTACGTAAATTTATTGGACCACCGCTGAAGGGTCAGTTTATGGAACACTGTGGAATTGATGAAGAAAAAGCAGCAGAGATGGTTACTCTTTATCGAGAATATTTCACAGTGACAGGTATTTTTGAAAACAGTGTGTATGATGGCGTAGAAGAGATGCTCAAGACATTGAAACAAGCGGGAATCAAGATTGCGATGGCGACATCCAAGCCGGAAAAATTTGCTAAAATCATCGCAGATCACTTTGAACTGGCTCAATATTTTGATGTGATCGGCGGGGCATGTATGGATGAGACACGTACAGAAAAACAAGATGTTATCCGTTATGTCTTGGAACAGTGCGAAGAGAAAGAACTGGATAAAATCGTAATGGTCGGAGATCGTTCATATGATGTAGTTGGAGGTCATGCGGAAGGTCTGAAAGTGATCGGTGTTCTATACGGATATGGAGATTTAAAAGAACTTTCAGAAGCAGGAGCAGATGCTCTGGCAACAACACCACAGGAAGTGGCCGAATTGGTAATTGGTTCTGGAAAGCGAATAAAGTAAATCGATTTAACAATAGTTTGATTTATTTTACATAGATTTAGCATTGGAAGAAAATGAGACTTTACAAATACCCTCTATACTAAGAATTGTCAAAAGGAAAAACACTTAGACATTTTTAGTAGAAAGAGGGTAATTTTTATGTATGGAAAACTTTGGAGTTTTGTAAATCATTATATAGATGCAGATCATGCACTTGCAGTATATCTGCCAATTTTAATTGTAGGATGGACAATCATAGGAACACTGTTTGGATTAGGAATATGTTCTGCAATCAGGATAGATCTGATACAGAGTCTGGCAGATATCCTCTGTGCAGGAGGATACGCAGGAATTTTCCTGGGCCTTTTCGGGGGAATCCTTTACTTGTATCGTAAATAAAGATTTATCGTAGGGATTCTTTTTCGAGTCCGGACGAAAACAGAGAATATGATTTTAGATAGTTGATTGTTAGAAGATGGGTATAGAAACGCCGACTCAGGGTTACGCATACTGTTCATACTAAGAAAAACAATAGACTGCTAAAAGCAAAGAAAGGATTGACAAACTCGCTGCCGCTCAGACAGCTGTCAATCCTTTCTTTAACGCAATCTATTGTTTTTCAAGTATGAGCAAGCATGCTCCACATTCGTCTGCGTCCCTATACCCACCTTCTAACATAAAAGCTCCTCGAAGCTCATATTTTCTGTTTTCTGTTTATTAAAAAATCGATTCCAACGCTAAATTTTATTAGGTGCAAAAACGTTTGAGATATGGATATCATTCTATAGAATTTCCGTTGCGCCTACCTCTCAAGTAGAGTTCTTCTTTCGAGGAAGTAGAAATCTGATATCGCTGAAAACTTACCGATAGACAAACATCGAGGGTTTGATTCAGGGGACTGTTCTGTGTGCTTGGAAAGACTTAAAAAACGGAAGGTTACGTTAAAGCAGTGTGAGGCTACTGTCTGAAGCGGCAGCGAGTTTGCCGAACACTGCTTTGTTCTTAGTAACCTTTCGTTTTTTTTAGCCTTTCCTGTATACAGAACCCGGAGCCTGCATCAAACCCTCGATGTCTGTCTATTCGAATAAACTTTATATGCGATATCTGATTTCGTCCGAACTCGAAAAAAAATCCCTACGTCAAATCTTTATTTCTCCAGATTTTTAAACGCCGTCGAAAGCATCAGTTTAATACGATTCAACTGATTTACTTCACTTGCGCCTGGATCGAAGTCGATTGCTACGATGTTGGATTCAGGGTGCCTGCGGCGGAGTTCTTTGATAACTCCCTTACCTACAACATGGTTTGGCAGGCAGGCGAATGGCTGGGTGCAGACAATATTTCCGGCACCGCTGTGAATGAGTTCGAGCATCTCACCGGTCAGGAACCATCCTTCACCGGTCTGGTTTCCGAGAGATACGATCTCTGAAGCCATTTTTGCAAGATCTTCAATGTGAGCCGGCGGATCAAAGTGTTTACTTTCTGCAAATGCTTTGGAAGCCGGAGCACGGAACCATTCCAGAGCTTTGATTCCAAGATTTCCTGCTGTTGCTTTGGACTTCTTCATTCCCAGATGGGAAACTTTGAAGTTCTGATTGTAGAAGCAGTAGAGCAGGAAGTCGAGAAGATCCGGAACAACTGCTTCGGCGCCTTCGCTTTCCAGAAGCTCTGCCAGATGATTGTTGGCAGCCGGAAGGAATTTAACAAGGATTTCTCCAACGATTCCAACACGAGGTTTCTTAATGTCGAGTGTTTCTATATTATCAAAATCATTGATGATCTCTTTACAAAGCTTCTTAAATCTCTTACGGGACGGATATCCTTCGGACACAAACTTCTTAACAACTTCAGCCCATTTGCGGTGAATCTTATCTGTAGTTCCCGGTACGGCCTCATAAGGACGCATACGGTAAACACATTTCATAAAGATATCTCCGAATACTGCTGCGTAGATTCCGCGGAGAACCAGTGCAGGAGAAAGTTTGAATCCAGGATTATCTTCCAGTCCACTTAAGTTAAGTGAGATAACCGGAATATGCTCCATGCCGGCTTTCTTAAGTGCACGACGGATAAATCCGATATAGTTCGAAGCACGGCAGCCACCACCAGTTTGTGTGATGATAACAGCTGTATGATTCAAGTCATATTTTCCGGATAACAGTGCATCCATGATCTGACCGACAACGATCAGAGAAGGGTAGCAGGCATCGTTATTTACATATTTTAATCCCATATCGACAGCCTGTTTGTTATCGTTAGGAAGAACATCGATGTTGTATCCGGCAGCGCGGAAAGCAGGCTCAAGCAGTTCAAAATGAATCGGAGACATCTGCGGACAGAGAATTGTATAATCCTTACGCATTTCTTTTGTAAATGTAACCTTTTCGATAGAAGCCGGACGAATGGTACGTTTTTCCTGTTTCTTTTCACGCACACGGATTGCGGCGAGAAGAGAGCGTACACGGATTCTTGCAGCTCCAAGATTATTTACTTCATCAATCTTCAAAGTTGTGTAGATCTTATCTGAATTTGTAAGGATCTCAGCAACCTGATCTGTTGTAACAGCATCCAGTCCACATCCGAAGGAGTTGAGCTGAATCAGATCAAGATTCTCCGTTGTCTTTACATAATTCGCGGCAGCATACAGTCTGGAGTGGTACATCCACTGATCCATAACATTCAGAGGGTGCTCTGCCGGATTCAAATGAGAGATAGAGTCTTCTGTAAGTACTGCAATATTGTAGGATGTAATCAATTCAGGAAGACCATGATTTACCTCCGGATCGATATGGTATGGACGACCGGCAAGTACGATACCGCGGTTTCCTGTTTCATTTAAGAAACGGATTGTTTCTTCCCCTTTATTTCTCATATCCTGACGACAGGCAGCAAGTTCATTCCATGCGTCATGGACTGCTGACTTGATTTCGCTTTCGGAAAGAGAGAACTTCTTACTTAATTCTTCTACAAGACGATAAGAAATCGTCTCTTCACTTTCAAAATTCAAGAATGGATGGATAAAATCAACTTCTCCGTTGACGATCGGGTCCATGTTATTCTTGATGTTTTCCGGATAAGAAGTAACGATCGGACAGTTGTAGTGATTATCAGAATCAGCAAATTCTTTCCGCTCATACGGGATTGACGGATAGAAAATGTGTTTCACTCCCTGATTGATCAGCCACTGTACATGTCCGTGCGCCAGTTTCGCCGGATAACACTCGGATTCACTTGGAATAGATTCAATACCAAGTTCATAAACCTTTCTTGTGGAAGCTGGTGACAGAACAACACGGAATCCAAGTTTTGTAAAAAATGTGAACCAGAACGGATAGTTCTCATACATATTCAATACGCGAGGAATACCGATTAATCCGTGTTTTGCCTCTTCTTCGGAAAGCGGTTCATAATCAAAATAGCGATGCAATTTATATTCAAATAAATTCGGCATCTGATTTTTTGATTTCTCTTTTCCAAGTCCGCGCTCACAGCGATTTCCTGTGATGAATTTACGTCCACCACTGAAATGGTTGATCGTCAGACGGCAGTTGTTTGTACATCCACGACATTTTGTCATTGTTGTGGAGTATTCAAGGGAACGGATGTCATCAATGGAAAGCATGGTTGTGCCTTCGCAGTCAACATAACGTTCTCGGGCAATCAGAGCTGCACCGAATGCACCCATGATTCCGGCAATGTCCGGGCGGATCGCTTCGCAGTTTGCGATTTTCTCAAAGCTTCGAAGAACTGCATTATTATAGAAGGTACCTCCCTGAACAACAATATGATTTCCAAGTTCGGATGCATCAGATACTTTGATTACCTTGAACAGGGCATTCTTGATAACAGAATAAGCAAGTCCGGCTGAGATATCAGCAACAGACGCCCCCTCTTTCTGTGCCTGTTTTACTTTGGAGTTCATAAATACAGTACAGCGTGTTCCGAGATCGATCGGGTTCTGTGCATAAAGTGCTTCGTGAGCAAAATCCTCTACCGAATAATTCAGAGATTTTGCAAATGTCTCAATGAAAGAACCGCATCCGGAAGAGCAGGCTTCGTTCAGCTGAACACTGTCGACAGTCTGATTTTTGATTTTGATACATTTCATATCCTGACCGCCAATGTCCAGAATACAGTCTACATCCGGTTCAAAGAAGGATGCTGCATAATAATGAGAAACAGTCTCAACTTCTCCTTCATCAAGCATCAGAGCAGCTTTGATCAGTGCTTCGCCGTATCCTGTGGAACAGGAATGAACAATCTCTACACCCTCAGGGAGTTGATCGTAAATATCTTTGATCGCTGTGATCGTTGTACCAAGCGGATCCCCGTCGTTGTTGTGATAGAAGGAATAAAGAAGTGTTCCGTCTTCACCAACGAGAGCTGCTTTTGTAGTTGTTGAACCGGCATCGATTCCAAGAAATGCTTTTCCTTTGTATGAGGCAAGATCTTTTACCGGCACCTGATGCTTTGCATGGCGGGAAATGAATTCCTCGTAATCAGCAGTTGTTGCAAACAGTGGATCCAGACGTTCCACTTCAAAATCCATTTGGATTTTATTCTCGAGACGATTCTGCATATCACGCAGTTCCATCGGAGTATCTTTTTTGGAATTCAGTGCGGAACCAATCGCAGCAAACAAATGTGAGTGATTTGGTGCGATAATATGTTCATCATCCAGTTTTAATGTGCGGATGAATGCTTCTCTTAATTCTGAGAGGAAATGAAGTGGACCTCCTAAAAATGCAACATGACCACGGATCGGTTTTCCACAGGCAAGACCACTGATGGTCTGATTCACAACAGCCTGGAAAATGGATGCGGCAAGGTCTTCCTTAGCAGCACCGTCATTGATCAGTGGCTGGATATCTGTCTTGGCAAATACACCGCAGCGCGCAGCGATAGAGTATAATGCTTTGTAATTTTTAGCGTATTCATTCAGACCGGAAGCATCTGTCTGAAGAAGAGATGCCATCTGGTCAATGAAAGAACCTGTACCACCGGCACAGACACCATTCATACGCTGTTCTACATTTCCACCCTCAAAATAAATGATCTTCGCATCTTCTCCACCAAGCTCAATTGCTACATCTGTCTGAGGAGCGTAATCCTGTAGTGCAGTGGAGACTGCAATTACCTCCTGGACAAATGGAACACCGAGATGTTTGGCAAGTGTCAGACCACCGCTTCCTGTGATGACAGGAGAAACCTGGATTGGTCCAAGCTTATAAAGCGCACGGCCGAGCAAATCGGAAAGCGTCTCCTGGATATTAGCGAAATGGCGTTCATAATCAGAGAAGAGGACTTCATTTTCATCATTAAGAATTGCAATTTTTACTGTTGTGGAACCAATGTCGATTCCTAAAGTATGTAGATTTTTTGCGTTCATAATTAATATCCCCAATCTTTTGTAATTCAGTTAATTTGTCAAATTTATATGAGTTACTACCTATTAAATGCGTTTGTTAGCTCGCAATAAATAACATTATACGACAAGATTCTCAAAAAGACAATGGTTATTGTAGTGTAGTAAGTGTGAAGAAATGAGCTGCAATATGGCAAAATGTCTAAGTAGAAAGGAAAGGAAAATATCATATTCTTGTTAAAAGTGTATTAATATAAAAACAATCGTTTGACAAAACAAGTCTTCCCTTGTACAATTACTGCTATACGAAGATGTGAGTGCTGACCACATGTAGTGGACAGTAATATAAAATGAAAATAGAAGGAGAATACAAGTTGAACTGGCTTGACAAATTAGAAAAAAAATTAGGTCGTTTTGCAATACCGAATCTTACGGTGTATCTGCTGGCCGGGTATGTGATAGGTTTCGCTATTTATTATTTAGCACCGGGACTTTTAGGATGGCTTACACTGGAACCGGCATATATTTTAAGAGGACAGATCTGGAGGATTATTTCCTGGGTATTGATCCCACCAACAGGAAGTTTGATTTCTTTACTGTTTCTAGTATTATTGTACTATTCTCTTGGTTCTGCACTTGAGAGAACCTGGGGAACATTCCGTTATAATGTATACATTTTTTCAGGAATACTTTTTACAGTGATCGCAGTATTCATACTGTATGGTGTGTTTTATCTTATCTATGGAATTGAACTTCCACTTTCAAGTATCGGATTGATCAGCACGAACTACATTACAATGTCTATCTTTTTGGCATTTGCTTCCATCTATCCGGATATGGAAGTTTTACTCTATTTTATTTTACCGATTAAGATGAAATGGATGGCTTTCGTATATGTAGCAATGGCACTGTATTATTTCTTTACAGGAAGTCTCGCAACGAAAGTTGCGATTGCGGCATCCTTATTGAACTTTGTTATCTTTTTCCTGTCCAGCAGGAATATGAAGCGTTTCAGTCCGAAAGAGCAGGCGAGAAAAGCAAAGTTTAAACAGCAGACGAGACCACATATGACTTATGCGAATGGGGCAAGACACCGTTGTGCAGTCTGCGGACGTACAGAACTTGATGATCCGACATTGGAGTTCCGTTTCTGTTCAAAATGTAATGGAAACTATGAGTATTGCCAGGATCATTTATTTACACATGAACATGTGAAGTAGAAAATGAGAATTGTGTAACGCATATTTCTCATAGTTTACCGGAGATGAGGTATGGCAGTGCAGTGTATCAGATCAGAGTTGCAGCCGAAAGTGATACGGTGTAGCTTCGCTCCAGGTGTATAGGAACTTTATGGTTATATTTTTTAAAGGAGAGATTGACTTAGTATGAAAAAAACAAAAGTAGTATGTACGATGGGACCAAACACAAATGATAGAGAACTGATGAGAAAACTCATCCAGAATGGCATGGATGTAGCTCGTTTCAACTTCTCTCATGGTGATCATGAAGAGCAGAAGGGTCGTATGGATATGCTCAAAGAGCTTCGCGAGGAAGAGCATGCAACGACAGCTATTCTTCTGGATACAAAGGGACCAGAGATCCGTACAGGTGTTCTGAAAGACGGAAAGAAGATTAAGCTTGAAACAGGGAAGACCTTTACACTTACTACAGAAGATATTGTTGGTGATGAGAATAAAGTATCTATCACATATAAGGGACTTGCAGAAGATGTAAGTGAAGGAAAGATTATTTTGATCGATGATGGTCTGATCGGACTGAAAGTAATCGGAAAAACAGACAAAGAAATTCATTGTGAGATCATCAACGGTGGTGAACTCGGAGAGAAAAAGGGCGTTAATGTACCGGGAGTACCGGTAAGACTTCCGGCAATCACTGAGAAAGATAAAGAAGATATTAAATTTGGAGCAGAGCAGGGGATTGATTTTATCGCTGCATCTTTCGTAAGAAATGCAGAGTGTATTCTTGAGATCAAGGCATATCTGAAGTCTCTCGGAGCTCCTTACATTCCGATTATTGCAAAGATTGAGAATGAAGAAGGAATCAGCAATATCGATGAGATCATTCGTGCAGCAGATGGTATCATGGTTGCCCGTGGAGACCTCGGAGTTGAGATTCCGGCAGAGGAACTTCCATATCTTCAGAAGATGATGATCCAGAAATGTAACGATCAGTTCAAGACAGTTATCACAGCAACACAGATGCTCGATTCTATGATGCGTAATCCACGTCCGACAAGAGCTGAGGTAACAGACGTTGCGAACGCTGTATATGATGGAACAGATGCTGTAATGCTCTCAGGAGAGACAGCACAGGGTAAATACCCACTCGAGGCACTTCAGATGATGGTTCATATCATCGAGCAGACAGAGAAACACCTTGATTATGATAGCATGCTTGAGAAAGAGCACGGTCATTTAAGAGGCGGAGTATCCAGTGCAATCGGATATTCATCCGTACTGGCAGCAGCAAACCTGAATGCAAAATGTATCATTACACCATCTGTATCAGGAGCAACTTCAAGAGTTGTATCCAACTTAAGACCAAGACAGGAAATCCTTGGTGTAACTCCGAACGAGAGAACACTGAGAAGAATGTCTATTTACTGGGGCGTAAGACCGCTGAAGTCTCTTGAAGTTGATACAACAGAAGATATCTGTGAAAATGCGATCGAACTGGCACAGGTAAAACAGTATGTTGAGCCGGGAGATGTTGTAGTTATCACAGCTGGAATTCCTTCAACAAATGTAAGCAAAGAGAGAAGCTTTACAAGTAATATGATGAGAATTGTGACAGTAGATTAAATTAGAAAAACTTTTAATAAGAGCCAGAACAGTTACCGTGCGAGGTGCCTGTTCTGGCTCTTATTAAATACAATCAATATATTGACATCCAACAATCAATGCTGTATAGTGTTCCTGTAAAGAACTACTAATCAGAGGGATGGTGCTATGGACGAAAGTAAAGCAATTGAATATCTGATGCATTTTGGAATGTCCCGGCAGGAAGCAACTGTTTATCTTCGGCTGATCGAAGCAGGAAAGCAGACGGGGTATGAGATTGCGAGAGATACAGGAATCTCAAGGTCGAATGTGTATGCATCACTGGCAGCTCTGGTTGAGAAAGGGGCTGCATATCTGGTAGAAGAGGATGCCAAGCGATATATTCCGGTTCATGTTCAGGAGTTCTGTGGTAACAGAATTCGCAGAATGGAAGAAGAACAGAAGTGGTTGGATATGAATCTTACGGGAGAACAGAAAGAAGAAGAAGGATATGTTACGATCGATGGTCAGGAACATATTTCAGATAAGATCCATAATCTTCTGGCTAATGTGGAAGAAAGAGTGTATTGTTCCTGTTCCGGTGTCTGTCTGGAACAGTTGAAAGGACAGTTAAAGGAACTGACAGAAAAAGGAAAAAAGGTAGTTCTTGTGACAGATCATCCATTTGAACTTTCAGGGGCGATCATTTATGTGACGAAAGAAAAAGGAAATCAGATTGGTCTGATCACAGATTCTAAATATGTACTTTCGGGTGAGTATGGACAGGAGAGCAGAAACACTTGTGTCTATTCCGGACAGAGAAATTTCGTTACGCTGTTTAAAACAGCACTTGCGAATGAGATAGAATTAATCAAAATACGCGAAGGAGAAAATGAAAATGAGTAAGAAACCATTTGTGACAAAAGAACAGGTTGAAGAGATTGTAAAAACATATCCGACTCCGTTCCATCTTTATGATGAGAAAGGGATCCGCGAGAATGCAAAAGCATTAAAGGAAGCATTTGCATGGAATCCGGGATATAAAGAGTATTTTGCTGTAAAGGCAACTCCGAATCCGTTCCTTTTACAGATCTTGAAAGAGTATGGATGCGGTTGTGACTGCTCCTCTTATACAGAACTGCTTATGTCAGATGCAGTTGGAATTGATGGTCATGATATTATGTTTTCCTCTAATGATACACCGGAGGAAGATTTTAAACTTGCTGATAAACTTGGAGCAATCATCAATCTGGATGATATTACACATATTGACTTCCTTGAGAAGACAATCGGACATATTCCGGAGACAATCAGCTGCCGTTATAATCCGGGCGGAATATTCAAGATCAGTAATGATATTATGGATAATCCGGGAGATTCAAAGTATGGAATGACAACAGAGCAGATCACAGAAGCATTTAAGACACTGAAAGCAAAAGGTGCAAAAGAATTCGGTATTCATGCATTCCTTGCCAGCAATACAGTGACAAATGATTATTATCCAATGCTTGCAAAAGTTCTTTTTGAACAGGCAGTACGTCTTCAGAAAGAAACAGGAGTACATATTAAGTTTATTAATCTTTCTGGTGGTATTGGAATTCCTTACACACCGGATCAGGAACCGAATGATATCCGTGTGATCGGAGAGGGTGTCCGCAAGGTTTATGAAGAAGTACTTGTTCCGGCAGGAATGGGAGATGTTGCAATCTACACAGAGCTTGGTCGTTTTATGATGGGACCTTATGGGTGCCTTGTAACAAAAGCAATCCATGAGAAGAATACTTATAAGAACTACATCGGAGTAGATGCGTGTGCTGTTAACCTGATGCGCCCGGCAATGTATGGAGCATATCATCATATTACTGTTCTTGGAAAAGAAGATGCACCGTGCGATCACAAATATGATGTAACAGGTTCTCTGTGTGAAAATAATGATAAGTTTGCAATTGACAGAATGCTTCCGGAAGTTGATATGGGAGATTATCTTGTGATTCATGATACAGGAGCACATGGTTTCTCTATGGGATATAACTACAATGGTAAATTGAAATCAGCAGAACTTCTTTTAAAAGAAGATGGAAGTGTACAGATGATTCGCCGTGCAGAGACACCGAAAGACTATTTTGCAACATTTGATTGTTTTGAGGTTGGAAAGAAACTTTGCAAATAAAAAGCAAATAAAATCATAAAAAATAGTTGAAAAATGTGACCAGATATGGTAACATAAAAAAGCTGATTCGGACAGGAAAATTTTCTTGTCCGACAGAATAAGCCGCTGTGGCGGAATTGGCAGACGCACTTGACTCAAAATCAAGCGGTTAGTAGCCGTGCCGGTTCGAGTCCGGCCAGCGGCATCGAACTTAATCTCTGAATTCCTTGTAGATCCAGTGTTTGCAAGGAATTCAGAGATTTTTTATATATTAGGAAAGTGCTTTCCTAATATATAAAAAACGCTCCGCTAAGGATGCGCACTGCGGCGTACAATGTAGATGTCGCAAGCGGTCTACGTTTCCACTTCGGTCCTTGCTAAACAAGCGCCACTGGCGCTTAGCAACGCCGCAGGCGCAAGAATGTGCAATGCACATTCTTTGTTCTTTGTAATTTCACTTTTTTCCACGACCAACAAGATAATCAATTGAGACTGTATAATAATCAGCAAGTTTGATGAAGACATCAATAGGAACGTTGATTTTTCCAAGTTCATATTTAGAATATGTAGTCTGTTTGATGTTGAGATATGCAGCAACTTCTTTCTGCGTTTTATCATTATCTTCTCGCAAATTTCGTATGTTTTCGAATTTCATAATCCCATCCTCGTACCTTAAAGCCGGTGTGCGAACTTAACCGGAAACAAGCTATTGTTCACAGTATCCAGTGAACAATAATCTGATATCTTTTGTATTTTTGGATTATTATATAAAAGTCCTGACACGACTATTGAAATATAGTCGTACTACGACTATAATTGATAAAAACATGAAGAAATGTGCGAGAAATGAGACAGCATAAGAACTAAGGGGAATGGGAGAAAGTGATGAATAAAGAAAAAATAGATGATATGGATTATTATGAAAAATATCTGTTGAATGCGACGAAAGAAGAAAGGGATTGCTATATAAAAGAACATCCCGATTTTATGAATGAATATCCAGTATCGTATGAACATCGGGAACTGCTTCAGGATAAGATTTATCGTGGATTGATGCGTAAGATCCGGGATTATGAAAAAAGTCGTGAGCAATAAAAACTGACAGATCACAACAGAAACAGAATGAAATTCTTAATGGACAGAAAATGTTTCGTGTGGTTTGTCAGTTTGTTTTAAATAAACAGAGATGTTAATCAAGCTCTCTTAAAATGTTTTTTAATTCTGAAAACGAATGTATCGTCGGATAATCTTCCTTAACATCTCCAAGTCCATATTCAGCAAAGATAAAAGGGATACCGGCTTTTTTGCAGGAATCAGCATCGCCCTGGGTATCTCCGACATAGACAGGGTTTGTCAGGTTATTTTTCTCCATTAATTTCAGAATCGTCTGGTCTTTGGAAGTCTGCGTCTGGCCAAAACAAAGGAAATCTTTGATATATGGCTCCATGCCTGCGCCTTTCATCATAACTTCAATGTATCCGCACTGGCAATTGCTTACAATAAAAAGAGGATATTCCAGAGCCAGCTCCTTGAGTGTGTCCATAACGCCTTCGTAGTAAACACCGGGATGTGTTTCAAGATAGCGGTTTTCATAATCAAAACAGATATCCATCAGTTTTCTTCGAGAGTCTGGGTCGAGATCGGGAAAAACTCCGGCAGCAATTTCGTCCATTGTCTTTCCAAACAGTCCCTGAAGAATTTCACGGTTTAAGTTTGGCTCAAGATCAGAGTTCTCTTTTATTGCAAGATTCCAGGAATCGGCTACAACTTCAACAGAATCCCAAAGTGTTCCATCTACATCAAATATAATTCCATCCATAATAATTCTCCTGATAGTATTTTTGAAAATATTGTTTACAAGATATTGGAGTCAAAAGCCCTAAATAATGATACCATAAAATGAACCTTTAAAAAAGAAGTTAATTAGTGTATACTTTAATAATGGTTAAAATTAAATGCAACAAAAAGCAAGAGATAATAGGAGAGAATCTGATGAGAGATAAAATTGTACTGATCGATGGACACAGTATATTGAACCGGGCGTTTTATGGAGTTCCGGATCTGACGAATTCGGAAGGACTGCATACAAACGCAGTTTATGGATTCCTGAATATTATGTTTAAGATATTAGATGAAGAGAAGCCGGAATATCTGACGGTTACATTTGATGTGCATGCGCCGACATTTCGCCATGAGATGTTTGCAGATTATAAGGGCACGAGAAAGCCGATGGCAGAGGAACTGCGTCAGCAGGTGCCTGTGATCAAGGACGTTCTGCGTGCGATGCATATAGAAGTGATTGAAAAGGCCGGACTTGAGGCGGATGATCTTTTGGGAACCTTGTCTCATCGTTGTGAGGAGAAAGGAATGGATGTTTCTATCATTTCCGGAGACCGTGATACGCTTCAGCTTGCGACAGAGCATATTAAGATCCGCATTCCAAAGACGAAGCAGGGGAAGACGGAAGTAGAAGATTATTATGCGGCAGATGTGCAGGAACGCTATGGAGTAACACCGAAGGAATTTATTGATGTAAAGGCTTTGATGGGTGATACTGCTGATAATATTCCTGGTGTTCCGGGAGTTGGCGAAAAGACAGCGACAAAGATCATTCAGCAGTACCAGACGATTGAAAATGCATACGAGCATGTTGATGAGCTGAAACCGCCAAGAGCAAGCAAGAATCTGAAAGAATTCTGGGAGCAGGCACAGCTTAGTAAGACACTTGCGACAATTAAACTGGACGCAGATATTACCTTTGAACTTGAAAATGCCAGACATGAGAATCCTTATACAAAAGAAGCTCATGAATTATTCCAAAGACTGGAGTTTAAAAATCTGCTTGGAAGATTTGATGTAGAAGCGTCAGTGAATGATGTGGAAAAATATTTTCGTGAGGTAACAGGAAAAGAAGAAATTGAGAAAGTCTTTAAAGAGGCGGAGAAAGCAGAGACCGTTGGTGTGGCATTTTCCAAAGATGCTGGAAATGTTCTCCCATTGTTTGCACATGCTTCAGGATACGGAAGGGTTTCTCTTTGCTATGAAGCAGAAAAGATTGTTACGATTCCTTGTGATATGGATGCTGATTTTGAATATCTGACAGGAAAGTTGTCTCACCTTGCAAAAAGTGTGAAACGTTTTTCAATGTGTGGATTGAAAGAATATCTGGAATGGCTGCCGGAACTTACAAGTGAGAACGGGTTTGATGCAATCGTAGCAGCATATCTTCTGAATCCTCTGAAAAATGATTACAATGCAGAAGATGTGGCAAGAGAACATTTGAATCTTTTAATTGATGAAAAACTTGATGAGGGTACAAAATCATGCTATGAGGCATATACAGCTTATGCCTGTGTCCCGGTTCTTGAGAAGAAACTGGAAGAGAATGGAATGTTCCGTTTGTTTAATGAAATTGAAATGCCATTAGTATTTACATTGTATGATATGGAACAGGCCGGTGTTAAGGTTGAAGGTGAAGAGCTGAAGCGTTACGGAGAAGAGCTTGGAGCAAGAATCGTTGAGCTGGAAAAAGAGATTTATGAAATGGCAGGGGAAGAGTTTAATATCAATTCTCCAAAACAACTTGGCGTGATTCTTTTTGAAAAACTGGAAATGCCTCATGCAAAGAAGACAAAGACCGGGTATTCTACAGCAGCGGATGTGTTAGATAAACTTGCACCGGAATATCCTATCGTAGCAAAGATTCTGGAGTATCGTCAGCTTGCAAAACTGAAGTCAACATATGCAGACGGACTTGCGAATTATATAGGAATGGATGGAAGAATCCACAGTAAATTCAATCAGACGATCACAGCAACCGGACGTATCAGCAGTACAGAACCGAATCTGCAGAACATACCGGTTCGTATGGAGCTTGGACGTCTGATCCGTAAAGTATTTGTACCAAAAGAAGGCTGTGTCTTTGTGGATGCGGATTATTCTCAGATCGAGCTTCGTATTCTGGCGCATTGTTCCGGTGATGAACAGCTGATCCAGGCATATCGTGAAGCGAGAGATATTCACCGAATGACAGCTTCCCAGGTATTCCATGTACCATTTGATGAAGTGACAGATCTGCAGAGAAGAAATGCAAAAGCAGTTAATTTCGGCATTGTGTATGGAATCAGTTCTTTTGGACTGAGCCAGGATCTGAGTATTTCGAGAAAAGAGGCGGCACAGTATATTGAGCATTATTTTGAATCCTACCCGGGAATTAAGACATTTCTTGATAAATGTGTGAGCGATGCGAAAGAAAAAGGATATGCAGAGACTTTATATGGAAGAAGAAGACCGATGCCGGAATTAAAATCCAGCAATTTTATGCAGAGAAGTTTTGGAGAGCGTGTGGCAATGAATGCACCGATCCAGGGAACTGCTGCAGATATTATTAAAATAGCAATGATTCATGTAAATGAAGAACTGAAGAAGAGAAATCTGAAATCACGGATGATCCTTCAGGTGCATGATGAACTTTTGATCGAAGCAGATGAAACAGAATTAGAAGAAGTGCAGCAGATCCTTCAGGATAAGATGGAACACGCAGCAGAATTGTTAGTTCCGCTTAGCGTAGATATGCATACAGGGAAGAACTGGTATGAGGCAAAATAAGATGAAAGTAATTGGAATCACGGGTGGAGTTGGCTCCGGAAAAAGTGAAGTTTTAAAATTTCTTGAACAGGAATACGGTGCGGTAGTCTGCCAGATGGATGAAGTTGCAAAGCAGATCCAGAAGAAAGGGACGCGGGCATTTTCGAGAATTGTACAAGAATTTGGTGAACAGATTGTCGGAGCAGATGGTGAACTGGATCGCATGAAACTTGGAAGCTGCGTATTTGCAGATGAGAAGAAATTACAAAGATTGAATGATATTGTACATCCGGAAGTGCTGGAATGGGTTCGGAAAGATATCTTGAAGAAAAAAGAAGAGTGTTGTTCTTATTATATTGTAGAAGCAGCACTTCTTCCGGAAGTTGGGAAGGAACTGTGTGATGAATTATGGTATATTTACACAGATGAAGCGGTTCGGAGAGAACGACTGAAAAGTTCCAGACATTATACGGATGAAAAGATCACCAGGATGATTGCTTCACAACCGGTAGAAGAAGTATTTCGAAAGGCATGCACAGTTGTAATTGATAATAGTGGAGACTTTGAAGCAACAAAGAGACAAATAGGAGATAGATTGAACAAATGAGAATGTGCAGTATTGCAAGCGGCAGCAGTGGAAACTGTATCTATGTAGGAAGTGATAATTCCCATCTTCTGATTGATACGGGGATTAGTAAGAAACGAATTGAAGAAGGTCTGAATAAGTTGGAGATTAAAGGGGACGAACTCGATGGAATTCTGATCACACATGAACATTCGGATCATATTAAGGGACTTGGTGTGTTCAGCAGAAAGTACGAGATACCAATTTATGCGACTCCGGGAACGATTGCAGGAATCAAAGAGTCTTCCAGTCTTGGAAAGATGCCGGAAGGACTTTTACATCCGATTAAGACAGATCATCCATTTCGGCTTGGTGAACTGGACGTACACCCATTTGCTATTTCCCATGATGCAAATGAACCGTCCGGATATCGTATTGAACAAGGTGGGAAGTCCGTAGCAGTTGCAACAGATCTTGGAAAATATGATGATTATACAGTGAAGAATCTGAAAAATCTGGATGCGATCCTTCTGGAAGCAAACCATGATATCCATATGCTGGAAGTCGGAGGATATCCATATTATTTGAAGCAGAGAATTCTTGGCGATCGCGGTCATTTATCAAATGAATTGTCAGGACAGCTTCTTTGTGATATACTACATGATAATCTGAAACACATCATGCTTGGTCATCTGAGCAAGGAGAACAATTACGCAAGACTTGCTTATGAGACAGTGAAGTTGGAAGTTACGCTTGCAGATAATGAATATAAAGGGGAAGACCTGAATATGTTCGTTGCAAGCCGGGAATCGGTTTCGGATATTATTAATGTATAAAATTGAGTGAATCAAAGCGGAGGTACAGAAAGAATGAAGAAATGTATTGTCACAGTACTTGGAAAAGACACAGTAGGAATTATTGCAAAAGTATGTACATATCTTGCAGAAAATGAAATCAATATTCTTGATATTTCACAGACAATTGTTCAGGGATATTTCAACATGATGATGATCGTAGATGTTGCGAATCTGAAGAAAGATTTCAAAGAAGTTTGTGATGAGATGGATGTACTTGGCAAAGAGATCGGTGTAACAATTCATTGTCAGAGAGAAGAGATTTTTGAGAAAATGCACCGTCTGTAAGAAGTCGGAGATAAGGTGAGGATAAGACTATGATTAATATGTATGAAGTATCAGAAACCAATAAGATGATCGAAAGCGAGAACCTTGATGTCCGCACGATCACTCTTGGAATCAGTCTGTTGGACTGTGTGGATTCTGATCTGAATGAACTGAACCGTAAGATTTATGAGAAGATTACAACAGTTGCAAAAGATCTTGTATCTACAGGAAAAGACATTGAGAAAGAATTCGGAATTCCGATCGTAAATAAGAGAATTTCAATTACACCTGTATCGCTTGTTGGAGCAGCAGCGTGTAAGACTCCGGAAGATTATGTGACAATCGCACGTACACTTGACCGCGCAGCGGAAAAAGTAGGTGTAAACTTCATTGGCGGATACTCCGCGCTTGTGTCGAAAGGAATGACACCAAGTGAAGAGAATCTGATCCGTTCAATCCCGCAGGCACTGGCCGAGACAGAGAGAATCTGTAGTTCCGTCAATGTGGGATCAACAAAGACAGGTATCAATATGGATGCAGTCCGTCTGTGTGGACAGATTGTGAAAGAAGCGGCAGAGGCAACGAAAGACAGAGATTCTCTTGGTTGTGCAAAGCTTGTTATTCTTTGCAATGCACCGGATGATAATCCGTTTATGGCAGGTGCATTCCTCGGTGTGACTGAGGCAGATACGATTATTAATGTAGGTGTCAGCGGACCGGGAGTTGTAAAGAAAGCGATTGAAAAAGCACGTGGAAAAGGTTTTGAAGAACTCTGTGAAACAATTAAGAAAACAGCGTTTAAGATTACACGAGTAGGACAGCTTGTTGCAGGAGAGGCTTCTGCACGTCTTGGAATTCCATTTGGAATCATTGATCTTTCTCTTGCTCCGACTCCGGCAGTTGGAGATAGTATTGCAGAGATCCTGGAGGAAATCGGACTGGAGCGCGTTGGTGCACCTGGAACAACAGCAGCACTTGCAATGCTCAATGACCAGGTGAAGAAGGGCGGCGTTATGGCATCTTCTTATGTAGGTGGACTCAGCGGTGCATTTATTCCGGTCAGTGAAGATCAGGGAATGATTGATGCAGTAAATGCAGGATCTCTTACACTTGAGAAGTTAGAGGCAATGACATGCGTATGCTCTGTAGGACTTGACATGATCGCAATCCCTGGAAAGACATCAGCAGCGACAATCTCTGGAATTATTGCAGATGAGATGGCAATTGGTATGGTCAACCAGAAGACGACAGCAGTGCGTCTGATTCCGGTCATCGGTAAAGACGTTGGAGACGTGGCAGAATTTGGTGGACTGTTAGGTTATGCACCGATTATGCCGGTGAATGAATTTGGATGTGATGCGTTTATCAACAGACAGGGACGTATTCCGGCGCCGATTCATAGTTTTAAGAATTAACGAGGGAGAAATTTGATGAGTAAAGTTGCAATTGTAACGGATAGTAATAGCGGTATAACACAGGAACAGGGAAAAGAACTTGGGATTTTTGTCCTTCCGATGCCATTTTTTATTGATGGAGAACTTTATCTGGAGGATATCACACTTTCCCAGAGTGAGTTTTATGAAAAGCTCGGAGCAGATTCCGATATTTCAACATCACAGCCATCCCCGGGAGAGGTCATGGATCTCTGGGATAAAGTTCTGGAAGAATATGATGAGCTTGTATGTATTCCGATGTCCAGTGGCTTGAGCAGCACATGTGCAACAGCAATTACTCTTGCAGCTGAATATGACGGACGCGTCCAGGTGGTTGATAATCAGAGAATTTCAGTTACACAGGAGCAGTCTGTTCTGGATGCAATGAATCTGCGTGAAGAAGGAAAGAGTGCAGCAGAGATCAAAGAAATACTGGAGAAAGAAAAACTTCAGGCAAGCATTTATATTACGGTGGATACTTTAAAATACCTGAAAAAAGGTGGAAGAATCACACCGGCGGCAGCGGCAATCGGAACTGTGCTTAACTTAAAGCCTGTTCTTCAGATCCAGGGAGAAAAGCTGGATGCATTTTCGAAAGCAAGAGGCTGGAAAACGGCGAAGAAGACAATGCTCAATGCAATCGAGAAAGATCTGAATGGACGCTTTGCCGATGTTAAGGATCAGATGGCTCTTGGTATGGCTTACACATGCAGTAAAGAAGAAGCACAGGAGTGGAAAGCAGAGATCGAAGAAAGATTTCCGGGATATGAGATTATGGAAGGACCATTGTCATTGAGTGTGGCCTGCCATATTGGTCCGGGGGCACTGGCAATTACTTGCATGAAGAGATTGTAATCTGTATTGGTTGGGCATGGATTTTTGGAATTGAAAAGAATGCTTTGTAAAATAAGATGATAAGGAACGTATGATTGATAAATCATACCTGAATAAAGGGAAAGTAACCAAAAACAAAATCATTTGTGATTTGGTTACTTTCCCTTTTGTCATATCTAAATATCCTGTTCTGTAAGCCAGAGAAGAAAGCTTTTGGCAAGACAAAGTTGTTTGTCATTTAGTGGACGGAGTAATTCGGCAATATCTTTCCATTCGTTGTTTTCATGGGAACAGGTACCGATAAGGAATTCATCGGGGGTAGTATCTAAAGCACTTGCCAGTCTCATGATAACTTCGACAGAAGGAATAGAAATACTTCTCTCTATATTAGAAAGATATTTGTAGCCAAGATCAGCTTTTTCCTCTACTTCTGATTGTTTTAAACCTAATTCCTTCCGCCGTCTGGCGATTCTTTTTCCGATTTCTTTATAGTCTAAGGTCATGGTTATAAAGTTTAGTTCCCTTCTGATATTATAGTTCAATTATATGCAATTAAAAAGATAGATAAACGGTTTACAAGTCGGATACACGACTTGACATACGAAATATACGATTATATAATGAAAATACGATTTATAATCGAAAACAGGGAGTGAGAAAGGTATTAAAAATTTAAAAATTATGTCGGTTAACAGATTGTTATATCGGATTGGATTAGGAGTTGTGATTATTGGTATTGCGTTTTATCTCCTGCAAAAATATATGTCATTAGATTTCTTTTCATTTCTCCCGGAATGTTATTTTCATAAATATACAGGTTACTTTTGTTTTGGATGTGGCAGTACAAGAGCAGTCAGAGAACTTTTAAAAGGACATTTTTTAAAAAGTGGCTATTACAATATGAATATTCTATATCTTTTTTTGATTTTTTCATATTTCATGATCTCTTACAGCACAATGATTATTACAAAAGGAAAAATACAATGTATGAAAATACGACCTGTACATGGATACATAGTTGTATTGATTTCTGTGATTCAATTTCTGATTAAGAACGGTATGGCTTATTATTTTGGTATTTGGTTGCTGTAAAAATGTATGTTTTATGAGAAAAGAATGCTTTGAGAAGGAGGTAATATGAATGTATTGTGGAAAATGTGGAAAGGAAAATAAAGAGGAAGCACTGTTTTGTTTTAACTGTGGTGCTCCATTAGGAAAAGTACCGGTTTCACCGACACCTGTTAAAGGAGATGAATTATCAGAAACAGGGAAGCATATAAACAAGGAGAGCGTTGGAGAAAAGGCATCAACAGACAATAATAGTGGAAATGTCAATAACATTACAATTTCAATGGGAGAATCAAAACATTCACATTCATCATCAGGAAACGGAGAGGGAATGGCGATAGCCTCTATGATTCTTGGAATTGTTGCATTGGTCGTGTCTTGTTGCTTTTATTATGTTTCATTGCCCTGTGCAATTATCAGTGTTGTACTGGCAGCGGTGACATTAAAAGGTAATCGTGGAGGAAGAGGAATGGCAATAGCAGGTCTTGTTTGTTCTGTTATCTCTTTAATTCCTGCAGCTATTATGATTTCTACAGGCGCGGCAATAGTGAGCATTTTTAACTAGAAATCAGAAATTTTGATGCATAGTTAATTCTGAAAATAGGTTCGATAAGAAAAGGAGATTTCAATTATGGAAATTTTTGATGATATTAATAAAGTGATTGAGAATGCAGGGAATACAGCAAAACAGAAGACAAAAGATATGACGGATGTTGCGAAGATGACGGCTTCAATAAAAACAGAAGAAAAGAGATTGCAGGAAGTATATCAGCAAATAGGTGAATTAGTTGTAAAAAAATACTATGCGGTGACAGAGGATACATTAGGTGAATTATTGAATCAGGCAAAAGAACTTAAAAACAATATTAAGGAGTATACGGCAAAGATTCAGGAAATTAAAAAGATAGGTGTTTGCCCGAAGTGCGGAAATGAAGTGTCAGAAGATGCTTTGTTTTGTATGCGTTGTGGAACACGTCTGGTTTCAGAATCACCGAAAGCAGAGTTAGAAGAGGATTTAGCAGAAGATAAGAGTAATGACAAAGAAAAGAAAGTTTGTACACATTGTGGAAGTGAATTGGAAGAAGGAAACCGGTTCTGCACGATATGTGGTACTCCAATAGATGAGTAATTGAGAAGAACAATAATTAGTTTCCCATATCCTGTCATGGATGTGGGAAACTTTATTATATGATATTAAAAGGTTGCTCATTGTTATGAATTTCTGCAATTCTAAAATAACCTGAAAGGGAGGGGGGAGACAAAATGAAAAAATGTCAGAAATGTGGTGCTATTTGTTCAGAACAGGATCAATATTGCGGTAAATGCGGAGAGAAACTTACAAAGGAACAAATAACAGAAAAAATGCAGAATGAGAAAGCAAATTGTGAGAGCAAAAGGATTGGAAAAAAGAAGAAAAAAGGTAAAATTAGGGGCTTATTTCTTACTGCTTGTGCGTTTGGTATAGTATTGATCTTAACTTTCATATTTACCAGTGGGAAAATGGGTGATAAAAAGAAAGGAATTTCTGATCAACCGACTGTTTTTACGGAATATCTTCAATATTCTGGACAAAATTATAAAGTTCTTGGTGATGATTTTACCGAAGTGAATAATGATGATCAGGGGGATGAGCGGATACATCATCTTGTAAAACAGTTTGATGAACTTCCGGGAGAATGGCACATATCATATTTTTATTACAATGATGTGCAGGGGTATGCCGATAATTGCCTGACAGCTCCGAGCCTGTCAGATAATAAATACTTGACCGATCTAGATGAAACAGAGAAAGCATTAGAAAAAATCTATGGAACATATGATGAATATTACGAAAATCCGATAGACAATTCAAGTATCCCTTATTCCTGTTATCAATGGAATTCTGTGGAAAATGGTGAGTATAGTTTATCTTTGATCACATTAGAAAATGAAGGACAACATTACATTTTATTTGGAAAAGCTTGCAATCAGATTGAACAAAAAAAGCTTACAAAAGCATTAAAAAAAGAAGTCAGGAAAGAATTTGGATTTGGAAAGAAGGTAGAAATTAATCAATGTGCGAGACTAAATTCGAATTATGTGATTCTAATTTGGACAAATGATATGAACATGAGTCTGGATAGTCTTACGGAAAAGAATATACCATCAGATTATGTCTGGATTGATTTTGATATTGAAACAGGCAAAGAAACAGGAGAATGTAATGCAATTTTACAGTGCGTGGACGGTAAGTGGAAAATATTTGGTAAGATTAAGGAAATTGATTGAGAGAAAAAGTGATGGCGATAACTGGTGATATAAAAAGATGAGGTGAGGGGATTTTGAAATGTAAAAATTGTGGTAAAGAATTGAAAGAAAATGATAAATATTGTGGTTCCTGCGGTGCACCAGTAGAGAAACAACCGAAGAATGATAAGAAGAAAGAAATAAACGGAAAAAAATTCAGAAAAAGATGGATTGTCTTGATTTTATTTTTACTGGTTATTTTAATAAGTGGTGGAATTTATTTAATGAAGCATTTTTATGCAGGGAAAAATATAGTACTTTATTCTGATGGTGATCAGGTTTATCGTCCACAAAATGAAGAGATTGCATGGGACAAAAAAAGTAATGTGTTATATTATGATAATCTCATAACAGTTTATCTGAGGAAAGAATTGTCTGAACGGAAAGAAAGGAAACTTGCAGAGCAGATTGATGGGAAAATTGTTACGAGAATTCATGGAAAAGTTCAGATGATCCAGATACAAGTAGAACCGGCAGAGTTAGAAGAAATCTGTTCTTATGCAGATAAACTGAAACAGTCGGAAGAAGTATTGGATGCGTTTTACGACACGCCATGGATGGATATTGGAAATAATGAAGATAAGAATACGTGGAGTGAAGATGGAACAGTTATTGAGGGAAAACATGGTGAAATTGCGTCTGGAAATGACTGGTGGGCTGAGGCAGTAGATGCTTATACGGCATGGGATTACGTAGATTTACATAAAAAAGAGCTGGCAGAAGTTACGGTGGGTATTATAGACAATGGGTTTGACATTGAGCATGAAGATTTGAAAAGTCAAAAAGGACGCCAAAAAATACAAGCATTAAAAGATTACGAGGAGAATACAGCAGCAGATCACGGAACACATGTTTTAGGAGTGATTGGAGCAAATAATAATTCGAAAGGAATCCGTGGAATTGCAGATCTTGCAACAATAAGATATGTTGACTGGACACCAAAGACAGAGGATAACAGTGATTCAGATTATATTTCGCTAATAAGTACAGGGGAATATATCAGGATAACTGATAAAATGATTCAGGAAGAGAGTATTATTAATAATTCATGGGGAAGTATTTTGTATACCCAGGATAATTATAAAAATTCGAATCTATACAAATCCTTAAGAAAATTGTCAGAAGAGGATGTTTCATATGAAAAATATTATCAGGCTTATATGAATGAATGCGATAATAAAGCAAAGAATTGTATAGCGATGATGATGGGATATGAATTGGACGGAATAGAGAAATATATGATTGTTCAGGCAGCAGGGAATGGTGGTTCAACAGGTGTTGGAATAGATGCAACGCATGTTGGAACGTATGCTCATATTACGAGAAAAATCTATGAAGAGTATATTAAAGAATTGAATGAGCAACAAAGAAAGGAAATATTAGAAAAAGATATTAATTATGAGAATCTAAAAAATCATATTCTTATTGTAGGAGCTGTAGAAAATAATCAGAAGGATAATCAGTATTTAATGACAGGGTACTCAAATTATGGAGAAACGGTAGATATATGTGCACCTGGTGGAATACAGGAAATGGGGGTATACAGTACAGTAACGACGAAAGATGACAACTATAAAAAGAAGAGTGCACCAGATGGAGTGATATATTCCGAAATGTCAGGAACATCAATGGCAGCACCAATCGTTACAGGTGCAGTAGCCGTACTCTGGCAAATGAATCCTGATTTATCGGCGAATGAAATAAAACAGATTCTAACAGATACTGCTGGTAAAGCAGTTCGTGAATCTGGAACTGCTGAAAAAGAGGTATATTCTATGCTAAATATAGGAAATGCTGTAAAGTATCTGGAGGCAGAGATGGCTTTGCATAGTAATGAATGGTATACAGAAAGTGAAGAGTTTGAAGCATTTCGGTTTCAAAAGGATGGAATCGTTTTGGATATTACGAAGAAGACATATGGATTTAGTGATCAGGCAGAGGAGATAGGAATATATGAAAATAAGAACGGGATTATCACTCTTAATGGCATTAGTTTTGCCTGCTCCCGGATGGATGAGATAAAAGAAACGGTTCTTACAAGAAATGGTGAATTCTGGTTTAATAGTAGTTTGTATGATAAGTACAAAGAAAAAACTATTTTTTATGAAATAGACAGTGAAGAAAATTATCCGATTATACTAATGCCATTCGATAATGATCGAAAGGAAGCAGATTCTAAGATAAGTGAAATCCTTCTTGCAAGTTATTGGAAGTATATGTGTGAATATGATGCGGATTCTATTATTGAAGAGTTTCTGGATAACGGAAATATTAAACAGTATGCATGGGAAATTAGCAGCGAGGGAGCGGATAGTGGGAAATATTGCTTATCAGGAGATGTACTGGTATTTATGGAAGGAGCGGAAGTACATCGGTTATATTATGTAACAAAGTCAGAAATAAAGAAAGAGCTGAAAGAATTATTTGGTTCTGATTTGAGCTGGATTCCAGATCATCTGTTTTTCGAAAGAGAATACGTTCTATGTTATACAGATGAAGAGAGACATCCATTCTATTTGCTTCCGATTGAACAGGTATCGCAAAAGGAAGCTTATAGCAAGCTGATAGAAAATGAAGAGAAATATTATGGGAGTTATGAACTCCATACAGTAAATGAGCTTCAATATGCTATTGGAGTCTGCTATCTTGAATTGCGAGATGTGAATGATGACGGAACAGATGAACTGTATTTAGTACATAATTCGAATATAAGGAGTGAATATGGAGGGCTGAATGAAGAAGCATCCTACCAATACGAATTATGGGGGTATAAAAAAGGATGTGCAGTTAAAATGGAAGAAGGAAAATTACTATTTTCAAATGGAGGCTGGCCAAGTGTATGCTGGAGCGAATATCAGGACGAGCCGTGCCTGATTACATCCTCATCCACAGAGTCTGTAATCTATGAAATTCATGGAGCGAGAGAGGATGGTAGCTTTGGAGTTATCAGTAGCTTTATGTATGACTGGGATACAGGGAGTCATATGATTGATGCAAGGTCGGTCTCAGAAGAGGAGTGGGTCGATGAAGTAGAACAGTTGATGAATAATACAGAAGTAGAAACGTTATTTTATAAAAATGGAGATACAGTGTATTCTAAAGTGCAGAAAGTCAAAGCATTATTGGAACAATAAGTTAAGAAATGAATAGGAAAGTCAAATGAAAAAGTGTCCATAATTTAAGTATTTCTTTACACGATTAAGAAACCAGTGCAATTAGGATATGCGGACGAATGATATGAAAAAGAAGATGATTTGCCGAAATTGCAAGAAAGAAGTAAAAGATAATGCAATCTACTGCCCATATTGTGGAAAAAAGCTGAAGAAGAAAAAGGGGCGTATTTTATTTTTGATCTGTATATTTTTGTTAATACTTTTAAGCGCAGGAATCTGTTTTTGGAAACTACATAACGACCATATAACAAAGCAGAAAGAGAAGACAGGCAAAGGGAAAACCGTAAAGTATTCAGACGGAGATTATGTGTATGTACCGGACAGTGAATCTATAAAGGTAGATGAAAAGGTAGAGGTTGCATATTATGACAATTTAATTACAGTGTATTTAGAGAAAAATACATCCAATGATGAAAAGGAAGCTTTAGCGAAGCTGTTAGATGGAGATATTGTCAGCAATATCAGTGGATGTATTAATATGATTGAAGTAGAAGTAGAAAGTACAGATTATAGTGGAATACAGAAAAAAATTGGAAATATTTTAGATGAAAAATGTGTACAATCTGCCATGTGTTCTATTCCTGTTGCTATTGAAAATGAAACCTCTAAGGTATGGAATGGAGAAAGCAATTTAGGAAATGAAAGTGATCCGAAGGGAGCTGACTGGTGGGCAGAAGCTGTTGGAGCCTATACAGCCTGGGATTATGATTCGCTGACGGATCCTATAGTGGTAGGAGTAGTGGATAATGGATTTGAAGTTATGCATGAAGATCTACAAAGAGATGAAAAGTCTGTGATTACGATGCTTAATGAAAATTCTATTGACATGAAAAAGAACAGTCCAGAGCATGGGACACATGTGGTCGGATTGATCGGTGCTCAGGACAATTCAATAGGTATGAGGGGAATTACTGATAAGGCAGAGATAGTATGTGCAGATTGGCAATTGAGTGATGGAACTACGTTGCTTACTCCGGCTGCAATTAGCAAAATTTATGAAAGCATGATAGAGTATGCAAAAAAACAGAATAAGCCAATTGTAATCAATAATTCCTGGGGAACAAGCATGAGTATATTGTATATGTTTTCCAGAGTTACGGCTTATGGAGAAGAACATATGCCAAAAGAGTATAAGTTTCTGTTATCCTGTGTTGCTTTAGAGATTATGGAACAGCTCTTAGAAGCAGATAGTACAGATTTTATTATAGTTCAGGCTGCAGGAAATGGATATAGTAATGGATTGGTTGGATATAATGCAGAGGAGTCGGGGTGGTTTTGTGGAATAACTCCGCAGTTGAAAGAACAATATAAAAAAAGATTTTCCAAATCTATATATTTTACATATGAAACAATTAAATCTCATATCATGATTGTTGGTGCTGTTCAAAATAATAAAAATCAGGGGGTATATCAAATGACAGGATTTTCAAATTACGGAGATTCAGTTGATATTGTAGCACCTGGGAAAAAGATATATAGCACTGTATTAAAGAATAAATATGGATATCTTGAGGGTACTTCAATGGCGGCACCGATTGTATCAGGAGCGGCAGCATATCTCTGGTCATTAAACAGAGAATTATCTGCAAATGAGATAAAACAGAAGTTGATCGATACCGCAGGTAAAGCTCATGGAGTATTGGATAATGATAAAAGAAAAGAATATCCAATGTTGAATATAGGCGCAGCAGCTACAGCAGTAATTCAGGGAAATGTCACCTGCAAAATTATTGATGCAAAAACAAAAGAAGTATTAAGCGATGTTGTGTGCACAAGAAAGAATGATATATCAGATAGTTCAGTATATACGATGGATTTGGTTACAACAGAGGAGGGGATGATTAACGCTTCAGCGATTGGGACTACGACTTTTACATTTTCTAAAACAGGTTATAAAACAGAAGAAATTGAATTTGATGTAAAGGCTAGAGAAGAAATCGATTTAGGAACTGTAGAATTAATGCCAATCTTAGAAGATGAAGAGCAATCACAGACAGATGATTTCAATGATGAAATGACATCAGATGTTCAGTTTTCAGAAGAACAGATCAATACAATAAAAGAAAAGTTTGGAATTCCGGATGAAGTTGAAATTGAGGTGGTTGCTGGAAAGCCATGGTATTGGGAAGGAACAGGAGTATGGCTTGTAAATGTTGAGTTGTACGATAAGGATGGAACTTTTATTATAGGCGCAGCTATTAATACGAAAACCCTTGAGCCTGAAAGAGATATTACAGCATATAGTGATGAATGGCTTGAAAAGAGAAGAGCAGCAGAAACTATAGAGGAAAACCAAGAATAATTGTAGTAGAGAATTCATTTAAAGACTTAAAAATGAAAAGAGTGCACATGAGTCATGTCGGTTAGATGGGAGAAATGGTATGATTTGCAAGAACTGTGGAACAGAAAATAATAAAAATGCCAATTTCTGTAAGAACTGTGGAGAAAAAATAGAATCAGATCAGACAGAAAATGGCAGAACGAAGAAGAAACAAAGATTCGGAACTAAAAAAGAACGAATTGCAGGAGTGGTTGTGGCTCTGGTGTTAGCTGCCATTTTTATAGGAGATGAGATATGGCTGAAAACAGTTTATCCAAAAATGGATTTACATGGAAGTTCGAATGTCGGTGGAACTCAGATTGAACCGCAATATATGAAAGTAGCGGAGCAATGTGTGGAATTTATTATTACAGGGAATCTGGATGACTTTATGGAATTGTTATCGGATGAATATTACAGTGGAACAAAAGAATTAATTGGTTACGTTTTGGCAGATGAATTTCAGCGTTATTCAGAAGAAATGCAAGACGAATTTGAAGACTATGAAGATATGTATTTCATTTATAATGGCATATCATCGGAAGAAGTGAAAGGAGAAGCACTGGAAAGTCTGAAAGAAATATACAGAGAAGGTGACTGTGAAATTTCAGAGGCCAGAACAGTAGAGGTAGAAGTAAAAGAATGTAGAAGCGGTTCTTCAATAACAATGGAAGTACCAGTGGTAAAAATTTCAGGAACGTGGTATTTGGATCTGGAAAGCTGGGATGAGGAGAAAGAAGAATATGAATACTGATTTTATTGATTTAAGAAAAAAGCAGTATAAACTGAATACATGAAATAATCTAAAATGAATGGAGGAAGAAAAGATGGAAAAATTAAAAAGAGGAGTGATTACCGGACTTCAGGCAATAGGTATTTTTTTCCTGTCATTGTTTGTTTATGCATTCTATCCACAAAATACGGTAATGTCCTGGATCTGTCTGATTATCACAATTGCAATAGTGTATGTCTTTATTAGAAAATCAAAACGATTTGCAATAGGACTTTTAATACTGTATTTGCTTGTGGGAATTTTGGTTTTCTGGCTTACAGGAGGACTTTCATTGCTAATACACAATGTTACGGAAAGCGTATCAAAAACAGGCCCTAAATTAATGGAGGCGCTGCAAGAACTTATAATGGGTGGGGCAATTGTTTTTGTTTTATATAAGTTGTTTGTTTCTGGATTTAATAATAGAAGTGAACATGGCCGGTTTAAAGATGACTCACCAGTATATAAGAGAAAGAAGAACTCAGGTTATGGTGGATATGATGAAGATGGTGGATATGAAAAATCTGATAACAGCAGTGCTAAAGGCGTGATAAATGGCTCTGATGACTACTGGAAAATAAGTGACCATGCAAAACGTATTTACGATAACAGAGTTTCGTCTGAATCGTCAGATGAACGAGAAGTATGGATAAGAAATGGCAATAAATTTGCTGACAGACTAAGAGAAAAATATGGAGTTGATGATCCAGAGATAGAATATCTGATTGAGAAATATTATCTGGATCATAAGTCTTAAATTCTGTTCAAAAGAAAAAGCAAAGGAATGAGGTGTAGAATTGATTTGTCCAAAGTGCAAAAATAAGGTTGAAAGAGGGGCAGGCTATTGTCCGAATTGTGGTACACAATTGAAAAATGATGGAAAATCTAAAAACGAAGATCAGATAGAGAAAAGTTCCAAGAAGAAAAAAATTGTAATACTTGGAAGTTTAATGGCTGTTATAGTAATTGCAGCAATTTGTTTTTGGATAATCATTTCAAAAAACAATAATCAGAATGAGAAATTGACAAAACAAGAAAGAACACATCAGGATTCGAAAGCGGATGAAACTCATGGGAAAGAAGGAGAATCCAAAAACATAGATGAGAAAAAAATCTCAGTAGAGCATATTTTAAATGCAAGGGTTTTTAAGGATGGGATAGCATTTATATTGTTCGACACTGGCGAAAAGCAGTATAAGGGATTTGTTAATGAAAGTGGCGTGTTACAATTTTATGTTCCAATTGACAATGATGCAGATAATGATGAAATTTATGCATTTAATGTAGATTTTGAAAATGGATATAATTGGTTCGAATATAGTAATACTTTTTATGTGATTGACCAAAAGGGAGCAATCAAAAGTAAATATAATTCGGAAGATGTTGTGAGCTATGGAGCAGGATACACATGGATTGTCAGTGAAGAAAATGAAAGTTGGAACGATGCAGGAATTCATAAATATACATTGTATAATCCTTTGGGAGAAGAAGTGACTAGTTATAGTATAGAAAATGAGTATATGGACAGAGATGATTTTGGAATAACCTATATTGGAGAAGGCATATTTGCATATGAAATGATGGATACAGAACAGGAAATGGAAGAGCCAGAGAAAGTGTGTAGGATTTATGATACTAATGTATCGAAAACAAGCATGCCGGATGTTGATTTTGAAGAGCTTGAGGATGCAGGAGTGTCAGACGGTTTGATTGTGATGGCGGGTACAGAAGATGGAAATTGGCCAAATGCAGATAATCCGGTTATTTTAAAAGTAATAAAAGATGGAGAGTTTCAGGAAATACAGGTGAGTGGAAGTGATATGGATGGGGCAGAAAGTGATCCGTCATTGTTAGGTTGGTCGGAAAAGTATGTTCTTTATACTATTGAAATAGATGGAAAATCCCAATTATGGATCTATAATCTGAATAATGCGAGTGTAAAAAAATATATGGGAACTTTTAAGGATTATATAACAGATTACAGAGGCGCGGAGGGAAATGTTGACGGAAATATTATTGTAGCAAAGATAAGCGGAGCAGATGGAAAAGATTATATTTGCATGATAAATGTGGATAGTATGGAAGAAGTTGGAGACCCAATTTTAACAGAAGGGTTTGAAGAATTTTATCTTGAGGATGGTGCTTTGGAAATTGATACAGAAGAAGGAACGGATATATATAATCTTCAAAATGAAAAGCAGGCATCTTTTGAAAATTATCTGGAAATTATGGATATTGGGGATGATATATTAACAGTGAAAAACAAAGAAAGTGAAGGAAAGTTAGTTGCGTGGAAGCACTGGGATGGAACAACATTGTTTGATGAGATAGAGACATCTACAAGTAGAGAATTGACAAAAGCAAAAGTAATGAAATGAGATTTGGATTTATAGTCTGAAAGCGTTTATTTGGAATATTCGTTATTAACTTTGGATAACGTAGCAGAAAAATCATCTTCTGCTACGTTATTGTAATTAAAAGTATCAGATTTAATATACAAATCTAAGCTGACAAATTTAAATCAAACCTTCAGAATTCCCTGCTTATATTCATTCTGAAATGCAGTCTTGAATTTATCTGTCACCACGGAGGTGTAGAGATTTGATGCCAGCATATCATGTCGTAACATTCTTTGTCCTAGTTCAGGCAATTCTTCAATTTCAGAAAGCTTTGTTAAGATTGGAAGTGTACTTTCTTTTGATAATTTAGTTAACAATTTGGAACTGTCTTTTCTAAAACCAAGTAGGCGGGCATACATATGGTAACCATTCCCTATATATTCAGCCACATTTATTTTTTTAATACCTAGCATAATGTGAAGCAGTGCTCGGTTGATCCGTGTCTGGGTAAGCTCCCGTGTTTTTAAAAGGTCACAGAACTGCTTATAATTAAAGAAGTTGTTTAGCTGGTTTGTGATTCTGGATGCAATTTCAGGTGAGACATCCATGTAGTGAGCCAGGCTTTCAGGGTGTTTGTTTAAAAGTTTATATTTTAAAATCAAAGAAAAGTCATTCTGCGAAATTGGGTACTGCACTTTATGATAATCTTTTAAAAGTTCTAGACAACAGTCGGGTACTTGTGCTTCCAATTCGGACAGAACACCGGAGAAGGAAAGGTCATCAAAGTTTCCGACAGGTTCCGTACTGAGGGAGGAACTGGAATAGGCAAGGAGAGAACGGATTGCGGTTGCAGAACTGTAAGTGTTGTTAAGCTGATTGTCATGATAGCATGCCCCTTTCCTGGCGATTGTATAGGGGACGATAGAACTTCCCAGCTTTTTGAGTGCTTTCAGGTATTCAATTCCCAGAATATTATTCGGATTCTGAAGGATTTTTGCAATACGGTGGTCACCAGTGTAGGAAACAAGTGCTTCCTGCCTTGCACGAGGGAAAGACATTCCTTGTTTCAGATAGTCTTTCAGTAGAATCTGATACGATTTTGGTTCATTAAGGAGCAGATCGGCAACTTGGTTCATTAGCGGGAGATCATTACATTCGCTGCCAAAACAGAGGCAGTCCACTATGCCGAGAGAGTCTAAGAGAGAGATGGCTCCAAGTGCGAAAAGCTCTGCGGAACCTGTGGCATAGCAGACCGGAAGCTCAAAAACTGCACCGGCACCGCAAAGCAGAGCCATTTCGGTACGTATTCTTTTAGGCATGATGGCCGGAACCCCACGTTGTACATAGTCACCACTCATGACGATAATAGCTGCGTCAGCACCAGTGACACGAAGTGATTCCTTAATATGATATAGGTGTCCATTATGAAATGGATTGTATTCTGTAATCAGACCAACGATTTTCATAGTAATCTCCTTATGATTCTAATTGTATGCTTTTGTATCTCAATTCAAATCATTATACTATATATCAGAACAATTTGTAAAATGATTAAGAAGATTTGAAGAGAAGTTGTATTTCTAAAAAAACAATCATTGATAAAATTGTAACAATCGGACAAATAAAAGGCTACAAAGTGCGGATTGTATTTGAAAATGCACATAAAATGACTTGTATACAAAAAACGATTGAGTTATAATAGGACTAAGTGAGATAAAAAGAAAGGTGGCATTAAATCATGGGATTTATTGATGAAATCAAAGCAAGAGCGAAAGCTTGCAAAAAGACAATCGTTCTTCCTGAGACAGAGGACGAAAGAACTTACAAAGCAGCAGAGACAGTACTGAAAGAAGGACTCGCTGATCTGGTGCTTGTAGGAAGCAAAGAGGAGATTGAGAAGAACAAAGGTACATACGACATCTCCGGTGCAACAATCGTAGATCCTGCAACAGATGCAAGAACAGAAGGATATATTGCAAAACTTGTTGAGTTAAGACAGAAAAAGGGAATGACTCCTGAGCAGGCAAAAGAACTGCTTCTTAGCAATTACTTATACTATGGTGTAATGATGGTTAAGATGGGGGATGCAGACGGAATGGTATCCGGAGCATGCCACTCTACAGCAGATACACTTCGTCCATGCCTTCAGATCCTGAAGACAAAACCGGGAACAAAGCTCGTATCCGCATTCTTCCTTATGGTAGTACCGAACTGCGATATGGGAGCAAACGGAACATTTATCTTTGCTGATGCAGGACTTGAGCAGAATCCAGATCCGGAGAAACTTGCGAACATCGCTATTTCATCCGCAGATTCTTTCAAACTGCTTGTTGAGAAAGAGCCAGTTGTTGCTATGCTTTCTCACTCAACAAAGGGAAGTGCTAAGCATGCAGATGTAGATAAAGTTGTTGAGGCAACAAAGATCGCTCAGGAACTCGCACCAGAGCTTGCTCTTGACGGAGAACTTCAGCTTGATGCAGCTATCGTTCCATCCGTTGGGGAATCTAAAGCACCGGGAAGCAAGGTTGCAGGACATGCTAACGTACTTGTATTCCCAGACCTTGATGCTGGTAATATTGGATACAAACTTGTTCAGAGACTTGCTAAAGCAGAAGCTTACGGTCCTCTGACACAGGGAATCGCCGCTCCGGTTAACGACCTTTCCCGTGGATGCAGCGCTGAAGATATCGTAGGCGTTGTAGCTATCACAGCTGTACAGGCACAGGCTGAATAATTGTAATTGTTTACAGATTTTTTAAAATAGTTACGGGTAATCAAAAGAAACAAAGAGGGTAGTGTGAGCTGCCCTCGGATAATAAGAATAAGGTTTTTTCAGGAGGAAAAAAGAAAATGAACGTATTAGTAATCAACTGCGGAAGCTCATCTCTGAAATTCCAGCTGATCAACGCTGAGACAGAGAATGTACTTGCAAAAGGACTTTGTGAGAGAATTGGAATCGACGGACGTCTGACATATCAGCCGGCTGGTGGAGAGAAAGAGAAATCTGATCTGGCTATGCCAACTCATACAGAAGCAATTCAGTTTGTAATTAATGCTCTGACAAATGAGAAGACAGGGGTTGTTAAGAGCCTTGATGAGATCGGAGCAGTTGGACACCGTCTCGTACATGGTGGAGAGAAGTTTGCTTCATCTGTAGTAATCACAGACGAAGTAAAGAAAGCAGTAGAAGAGTGTAATGATCTTGCACCACTTCATAACCCGGCAAACTTGATCGGTGTTGCAGCATGTGAGAAACTGATGCCAGGAACACCTATGGTTGCAGTATTTGATACAGCTTTCCATCAGACAATGCCGGAGAAGGCTTATATGTATGGACTTCCATATGAGTATTATGAGAAATACAAAGTAAGACGTTACGGTTTCCACGGAACAAGCCACAGCTTCGTATCTAAGAGAGCAGCAGAAGTAATGGGAAAATCTTACGATGAAGTAAAGACAATTGTATGCCACCTTGGAAATGGATCCAGTGTAAGTGCTGTTCTTAACGGAAAATGTGTAGATACTTCTATGGGACTTACTCCACTTGAAGGACTTGTAATGGGAACACGTTCAGGTGATATCGATCCTGCAATCATGGAGTTCATTGCTAAGAAAGAGAACCTTGACATTGAAGGTGTTATGGAAGTACTGAACAAAAAGTCTGGTGTATTTGGAATTTCAGGCGGACTTTCAAGTGACTTCCGTGACCTGACAGACGCTATGAATGCCGGAGATAAGAAAGCTAAGATCGCTATGGATGTATTCTCATACAGAGTAGCAAAATACATCGGATCTTACGCTGCAGCTATGAATGGTGTAGATGACATCGTATTTACAGCTGGTATCGGTGAGAACGATGATTATGTAAGGGAAGAAGTATGTAAATACCTTGGATACCTTGGAGTAGACTTCGATTCAGAAGCGAATGCAGGACTCAGAGGAAAAGAAGCTGAGCTTACAAAAGAAGGATCAAAGGTTAAAGTATTTGTTATTCCTACAAACGAAGAGCTTGCAATCGCCCGTGAGACATTAGCGCTTGTAAAATAATTGAAGAAATCTTAATTTGAGAAAGTGTATACGATAGTGATCTATAAAGATTATATCGTATATGAGCGCAGGACTGAGGTGCCAAGAGAGCAGTTCAGTCCTGCTTTTGCGCATAGAAGAAACAAAAATGTATCCAATACATTTTGCTCTTCATAATATTTTTGATAGAAATTATAAATATCTGTTGACAAACATTTTTTCCATGATATAATAGTTTAGGTATGAATAGGAGAAATACATTATGTTGATTAACCTATCAGACGTTTTGTCAGACCAGCATAAGACGGTTGAAGAAACTGTGCGGCTGGAGATGGAAGAGATCCGGTTACAATCCGGAACCTACCCCATTATCAGCAAGGAGCCGGTTCATGTTAAAGTAGAGCATATAAGGGGAAAAGAACTGCTCATCACAGCTGAGACCAGATTGAGTGTCATGATTCCATGTGACCGTTGTCTGGAGGATGTGAAACGGGAGTTTGAACTGAATTGTGTGAAACATGTGGACGTAGGCCTCTCCGACGCAGAACTGACAGAGGAGCTGGATGAATCAAACTTTATTGACGGAT
>OIYW01000285.1_pt1 | contig 51611 bp, 55 predicted proteins | sample 1588351 | NCBI WGS metagenome assembly OIYW01 (sample SAMN03283268) | human gut metagenome | biome: human-associated habitat; material: feces | host: Homo sapiens | place: USA | collected 2013 | reverse complement strand
CTTCATTTATACCAGAGACTGCAAACTAAATTTGCGAAAGAATGTTGACACTACCAGGAGGGTTCATAGATCAACGAACCCAGGCTTTTGGGCTCACTTGGAACAGCGAAGAAAAGAAAAAGCCGGGGAAAGGAACCTATCACCTCGGCTGAAGGGAGGGAGTGCCTAAAACCATAAAAGCGGGCAAGAAAAAGCGCGAACCTCACAAAAGTGAAGTTCGCGCCTTGGGAGCGGCAGCTTGCCGCCTGAAAAGTGTTGACAAAAAAGATGCCCGCTACAAAGCGCGGGCACAAAAAACAGCGCACCCCACAAAAATGAGGTGCGCGTCTTGGGAGCGGCAGCTTGCCGCTGGCTGTACTGAACAAAAATGAATCCCTGTCCAACAGATAAGGCAAAAAACCAGTTTTTATGTGGGGTTTAAGGTTTTGCCTTATTAGACAGCCTTCACTGAACGAAAATGAATCCACATTTCAATTACTATTTATTGCCCTCGATGATATTAACGACATTGTTTTCCAGCTAGATCAATCTCGTAATTTTTGCATGGCTTTTTGATATTTAGCAGTTTCTTCTTCAATAAGAACAATATTATGTTTTTTGGCATTTGCTTTTAGATGATGACAAAATTGGTCCAAACTAACACGATAACGATAATCTCCTTTTAATTCCACTTCTACCTGCCAGTCTTTTTGTTCAGTAGCATGTTCATCACGCAAATCCTTGTAAACGAGGTTATCGCAAGAAATCTCGCAGTGGAAACCAGAAGAACTATTTTTGTCAAAAACGCTAAAACGGGTTCGATCATTTTTTATTGAGACAATAGGCTCAAGTAAATCTAAAAGATGAGAATGTTGTTGCAGAAATTCTGGAATGTGATTATTGAAGATCTGTTGGATATGTGCTTTGTTTTCAGTGTCTAGATCGAAATTTGTACAGGGGTATTCAAATTCAAACCTATTGGATTGGCCACTGCCAGCATCTGCGTTGTTTGCTTTTAGCTTGATAGTGAGTTTATAGGAGTCGTCTTTAAAATAATGCCTGGTCCGAATAGTTATTTTATTATTTTGTAACAATAATTCCCCGGTATCCAATTGGTAATCAAAATAGTGATCTTCCTGTTCCCGAACACTGGAAGATTCTAATTTATAATTATTAAATAATAAGCCATAAGGACTTTTAGAGAGCATATCGACCAAATGAATTAAACTGTCTTCAGATTTAACACCGTACTTTTGCTCAATTTCAATATGGTTGCGTTTTTCGTAAGTAGCATTTAATTTGCTAATTGTCTGTTCCAGGTTTTCTCGCTCCTTTTTACTTAAATTATAGGCAGCTTGCATAATAGAAAAATCAATGTAAATAATAGAAGTGTAGTGTTTTTTTCCAGCCTCTCGAGATAAGATGGACGATACAACAGAAAAATTTTGAATACTGCCATCGTAACACTGAACATTAATGGGATAAACAGAGTTATTGTATAAAGAATACGATTTTTCAGCAATGAGGATAGCAGGACAATCACTTAGGGAGATAGAACTTGACTTTCCTTTAAAACAGGTATTCAGAAGATTTAAAAAATCATTTTTGTACTGTGAAAAGGAGGGATGGGTTTCGTCAAGATCCAAGTATCGCAGAAAATGCTTTCTTTCGATGAACGTGTCGCAAAGCAGTGACAGAACACGATCCACACCACATTCACGCCATTGTTGCAAAGCACCCATTACTACGCTGTCATCCAACTTAATATAGTTAGCGACAGATACACTTTTGTCAAACAAGTTTAATAGTGCCTCCGGTGTGAATCGGCGAAGCGGTTGATGTGGTTCCTCGTGACAAAGATACTTTGCCCGTTTTAAAATGGAGAAGAGGAGTTCTTCAGTAAAAAGCTTATATGGCCTGTAATAGATGTTTTTATACATCTGAAAGCGAGAGATTATATACGATTCAACGAATGGAATGTAGTCTTGAAGAATACATAAATGATATTGTTTGTCGGTACCCACAGAAAGAATTAATCCTTCAATTAATTTGTCCACGTCTACCTTGCCAAAGTTAAATCCAGAATAATAAGAATCACGCAAGAGATAGTCCATGCGGTCTGCATCAAGCTGACTGCTGACTAGCGACGTAAAAACATGGGTTAACGGGTTAGCTGAATCTTTTTTTGGTGAACTAGAGGGACTACTATGTTGAATATGCAAAAAACCACAGATTTTTTCAAGAAATAATTTTTGCTTTTCTGGTTGGGAATAGAAGGATAACAAGGACTGATGAATTTCGGTACTTTCGTCTTCAATCAACCGAGTTCCCCATTGCTCATGGGAAATATGAGGCGATATCTTTTCAAACACATGAGAGAAAGGTCCATGTCCAATGTCGTGAAGTAACGCAGCTGCCAAAAGGGCCTCCCATTCCATGGAGTCAATCTCTAAACCAAGATCTTGAAATTGGTCTTGAAAATGAGTCACCATTTTTTTCATAATGGCATAAGTTCCCAGTGAATGAGTAAATCTAGTATGAACAGCTCCGGGGAAAACCATGTCTGCTGTGGCAAGCTGCTTAATTCTGCGAAGTCGTTGAAACTCCGTTGTGTTAACTAGCTTGGCATATCGGTCTGGCAAACGAATATCTCCATGAACAACATCTCGAATTACAAGTTCTGTATTTGTGCCCATATTAGTATTCATAAAACCACCTTCATTTCATTGTTTCAGAGTTAGTAATTTCGTTTTTAACAAGACTGTGAAGTTTGTGCACCAAGTTGTTAACCTCTCCTGTTGTTAACTGCAAGGAGTGGTCACGTTTATAAAAAAGAAAGAAAAACGATTTTTTCATTGATTCGTTGTCAAACAGACTCACATCTTTAAGTCTAAGGACAGAGTCGTTCATTTTGATAAAAGTCGTATCTAAAGGGAGACTTTTCTCTAAAACGGTTTTGTTAATCCAAATGCCACAGTAAATGTTAAACTTATGAAGGAGATTCCATATCCCACTAAAAAAGTCATTTGTAGAATTGGGACGGCTCCCTCGCATAACACAAATATCAGTTCGCGAATCACCCTGAATAGCGGAATTCCACGAATTTACATTGGGAATACTAAAAGTTCGAAGAATATTTCGCAAGCAGGCAATTTCCTCTTGCGTCCACTCTCTAAAATAGTATTGAAATTCGGCAAACGTTTTCCAAGCACAATGTGGGTAATTTCGAGAAAAATATTCCTCTAGTACTTCGTAGAATTCGTAATCACTTTTGTCGAAGCATCCATGGTTCTCCTGAATAGAGAATTGTTGATAAAGAGTTTTGTAGGCACTCAGAAGATCCATATCAGTGGACCGATAAAAGATACGGTGATTTATTTTTTGTGGACTGTCGAACGCAAGAAGGTCTTGAATCAATGCCATGTCGCGATATTTAATGCGTCTACTATTCTTTTGAATGGCCTTTTCCCATTTATTCAGTTCATCGCTTGAGGATAAGTCAACGGGAAGATTACCTAAAATATCTAAGATTTTCTCCGCCAACCCAATTAGCTTCATTTCTAAATCTTTTGGAATATCTTTAGGGCCCCAACGACTTGAAGAAAGTGCACAGGTTTGAAAACAGACGAGAAATGCTTCTACCAAGGTGGTAATAACAGAGCGAGAACACGGGGAAAGAGATTCTTGAGCTAGATGAACCGCACTATCCAAACAGCATTTCACCTTTCTAAGATACAAAGGTATATCTGGCAAATCCTGACCAGAGAAGAGGTATTTATAGTACAACTCTCCCTCCTCGCCTTTCTCGCTCAAGGAGAAAAGATACACCATGGCAATTTCGAGAAGCTGAGAATTTTGTCGTTCTAACTGAGAAGAGTCATGGGGTAGCGGTTCGGAAAATATACTTAAAGATTCCATGACTTCATTATACCCTGGAATAATTCCATGGCGCAGAAGATACCCCACATATCGATCTAAAAGATAGATAAGGAGAAAATCATTTTGGTAACTGGCGGTATGGTGAGCGTATATCCAGCGGTATTCATAATTTCTCGCATCAACAGCACTTTGCAGCACACTTAAACAGCTTTTCTTAAAAGCAAACTCAATCCGTTCTTGACCGCCGTCCTCAGCTTTAGCACGAACTCCATACAGAATACCGTCCAAAGTTCCCCCAAAAACAGACTTATTTGGCGTATCAAATTCTTCATATCCACGCAGGAATAAAGCTGTCTCATTAAAAGAAGCAGGAGGTTTTAGCATAATTTTGCTTCCTACCACATTTGCTTGAAAATCCGGTTCGGTAAAAAAATACCCCCGCTCTTTTACTAAGCACTTGTCAGGGAAACTTTCTCCCACCAGTTCCAGTTTTCCTTCTACGTGAATTAGTTGTGATGACAAAGGGTCTAGAGACTCCATCTCACATGCGCCGAAAATATAGGCGTCAATATTTCCCTCAAATTTCCGAATAAAGGCCGGTCCGTCCAACTGAGTGAATGAAACTTCCTCATTTTTAAATTCCAATCCACTAATTACAGTGAATGCGGAGAGCAGGCGCTCTAAATCAATCTGTTGGCTTTCGTAGCCAGAAATATGGGCGTCGCGCACAGTATAATCTAGATTATCTACATCAAGTGGAGAGTTAAGCATCTGAATGATGCAATTGCGAATTTGGAGCTCCAGTTTCCACTGTTGCTCCTTCTTTTCTATTACAGTGCAAGAGGGAACCGGTGGCTTTTCCATAAAAGCAAAAGCATTAGCGCAGTTCCAGCTGTAAGTTTTCCATTCTGCATATTGGTACTTACATCCCGTGATCATCCGGCACATAAACTCAAGGTCATCAAAAATGATTTCTTCAAATTTTGTATATTGGAAATGTATATTGCGGTGGCTATACCAGCTTTCTAGAAGTTCTTTGATGGCGCTGTAAAAAGGAGGTTTGGTTAAATAAAATGCGCTCATACGCTCATGGGGTGCACCCTTGAATCCGTTTGGAGTCCTTAAATCCCGCAAAAACTGTGAATTATAGCCTCCCGTATTTTCTTTTGAAAAAAAAGCAGCTAATCCCCGTGAGCTGAAAGACTGCTGTTGTTCGTCCAAATCTAAGTCATACACAAATTCTAGAGTGTGAGAAAAAGGAGCATGACCACAGTCATGGAGAAGACAGGCTAGCTGAAAAAGGAGTTCCCAGCGAATCCACTGTTGTTCCCCAATCAACTCAAAGTAATTGACGAGTTTTCCTGAAGCAGTACGCGTTGTTAAGCTGGTTACATGTTTTAAATTATCCCGAAAAGCTCGATACGCTCGGCATCCCAGGTGATACACTCCCAAGGAATGGGTGAATCTATCATGAGTAGCAGAAGGATACAGAACACCCATACCCGTTTGCTGGATGTCCTTGAGGCGTTGAAACTCTGAACAGTCAATAATCTTTTTTACAATGGGCTTTGGAATCAAGATGTATCCGTGAACTACATCACGAATTTGAACCATCTCTGACCAGGCATATTCACACATTTTTCTTCCTCCTGCTATAGAGAAATCACACAATAGAAATTTCTTGTGTCTTTTTTGAAATTGCTAAAAATGCAAGAAAAAGCCTCGGCTTTCTATAAAGTCAGCCAAAGCTTTTCGAGTTTATATTTATGCAAGAGATGCAAGAGCAGATGTTTCTGCGATGTTTAATTTTTGTTTCGCAAAATCAGAGAAGTTTTTTTGTTCACTTTGAGTAATTAGGAAAAAACAGGTAAATGTTTCTATGGTTTTAGAAATATAGTCTGGGAAAATCGCATTCACCTTCTGTAAGTTAGGTTTTTTTTCTCCCGTCAGAGAAAAGCACTTCTGAGATGGATCCCATTTGGCAAAGTCATTCCATTGTTGAACGCCTACAACAATTTCATCTGGCGAATTTTCAAAGAACACATACCCAGGTAATACTTGCTTTAATCTATTGCAATACGTAGCAACATCCGCCATGGAAATATGCATATCAGTGCTCAACTTAGGGCATCCCAACAGATTTCCAACTAACTCACGTGAATCCATACGGATACAGCACATTGCTTTTCCTCCTATGCACTATTTAGGCTATAAGTATACCCAAAATGGTAGTATACCCTCTGCCCGTATAACGTTATACAATAATAGATAACGATCCCGGGTGTTTCTTCAGTCCAACTTGATTCGTTAATTATAACAGAGGATCATAATAAAGTCAATAGCCGTTTGTATAATCGCAGAGCCTGTAATGGAAAAGTTACCGCCATTACATTCGTATGTTGTATTCTGCCACCACATTCCGCTCCACATCGTTCTCGGTGGAATCCATTTGGGGCTGCTGTGTGAGGATAAAAGTCGCCAGCAGTTGGACACGTTGATTCACCGAAGCAACGATGGCTTCCACTCGCTCTTTGTCGATGAATTCCTCCGCACCAGCGAACACCACTCGGATGTCTTGGTCAACGCTATCCAGCTTGGAGAGGTCGAGCCAGTCAAAAGAGGTCACCAGCCGCAGCTGATCTTGGTGGGTTTTCTTAAAGGGCTTGCAGGAGATGTTCCGCCCAGAGCGGATCTGAGGCGTCAGCTTGTCGTAGCCCAGGGAGGAGCCGCTGTCATACATGCGCGCCGGCCCCAGCCACTCCAGGGTGTCCGGGCTGCGGAGCAACCCGAAGTTGTTGAAGCGCCTGTCCTCATTGGCGATGAGGTAGTCCAATACCAGCATCTGGTTCAGGGCGTGCGTCACATTGGGGACACCCAGCTTTTCGCAGCAGTTGCGGTAGTGCTGATAGACGGAAGTCTGGTTGTCCTTCTTCTGGGTCTGCATCACCCGCCAGGCGGGGATCAGTTCCGTGTTCGGGGTGACGAAATCCTCACACACGCTGTAAGGGAGGCCCTCGTCCCACAACAAGGTGTAGGGGATGTGGGGAATCCCCAGGCGATCTGCCATTTTGGAAGCAATCACCTCGTTAAATGGCTGCTGATGGAAGGGGCCGCTGCCGGCTTTCACTAAGCAGCGTTTCCCATCTGAAATAGCCCAGCGCTTTCGGAGATTGCCGTCACACGTCCAGTCTGGGGAACGGAGGTCGATGTCGCTGGTCTTGGAGAGCTTGCCCAGCAGGGCATCGCCCACATCGGGGGAGAAGCCGTTTTCGAAGAAGTTGACCTCATTCCAGGAAAGGTTGTTACCCGCCGGTTTTACCCAGTAGTGGTTGGACAGGCTCAACCCCAAATTTCTGGAAATCACCTGCTGCGGGTCGGGGAAACCCAATTGGCTGAGGGCGTCCACTAACCCTGAGCGGACGGAAGGGATGAACCGGTCCGTCCACCATGCGTTGAGGGCAGCCCGGTCAGCTTTGTCCCAGGTGATGGGAACCCCCACCGGCAAATCCCCCCCGTGGTACAGTTCGGCAACACGGGTAATTTTTGTCCCGCCATCATCCAAGGCTATTTCCACCACGGGGATGTCTTTGTGCATCAGGGTGTAGTTCACGGGTACCGCCTCCTTTCTCTTGTTTTGTAGTATACACGATGCATGGCGTGGGCGCAACGAAATTACCAGGCCATGCTGGGCTGGAAGGACTGTTCTTCTTCCTCGTCCTGAGCGTCTTCCTGGTCATTAGATTCTTCCCAGGCTTCTTCATCCTCCTGTGATTCCTCATCTTCCAAGGTGTCCTCCTGGGCTTCCTCCAGCCCGATGTCTTCTACTTCTTCCACATCATCCAGACTATCACTTTCTAAAACATCCCTGTCCTCGAACACTTCTTCCGTTTCTTGGGCTTCTTCCTCCCCGGGTTCCTCGGTTCCGTCATCCTCCTGGGAAACTTCCTCGGAACCGGCCTCAAAACCGTCCACGGGGGCGGCGTACTTCTGGGCTGCGGGTTGTTCCTCCAGTTCGGTGCCGGGGCCTTCCTGGGCCTCTTGGGGGGCAAACTCGTCCTGGGTTTCTTCTTGAATTTCTTCCTCTGCTTCTTCAGCCTGGGCTTGGTCATCAGATTCTTCCTCGTTCTCCTGTTCCTCCGGGTGGCTGGCCTGATACTGGGCCTCATCCTGCTCTAGTTCAGCTTCGATTAGGCCGATGAGGAATTGCTTTTGCGTCATGTGGTTTCGCTCCAAGTAGGCTTTCACACGCTGAAACAGGCTGTCCGGCACCTGAAAGGCCAGGGTTCTCATTCTCTCCATGTTTTTGTCCTCCTGTGTGATTTGGTTTTTGGGGTGCAGCTCGTTGTCTACCGCCAGGGTGATAAATTCGCCCATGGTCATGTTGTGGGCTTCGATGTAGGCTTTGACTTCCGCGTGCAGGTCCGCCGGGATCTTCACGGTGACGCCTTTCATCTCAGGCATGGTGTTCACGCTCCTTTATCTGGTTTTGTATGGCCTGGAGGAGCAGGTCCTCCAGAGGGATCTCCAGCTCCGCCGCCCGGCCTAAAAGGGCGGCGTACTGGTTTTCGGTGAGTTGAATAGTGTAGGTGGTGTCCATGGGTTCATCTCCTTCACGTCATCCCCATGCCTGGTCCCTGGCTCTCGCTTAAGAATTCCTCCGGATCAATGTTCCACAGGTCGCAGCCAAGTTCCACCGCCTCCTGGCCCGTGGGAATGTACTCCTGGGTGACAGCCCCGTTTTTATAGGTGCGATCCCCGCAGTTATGGCCAATGTCCTCATCGGCCCAAACATGATGGATCGTGATGGAGGGGAACATCTGTGACAGCTTTTCCAGAATCGGTTTCGGCGCGTTCCAAGCTGTCAGAAAGGAAAGCCGGCCATCTAAGACTTCCGCACCGCTGGCATTCCACTTGGTGCCCCAATTTTGAATGCGCCACTCATACCAAGTTGGACATCCGTATTTCTGAATGTTTTGATACGCTTGTTTCCCCAAGTCCCATTTCTCCCGGTCAATCTCCGGGTGGGCGGCGAGGTAGGCTGGTTCCATCTCGGTGTGTAAACCGGTAACCGCCAAAAAAGCCATATATTTCTTGAAGCCCGCAGCGGTGCGCGAACCAGACTCTATCTCTAGTTCCGAGGGCATGGGGATCAGCTTGTCAAAATCCATGAGGCCATTTTCTCCCTTGATGGCGGAAAAAAGACGGTCGACCTGGGCTGGGTCGCCGTCAAAGGAAAGAATGTTCTTGACGTAATTTGGCATGGAAAACCTCCTTTTTGCTTATGGAAATAGAAAAAGCCCCCGCTGGTCGTGTTGAGCAGCGGAGGCTTTTCTGTTGCATTGTGTCTGTTTTTCTGCTATGATGGTCTTGCGTGGGAAACCACGTGGGAGTCTGCCAGAAAACGGTAGGCGGTTAGCCCTCCCGCAAGCGGAGGGGTCGTCCTCCATAAACCGAGAACGAAATTCTTTTGGGGAATAGCCACAAGACTATTTCCGCCCTCCGAAAGGGGGGATTCCCATGTACATCACGCTGAACGACTTTTGTCAGTTGGCTCTTGTACTCATCAGCCTCGCAGGATTACTGTGGGCTGTTTGGAGCAAAAGAAGATGACCGCCCCCTATGCCAAAGGATTGCGGTCATCTTCTGATCTAAATTCTGAGGGCTAAACCGTCTTACCGGCAGGCTCTCTTTCTATCTCTATTATAGCTCCAAATAGGGGCAATGTCAACTGGTGCCAGCCCTGTGGGGCTGGTTCTTTTTCTAGGGTCAGTATAGCAATTCATCGGGGCATTGTCAACCCATTCACATTCCCATCGTTTGCTGCTGCTCCAGAATCTCTTGCTCCGCCAGATCCAGCCCGTGGGCCAACCTGGGGTTTGCCGCCACATCATCATAGGAAAGGCCCAGGGAATCCAGGGCATCCTCCGCTGTGCCGGTGTAGCTAAACTCATGGTTTTCCAGCTCGTAGAGGAACATATCCTTAATAAACCCCTCCCCGGTGGGGTCTGCGTCCATAGCGGCTTGAAGCTCCTTGTGGTGCCGGGCAAATGTCTCATGCATGAGAGACGCGTCCTTTTTCTGGATGAAGCCTCCAAAGGGAATACGGGCAATCTTGTCCAAATCTTTTTTTGGATGCAGGCCCCACTCCTTCATAACCTCGTGGAATTGCTCTTGGCTGAAAGCGAACCGCATGGGGAGGGCGTTGACCTCCCTTTGTTGGCGATCCCGTATGACTTGATATTGATTGATACTCTCACTCCCTTTCTAGCAGGGACACCACCCTGCGGTTCCCATCCTTGAATGCAATTTCCAGTTTACTTGCCGATTCCACCCGCACGGTCTCCACCACCTTGCGTACCAGGAGATCGTCAAAGGCGAGGCCACTTTCCTTGAATTTCTCCAGCAGAGCGGCGATCTCGGCCATCCGAACCTCGTCCACTGCCTGGGCCTTTTGCACTGCCTGCACTCCCCCCAACTGGGCCTGGAGCCCCTCCAGCTCCTGCTTGATGCGGGCAAACTGAAAGTCGTATTTGCCGTCATCGTTTTCCTCCAGAGCCTTGGCGATAAGGGTTTTCCTCTCTTTCTGCAGCTCATTGATTTTGGTGCGAATGACGTACTCGCTGTCAGCGGTTTCCGGGGTCAGCACCGAGCGGATGCTCTGCATGGTAATCTCCATTGCTTCGCCCTTGTGGATGTACTGTTGGGAGATAGCCTCCATCACGGCACTTTGAAGGGCCGCTTCCTCGATGGTGGGAGAGTCCGGACAACTGGCAGCCTTGTCCTGGTGAGCGCCGCAGCGCCACACAACTTTCACCTTGCCCCTGCGGTGCCAGGTGATGCGCCGGTAAAGGGCGCCGCACTTGCCGCACACCACCACGGCGGAGAGGGCGTACTTGCCGCTGTACCGTCCAAAAGGAGTCTTAGCGTTTTCTGACATAGGCCGCTTGGAGACCCGTTTGGCCATTTCTTCCTGAGCGCGGTCGAAGATGTCAGGCTCCAGAATTTGGGGCAGACATCCCGCAATGTAGTATTTCGGTAAGTCGCCGTTGTTTTCGATGGCGTGGTCGGAGAACAGGCTGGGCTTGTAGGTCTTTTGCAGCAGCACATCTCCCTTGTACTTCACATTGGAGAGGATGGAGCGGATAGTGGCGATGCTCCATTTTTCCTTTCCTTTTGGGCTGGGAGTGCCTTGGTTCTCCAGGCGTTTGCCAATCATTTGCAGACTGCTGCCGTCCAGGAACCACTGGTATATGGAGCGAATCACCGGGGCCTGCTCCGGGTCGATAGCAATGTCTCCATTCTCCCCCTCACAAAATCCGTAGGTGTTGGAGGGGATGGTCACTGTCCCCTGGGCGTAGGCCATGTGCAAGCCCCGCCGCACATTTTCCCGGATGGACTCTGACTCGGATTGGCTGAAAGCCGAGTGGAACGCCAGAATGAGCTCTGAGTTCATGGTGCGGGTGTCCACGCCCTCTTTTTCGAAGACGACGCCGATACCCCGCTCCCGCAGAGCCCGGATGGTACGGAGTACGTCCACAGAATTCCGTCCAAACCGGGAGACGGATTTGCAGAGGATCAGGTCGATGCGGCCCTCCCGGCAGGCACGGAGCATCCGTTTGAAATCCTCCCGATGCTTCATGCTGGTGCCAGTGATGCCCTCGTCGGCGTAGACCCCGGCGAACTTCCACTCCGTTTTGCTGTTGATCTTCTCGGTGTAGAATGCCAGCTGGTTTTTGTAGCTGTTGATCTGTTCTTCCGAGTCGGTGCTCACCCGGCAGTAGGCAGCCACCCGCAGCTTTTGGTTGGCGGGCTTTCCCTGCTCGGCCCGTTTAGGGGTGGCGGGGATGATGGTGACCTTTCTCGGCACCCGTGGCGTGGTGGGCTTCATAGGGCGTCACCTTCCCCGATGAACACGCCGTTTTGCAGCTTCAAGAGGATCTCCCCTTTCCTTGTGAGATGTATTTCTGAGATCGTCCTTTCGAACAGTGTCCTATCAAAGGCAGACAGCGGCCCGGCGTGGAGCAGGGCCGCTGTCAACCGTTCTGTAATGTGTCGGGCGCTGTTGATGGTTTGATAATTTTCCGCCGCACATTGCAGGGCTAAGTTTACCAGTTCCTCCTCAGAGAAATCGCCGCTGTCCAGTTTGCGGAAGATCTCGTTGGTGAGCCGCCGGGCCTCCATAGAGGTTACCGGAATTGGTTCTTCTTCCTTTTCTGCCAGCAGAGGTTTGTCCACCAAGCGTTGCTGAAGGAGGAACACCCGCTGCTTGAAATCCTCATCGGGCTGAGGAAGGCAGTAGCCGCACCGGGGACATTTCCAGGTGACAGGATTTTCAAATCGGCTGTCCATCCGCCGGACCATGGGGCCGCCGCAGTGATGGCAGTGAACAAGACTTTTGAACAGCTTGATATCTTCATCCATGGGCTGACGATTGGTGTTGGCGCTTTCCTTTTTCTGGTGGGCCAGCTGGAAATCCTTTTCTTTTATAATGGGAGGGAAATCATCCTCACCCGTATATTTGGCATTGTCCAACAGGCGCTTCACCCTGGCTTTATCCCATTGCCAGTGACCGGGGAGGTACTCCACCAGCTTGGCGGTGAGATGGGCGGCGATCTTGCTGAGGGGTTCGCCTCCCAGGTATGCTGCGAACACAGCCCGCACGGTCTGGCTCTCCTGGGGGTGTACCGCCAGGACGCCGTTTTGATACTGATAGCCGAAGGGAATATTCCGATTCCTCATTTTGGCAGCACCTCCTTCAGTTCTAGTCCACATTTCAATTTGAAGAGCAGTTCTGTGTTGCTGACGGGCACGATTTTCTCCACCAGCTGATCGAACAGGGCTATGTCAAACTCCCAGGGGATCTCCGGCAGGGACTCCAGCTGGCGCTGCAGCTCCCGCAGTTTGTCCAGGGTCTCCAGAGCTTTGCTGCCGTGGATGATTTTCCCTCGTTGGTCGCTCAGCTTCTTCCGCTGGGACGCCAGGGCTTCGGTCTGTTCCCGAAAGTCAGCATCCTCGATGAATCCCTTATTGTGAAGCCGCTGGAGGGTATGGGCTTTCTCATTCAAATCCGCCAGGGCGGTGTTCAGCTCGTAGAGTTTGGCGTTGCCCTGCTCCTGCCGGGCGGCGATCTCTTCCAGGAGGGAGAGGGTCCCTTGCAAGATACTTCCTTGATTGGCATACAGTTTTCCCACCATGGTGAGAAACGTCATTTGTATATCCGATTCTTCTAACCGTGGAGATTGGCAATGGCTTTGTCCACGATTTCGCAGACTGCATACCCAGTGCTCTTTTCCGCGGGATTTTACTTTTCGGTATTTGTACCCACATTCGGGGCAGACAATGGGCAGCTCCGCACGGAGACGCGTTCTCTGTCCATTGTCCCTTTTGTGGATTAATTCTTGAGCAGCCCGGAAAGTGGTTTCTGGAATAATGGCAGGATGGGTATCCGTAACATAGTACCGATCCACCTGCCCATGATTTCTTTGTTTTCGAGCGGGAAAACCAGATGTGAAAGTCTTTTGAATCAGAGCATCCCCACAGTACCGTTCATTGGTTAGAATGTAATGGATTCCCGCAATATTCCAATGGGTGTTTCCAAACCGGGTGGGAACCTGACGTGCGGTTAAGTCGTTGGCAATTGTCTGTTTCCCTTCCCCAGCCAGAAATCGCTCAAAAATCTCTTGAATAATAGGAGCTTGTTCCGGATGCGGACGAAGATTTCCGTTTTCCAGAGTGTAACCAAAGGGAGAACGGCACCCCAGAAACGTCCCGTTTTCCATCCGCTTCTGGTAGCTCCACCGCATATTTTTGGAGATGGAGGTGCTTTCCTCCTGGGCCGCCATGGCCAGCAGGGTCAGCTGCATCTCGCCGTACATCTGGGAGGTGTCGAACCCTTGCTCCTCAAACACAACGACCACGCCGAGGGCGGTGAGCTCTCGCGTGGTCTCCAAAAGTTCCAAGGTGTTCCGGGCAAACCGGGAAACGGACTTCACCAGGACTCGTTGGATTTTCCCGGCCCGGCAGTCCTGGAGCATCCGTTTGAATTCATCCCGTTTTTCTAAGGATGTCCCTGTGATGCCTTCGTCCGCATAGATGTCCGCCAGCTCCCAGCCAGGGTGCAGGGCGATGAAGTTGGTGTAGTAGCCAATCTGGGTGCGGTAGGAGTTCAGCTGATCCTTGGAGTCGGTGGACACCCGGCAGTAAGCCGCTACCTTTTCCAGTGCATCGCTTTGCGGTTGATATGGCTGAATGATCTGCACTTGGGCCACTTTCTCTCACCTCCACCACGGACATTACCAGAATCCGGGGCGGAAGTCCATACCCAATGTGGCTAGATGTACTCCCTCCCCGGGCGGAAAATTTCGGCACAATACCGGCTGGCTTTTTCGTACTCCGCTTCGCTGAGAAGCCCCCGCTCCACCAGGAGCCGCAGGGCCTGCAGGGCGTAATAGTAGTTGATGCTGTTCTCCGGTTTCACGGTGGAACCTCCCTCCAAGGGTTTTTATATAAAGAAAGGCATCTATCCCTTAAACGGAATAGATGCTCTTTTTTCTGCTGCAAATTTACTCGTCCACATTCCCCAGGATGATGTCCAGCATCTGCCTGGGGGTCACGATATAGGGTTTTTCTGGGAAGTGGCGGATGTTGCCGGTGACAAGGTACGCATCCTCTGATTTTCGCTGTTCCATCACCACTTCGAAAAATACCCGGTCTTTGGGGTCGGGGAGTTCTGCGTCCAACTCTGGGGCGTCAACAAACACACCACAGTGATGGATCTCCGCCAGGATATCGTGGATCACGCTTTCGGGCAGATGAAATTTTGGCCGGCTCAATACAGCTTGGTATTCACCCATGATAGCCTCATTCAGTAAGGGGACGATTACTCCGCTGAAGGCAAGCTCCAGGACATTCCCAGGTACCGAGTCCCACTTCAGCATGGCGGACACCAGGACGTTGGTATCAATGACAGCGTAGTATTTCACGACAGCTTCCTCGTCTCTGCGATTTCCTCGTTGATCTCATCCAGCGTCATGTCTGCGATGCCTTCCGCAGCGGCGATCCGGCTGGCTTCTTTCATCGCCGCCATGCCTCGGTTCTCGGAGATATCATCCACTTTCATACTGAAGGGGATGCCATTTTCCTGAACGAGCCGCGAGATGCACATCCGCAGATAGGTTGCAAGGTCGATGCCCAGCTTCTCGCAGATCCCCACTGCTTTGATGCGGGAGGTTTCATCCGCTCGAAATTGCACTAAAGTGTTGGCCATAGCAATTCCTCCTTCTTTTTTGGTACTACTATTATACCACAATGTGTTTGCAAATGCAATCATTTGATTACTCCTTTTCTTTGCTTCAAGACACAAGGACGGGCGCAGCCGAACACGCTGTGCCCGTTTGTTCTATCTTGAACTCTGATTTCAGTCTTATACCAGTATTTGCCTCGCTTCCCCTGGCAGGGAGTGTACAACACGGGCAGCGGCTTGCCTGCCCTCATGGTAATCTTAACCCCCCGCGGTTCTCGCCGGGCCGCCCCCATTGCGTGATTCTGTGGCTGGACGGAAGTGCCCGATGCCCTCTGCCGCTCGCAGCCCAGGCGGGTGCCGCCCGCCTGCTGGGAATTCTCCCGGTGGCTCCTGGTCAGAGGGTGCCGTATGCGTACACTGACTTGTTCGGTTTTCAAGGTGCGGATGATAAGTGAAAGGACTCCGCCCGTTCTTTTTTCTGCCTGTTATTCGGCGCAAGGAAAAGGGCGGATGATTTGTCCTTTCACCCTCTAGGCAGCGAGAAGGGCGATTTTATAACCCCCTTTTTAAAAGTTTTTGAAATTTGTGCAGATGCTTCAAAACTGCAACTTGTGAAATGTGCAATTTCACGGCGATTTCGGACTGTGTATAGCCGGCGACTGCCAGCAGGAGGATCTCCTTATCCCGCATGGACGCCCTTTGGGACAGGCCTGGTAAGATGTTCTCCAACTGGGTGTCCAGGTCTTTCTTGGGCTGGGAAAAGTATTCCACGGGGTTGTCCAGGCGGGGATCGTCCCAGTATTCGATCCGGGAAGGAGTTTTGTCCTGGAAAGTGCGCTCCTTGCGGAAAACTTCCTCATCGAACTCCCGCATGGCGGCGATGAACTCCGGGCTCATGCCGGCCTCTATGTACAGCTTGAGGTTTTTGGCCCACTCTTGTTCGAATTCTTTTTTGAGCTCTGTATAGCTTTTTCCCATGATGGGTGCCTCCATTCTGATTTCAGGTTTTTGGGTGACCGAAATCAGAATGGTGGGGAGCGGCAACGGGAAAAAGAAAAGTGTTTTCTATATGAGGTTTTACTCCTATATAAAAAAACCGCAGCCCAGCGGACTGCGGCATAAGGACAGTATCGTGCGGCGGGGGCAGCGGCTTCAGAAGCACAAGCCACACCCGTCGTAAATCGTTACACAGAAAAAGGACCTATCCCCCTGTCTGCAAATTACAGGCAGGAGGGCAGGCCCTTTTCCTTGGGGGATCGTGGTTTACTTGCGCAGCTCTTCGGGCAGTTCGGGTTCATAGCCAAAGCCAATAGAAGCTACCCCAGCACCGGCGGAAGCAATCATCTCAATGATAGATGCCAGGAATGCGAACAAAGATGTCATTGTTTTACTCTCCTTCCATTTAAGGTGACTAGCATCATAACAGCAACCGCTGCTAACGACATGGTGGAGACGATCACATAAGGCGGAAAGATCCGCCAAAAGAAAAGAAGCAGAAAAAGCGAACTCTCTATGGAAACCAGAACAACAGCGATCTTTCGGTTCTTCCGGTAGGTTTTCTCGAACAACGGATGGCGTTTGTTTCGAATCGGAGAAAGAACCATCACGACTACACATGACGCCACAACGATTACAGGGAGCAGATGATACAGCTGAAAGCGCACGATCCAGTAGCTTGCTCCCACCACGGCGAGGTAAACGGAGTTTGTGAGCAGGAAACAACGGGCATAGGTAGGGGCGTGGTATCCGCCGCCAAAGAGGCGAAGGAAGAAGAATACACCCAGGAACAGGAAAGCGGAGGGGGCATCCCCCAACAATATCCCTAAAAGTACAATGGAACACATGGACGCCAAAGTGGACAGGCTTAGCTGGATGCCGTAGGTGTATATCACCTTTTTTCGCTGGTCAAGGGGACAATGTAGGTAAAGCTGGTCAGTTAGACGAGATGCGATATTTTCTAACATTGAATCATCTCTCTTTTGTATGATGCTATTCTAGCAAACGTAGATAAAAAAATCAGCAGTTTTGCGCAAACTGCTGATTTTTATGTATTAAATTGCAGAAAAACAGAGAAGAGCTTCCGAATGGAACGTATGGTCCTCATAGGAATTTGTTAGATACCCATTATATTTGTCCACCGTGTCCAGAATACTTTTTAACCCTAGGCCATGTAATTCCGAGTTGGCCTTATCAGTAACCAGCCTCCCATCGGAGGTAAAGGGGTTTCGATAGGCGGAATTTGTCACCTGGATCACAACAAAACCCTTATTCTGGTGGATGGACACCTGAATAAACCGGCGCTGAGAGTCGGGGATCTTCTTGCAGGCGTCCAAAGCGTTTTCCACTTGGTTTCCCAGAACTGCGCACAGATCAATGGGGGAAATCTGTGAAAGACTGGAAGAAAGTTCCACATTGTAATGGAAGTCGATATGGGAGCGGGCCGCCTCCGCTGCAGAGCAGTTGATGACAGCGTCAATGATATCGTTTCCGCAGCTGCACATCCGAACGTCCCGATAGGAAACGTTCAGAAGGGACTGGACATATTCCTCAGTTTTCTGATCCCCGGCCTGTTCGGCAAGCCCCAATATCGCTTGGAGGTGGTGGTGAAAATCGTGGAGGCGCTTGGCGTTTTCCTGCAGGTCCTGGTGGAGCGTTTGATAATTCTTCTCCATAAGGCGGTCTGTTTGCTGCAATACCAGGCGCTGCGCCCGCTCCTGATCCCTGGCGGAGATCGTCAACAGCAAAAGGGAAAACACCAGGAAGAACAGCAACAGAACCAGAAACGAAACAATAGACGCCTGACGCATGGTGTGGATATCGTGAGACAAGATGGCGTTCATCAAATATTGAGTAACCCCGTAGGCAAAGGCACTACCAACGAGAAGGGAAACAAGCCATCTGTTCTTCAGTGTAGACAGTCGATGAAGGCGAGTTCGGAAAATGAGGTAGATTGCAATATCTGTGGATTTGTCCAAAACCAAATAAAGGCAGCGCAATGGTCCCGGCGTCATGAAATCCAAAAATGCGTCTTCAAATCTGCCGCCATGGAGAATACAGACGAAAATCATCCAAATGTAGCCAATCGCCAAGATAATGAACGATACCATAATGCATGAAGCAGCCCGCAAAATTAGTTTTCCCGTAGAAAGGAAAAATGAAACACAGAGCAAAAATACAATGGAGATCACTGGGGTGCCAAAAGAGAAAGTTTGGATAGAGTTGAGAAAAGCCACCAAAAGGGCACCACACAAAGCTGTCAGGTATATGAGAGCCATATATCCGTGGCTTTCCTTCTTGTTCCCGCTGATAAGGATAATCGCAAACAACATCACTAGACTTTCAATGTATGTTGCAGCCCAATCCACCATTTGATAGATCATTTTTTCCGTTTCCCTCCCCACAAGGCAATCATGGCCTTCTTTACACTGGGCATCATAGGGCGGCTGATGGGAACCCGATCCTCGTTGGTCAACACCAGCCAGGAACCATCCAGCTCCTGGACGTAGTCGAGGTTTACAAAATAGGCCCGGTCCGTAAAGATAAAGCGGGGATCATTGATTTCGGAAAACAGCTCTTTGATCCCACGGTTGTCCTTAAAGTTCCCCTGCCGGTCCGTGACGATCTGGATGCTGCGCTGCATCTTCTGGACATAGAGGATGTCCTTGTAGAGAATACGGGTATAGTTCTGATAGTGCTGCACCATAATAGAACGGGTATCCGTTTTTTCCAGGGTCGCAAGGGCCTGCTCCAGAGCCTCTGGCAGAGCGTTCTCCAAATCCAGTTTGGGGACGTACCGCAAGGCCTGCACTTTATACCCCTCTGTGGCGTAGTTGAGGTGGGAGGACAAAAAGAGCAGGGCAGCGTTTGGCTGGAATTGCCGGATATGCTTCGCAACCTCCAGGCCGTTTTGCTCTGGCATCTCCACATCGAGAATGTAGACATCGTACCGCTCTCCGTCCGAGATGGCGTCCATAAGTGCCGTTGGGTTGATGTACGTGGTAATGACTGGGGAATCGGTGCTGTTTTGAAGCAGCGACTGGATCAGTCCGGTGATTTTGCTGACGAACGGGCTGTCGTCATCGCACAAGGCGATTTTGATCAAGAGTATCTCCTCCTACTCGATGATGAATTGGTAGGTGCTCCTTCGATTGATATCATACCACCAGATGTCGTCCCCATCAATAACCATCAGGTAAAGATCGTTGAGGCTGCGGCGGTTTTTGGGATTGAGGTTGCTGTTATAGGCGTGAACCCCCTGCTTTTTCTCCGCCATGGTAATTTGGATTTGCTTCACCACTTCGTCGATGGGTCCGGTGTGATATTTTGTGGGCGTCCATCGGGGCATGGCCATGCGGATGTCCTTCGAGGTCGGGCGCAGGACAGCTTTCGGCTGAGGGGACATCTGAAGGATCATGCGGATCTCTTCTTCAGAAAACCGCTCCAGTTTGGCGTAGAGCTGCAAGACCCGGTAAAAGTCAAACCCCATCTCGCAGAGCAACCGGAAGAGGGAAAACGCCTGATCCCTTAAAATGGGCTGGTATTCTTGGTTGCATGTAAGAATCAGTTTTCGTACCATGCTTTCCACAGGGATGTTAAGGTGCAAACAGGGTTCCATAGCCAAAATCCTTTCTTTTTTTGATCTATTATACCCCGTAAAGATTTGGTTTTCAGCAAGGTTGCATGAACTGCCGAATTTTATGTATTGAATTGCGGCAAAGTCTTGATCTGGGGGTGATCCTGTGGAAAATGATTTTGGTAACCGGATTAAAGAAATCCGAAAAATGAGAGGGAAAACCCAAGAGAGGGTTGCCGAAGATTGTGGAGTTTCCACCTCCACCATAGCCCGGTGGGAGGCAGGTTCGTTGCGCCCCAATCAGGAGAACCAAAAGCTGTTGGCAAATGCTCTGGAAGTAAAAGTGGATGAGTTCTATGTTGACTCAGAGCTGCCCGTTCCCAGGAATGTGTTGCTTGCGGAAATTCTTGATACACTGGAGAAGCTGGATCAACCGTTTCAGCTGCATATTCTTCGGGTAGCGCAGGATTTGGTTGCTCTGACCCACCCAGAATCAGAATAACACAGTGCATTTTCTTTTTTGCTAAAATCGCGCAAATTGTCGTTTTTTATGTATTGAATTGCAGCAGACCTGCTTCCTCTGGGAAGCGGGCCTTTTTTCTGTCTGCTGTCAACAACAGAATAATCAACAAAAACGACAGTTCGTGCAAAACTCTTGATTTTCAAAAAATAAGATGCTAAAATATGGCTATCTTTTAGAGACGCTCAGAACCGATGAAAAGGCAGACCATTTAGCACGAAATTTGCTTAGAGAAGAAGGAGGAGGAGGAAAATATGAACCGAGGCAAAAATCTAATCCAGCTAGTTTTAGTTGGAATATTGTCGCTTATGCTTGTATCTTGCGGCACACCTCCGGCCAGGGATAACGGGGATAGTTCATTGGTATCTGATGGTTCTTCATTGTCTTCCGGTGCACTTACAGAAGCGACTATATCCCCCGAAGCGATAGACAATAGCCATCTATCCGTAATGCCAGAGAGGGTCGAAGATGTTTACAGCCAGGGAAAGTTATCGTTAGTGCTTGATGCACAAGTTGTTCCAGTAAAGCAGGAGCAGGTATACACGTGGAAATCCGAAAATTTCAATATTGGGGATGAGAGTTTCCAGAAACAAATGGCTGACGAATTGCTTGGTGTATCCTATGATATTGAGCCTAATGCAAACGGTGGAAGTAATTATATCGGTGATAGTGGAGTGTTGAGTTTTAATCCGGATATTGACTTCACCAGCTATAGGACTCTTGAGACGGTAGAGCTAGACACAACTTTGAACAATCTTGTATCTGACGAAGATCTTAATAACCAGTATGTTGACAAAATGAATGACATTCTGGATAGCATTGGGGTTCATCATTTTGCCCCAGCCTTTTGTGCGAAATACGGGAATGGCAACACCGGCTTTTTCTATGAGATAGCTTGTCAGCCAATCATAGAGGGACTACCCATAGTGAATTCAGGTGCCCAACCCACTTCCATAGAGGAGGTTCCCCCCTATGAAGAAGTCCGTGCCTGCATAGGAGAAGATGGACAATTGCTTCTTCTCAATTTTCGTTCTTCACAAATAGAAGAGGAAAGCAGACAAGAAGTGAAAGTTATTTCTTTAGAGGATGCGTTGAATATTTTACGCCAGGAAGGCATGGCTGTTCTCAGCAGAGCTTTGTCTGACGCTCAGTCCCTCACTGTGCAAATGATAAATCTGGCGTATGCCCACCTCCCCCAGGACGGCGGGTTCGTATTGACCCCTATCTGGATGTTTGGGCTGGAGAGAGTAGATCAAGAAGGAAATATAAGCAGTGTCACGTTTGCTGTAAATGCCATCACAGGCAAAATAGTGTAAGGGCGTAACGTATGAAATCGGATATGTATAGGTTGAGCCGGAATGTGGGACTGTATGTTTCTCCCCTTATGGCCACATTCCTGATAGCTCAAGAGGCGTTCGGCATTGGTTTGGTTGAGATTATTTCTGGAGAGGCTAAAAATCACTGTGTAGAATTCTTTAACATGACCGTTTACTTTTCCCCGCTCATGCTTCTCACTCCTTTTCTAGCCTCTATCCCATATGCAGCTGTGTTTTGCGAGGATGCAAACTCGGGATACCTCCAGTTTGCCTTGCACAGAAACGTTTACCTTAAAGCATATACGAGAACAAAATACTTCGCCGTGTGGACCAGTGGCTTTTTGGTAATATCCATACCTCTAATGGTTTTTGGAATTATCTGCGTTGCTTTTGCAGCCCCATATACGGAACAGTATATTTTGGAGAACGGGAACCAGCTCCAAGACACAGCATGGGAGATACTAGGAACGGTGTTCGACGGGAAAGCGGTGATCTTTAGCCAAATATTCTTTTTTTCCTGCTTCAGTGCTTCTTGCTCAGTCATTGCGTTGGCTGCGTCAGCTTACTTGCCTAACCCCTTTTTTACCTGGTGTTTTCCTGTAATCTTGGCGTATGGCGGAAACTTTCTCTTTAGTAAATTGCATTTGGGATTTTTGAACCTGTATTACAGTTTCGATCCTGTATATGATGTGCTGCATTTCTCCTCGGACACAGCGGGTATTCTCTATATGTTGGCATATCACGCAACTGTGTTCCTAGTGTGTTACGTGCTGTTCTACTTGGGCGTGAAAAGGAGGGTAGGCGGTGGCGAGCTTCGTATTTGCGTGGATGCAAATAAAAAAATGGAAGCGTAATCCCAGAGTGATTTGCGCATTTCTTGTGTTGCTGTTGTTATGCCTGACCATGACTAGCGAGTATGTAGATTATAGCAAGGAGATCGGGCTATCCATACAGGTATTTGAGCCGTTTATCCTTATGTTTACGCAGCGATATTCACTCCTGTTTATCATGCTGATTCTCCTTCTGCTGTATCAAGATGTCCCTTTTATTGACGATTGTACGCCATACCTTCTGATACGGAAGACCCGGTTTTCATGGGCAATGGGCCAAATCCTGTACATTTGTTTTTCCACTTTACTGATTCTTATTTTTGCATTATTGGTTTGCGTTCTATCGGGTTTTTCCGTAGGCTACTTTCAGAATATTTGGAGCGACACAGCATGGTTCACCGCCTATGGTGGGGCCCTGAACGAGAGTGCTCCGATTGAGATAACTTTGATTGAAAACTTAAATCCCTATGTCTCGGTAGCCTGTATAATGGCATTGTTTTTCTTTGGGACACTGGCATTAAATACAATATTGTTCTCCCTGAACCTATGGAAAGGGAAGTTTGTTGGTTTGTGTGTAGTAGCTAGCTTGATATTTATGGGATATCTGTTTTCAGCAGATCTTATACTGAAAGAATGGAGTGGCTGGCTGTCAATCGCTTGTCATGTTAATTTGGCACAGCATCAGTTGACTGGTACGGGGTCAGACCCTAAAATTGGTCAATCCATTCTGTTGCTCCTGTCCATATCTCTTTGCTCTTTCGCGTGGACTTGTAAACTAGCAAAGAATTTCAACTTCTTCATTGGAGAAAAGGAATGAAGATCAGTGGATATAAGGGACTTTTTTTCCCTACTCTTATCAGCTATATTGTATTATGCTTTTTGCTTGCTGGGAACCAATGGGAAGGAAAGACAGTCTTCGAGTTTTATTGCGGGATATTCGGTGGAATTCGCGCCGGTATCCTTTCCGACAATTTGATGAAACTCATGCAATGGCTGCTCTCCATTTTACCGCTGCTAGTTTTCTTGGGAATGCAAATTTCGGAGGAATTGTCAGGTAGGCTGTACATCACCGTTATCCGCTTGAAGTCAATACGGCGATGGTGGAACTCATGGGTTCGTTTTTCGCTGCTACTTGCGGGGAGTTTCTCTTTAGCTGTGTTTCTTGCAGCCTTTTTAACTGGAGTCATTTTAGGGGAAGGCGCCGGGCTGGGATCAGAAGTGGGGATGCTTTTCCAGGTGTTCTGCGTAAATGCTATCTATAATTGCACGCTCTCAGTAGTGCTGGTGAGTCTTGGCCTGTGGCTCAGAAACCTTAAATGGTCTATGGTGGTAATACTGGCGATTGTTATGACGAGTTATGTCTTGGGTAAGTTTTTTCCAGCGATGACTCCTTTCTTAGTAGGGACATATTCGATGGCAAATCGGTTGCGTATAAGTGACAATTGTTATGGCGTGGATGGCTGGATTGCTGTAACTATCCTTTTGCTACTTGCCGGTATTGCTTATTTTGTGGGAATCATTAGAGCAAAAAAAGTTCTTTATCGAATGAATGATTGAGGTGAATCGGATGATTTCAGTTAAGGACCTCACGCTTACGTTAAACAATACCATCGTACTGGATCATGTGAGCGCAGAATTTGCCGAAGGCACCGTTACTGGGCTAGTGGGTAGAAACGGATCAGGGAAAACAGTACTAATGAAATGCATCTGTGGTTTCTTTAAGCCGGATAGCGGTTCGGTTTCCGTGGGGGGAAAAATAGTTGGTAGGGATATGGACTTCCCTGAAGACTTGGGGATTATCATTGAGGCACCGGGCTTCTTAGGCCATTTCAGTGGGTATGAAAATTTGAAGCTGTTGGCGATGATCCGCCATAGAATCGGTAAAAAAGAAATTTACGATGCAATGGAGCTCGTAGGACTCGACCCAAAATCTAAAAAGAGAGTGGCTAAATATTCGTTGGGGATGAAGCAAAAACTAGGCATTGCCCAAGCAGTCATGGAAGATCCTAGCATGATCATACTCGATGAACCAATGAATTCCCTGGATTCTTCGAGTGTGGAAGATGTTCGAAAACTTATTTTGCAGTGGAAATCTCAAGGAAAAACGATTATCCTTTCCAGCCACAACCAAGAGGATATCTCTACGTTGTGTGATAAAACATATTACATGAAGGATGGGAAAATTATAGACGGATAAGCTCAAAAACCAATTGTCTAGCCAATTGGTTTGAGAATACCCGTGTTTTTACATGATCGTCTATAAACAAAATGGAAAGGATATGCGGAATAGGGAGTTGTGTTCCGCAGGGTGACGATATGGCTAATGATACAGTGAAATGGAGGCAGATTAAATTCCTTGTATACCCAGTATTTGTGGTGCTTGGGGTTTACATTATCTTGTATTTATACTGCGGGGAAATATTTACCCACAGCCCATATAATTCATATACGAAGCAATGTATCGCATGGCTAAATGGCAGATTGGATTTAGGACAGAATTACTCCTGGCTTGAATTAGCCATATATAATGGGAAATACTATGTTAGTTTCCCGCCCTTTCCTTCGTATGTACTTTTGCCATTTGCCTACTTTTTAGGAGAGAATACTCCTGAGAGCTTGATTAACCTTCTGGTGGCATTAATCGGCGTAGCATACAGTTCACTGACAGTGTTGGAGTATAAATGGAATGAATGGTATGCAGTTTTGCTTCCTATTTTCTTATATGTAGGAGGGGCCGTACTTCCACTTCCCCTCTCTATAGGCGTGTGGTTCGTGGCGCAAAATATGTCTTTTACACTTACCCTAATGAGTATTTACTATGCAAAGAAAGGACGAAAGGGGCTTTCACTGTTTCTTTTATGCTGTGCGTCAGGCTGCAGGCCATTCCAAGTGGTATATATGCCATTGATCATCTATATCTACACTCACCACTCTCAATCCACGGTAATCAGGCTAAAGACCTACTTGCTGAAAAAAATGGTCGTCTTCACTCCTACAGTGCTATTAGCTGCATCCTACCTCCTTCTGAATTATTTGCGGTTCGCGAATCCCCTGGAGTTTGGGCATAATTATTTGCCAGAATTCACGAACTCGGAGAACGGACAATTCCATCCCAGCTATATGATTCAAAATCTCTACAATCTTATTCGATTGCCTGATTTTAGCCCTGAAACTAAGATGAGTATACCGCAATTTAACGGAATGAATATTATTATCTGTTTCCCGATTCTCGTTTGGTGGCTGTATGTGGTTGTGACTTCAAAGTCCCCTGCTGTCATAGATCTATTGGTGCTGTGTTGCGTAATATTACATATCCTTATGTTGGTGAGCCACAAAACGATGGGAGGATACCATTATGGGAACAGGTACATCGCGGATACAATTCCTGCCGTTTTTACAGCCATATGTAGCAGTAAGATAAATTTAAAATATCGAGACTTTCTGTTCTTGCAACTACTGCTTCTGTTAGGATTGGCTTTCAACGGTATTGGGTATAGCCAGTTTCTACAAGGTACGACTTAATTTGAAATAGCTCCCAGTTGTGAGAAGACTGGAAAGGAAAAGGTAGGGATATACCCAATAATTCAGTTTGCGCAAGTACCAAATCGAGCTACCGCATACAGGGAAAGTAGAAATGAGGCAAAGAGAATAGAGCAAGTAAGAGCGATTATAACGCAGACAGCTCTGGTTGGCTGGATTCGTTATGGGCGACTGTTGAAAGTACTGATTATGCCACTTTGGTAACCCATTCGGGAAGCACGGGGAGTACTAGCCACTACTATACGGCCGGATAAAATGTTGGGGTGGGTGTCTCTCATTTGAGAGGCACCCACCTATATCCATGGAGAATACTATGTTTAGAAAATATATTTCTTTAGCATCATCACGAATTAAACATTATGCTTTCCATAATGCCCTAATATTTGCAATGTTTATGTTTGGAATTACCATTTCAGCTATTGCATTTATTTTCTTTTACGGGAATTCTATGGTGGATAAACAAAATGAAGCCAGAAATGCACTGTCCTACAGAACATTTATTATTCATTCTACAAACCAGTTGAATCAAGAAATTCTAAAAAAGCTAAGTAATCTCTCAACTTCTGTTTTGGATGTAAGGGTAAAATGTGAAATAGAAAATCCATTTATTTCGCACGTCCATGAAGCCATGACTCCGCAACCACTTAATATTATCTCTTTGGTCAAGAACAACAATGCTATCTACTCATATCAGGGTAAAAATAGTTTCACAAAAGAAGAACTACATCAGAATGTTGCCATTATTCCTATGGACTACGGTGAGGTTTCTTCCATCTTACTCGAGGGAAATAAATTTACTGTAGTTGGAAGAACTACAAATTTTGATCTTAATATTGTCTTCATTCCGCTCCACGCTTTCCTAACTAATGGATTTAACCAAAGTAGTATAGAGGTAATTTTAGATTCAGTTCCTTCTCGTCATACAAACAACAAACTTCTTCGTCAAATTTCCGAGTTACTCCCGGATGCTGTAATATCAGACCCGTTTGAATTGATACAAGCTGATCAGTCTAAAAATCTTGAGGGTATTGTGCTTTCGAGCGGAGTATTTCTAATATCAATCTTATCATTTCTAAGCTTATTTCAATATCTAGTTTCAGAAAACAGCTATGAGAATGCAGTATATTCAATAGTTGGAGCTGACAATAAATCGGTAATTATAATTACGTTATTTGAAATAATCATTCTAAGCAGCGCAGCAGCTTTTATTGCCTGTATTGTTCATGTTACTTGTTATGATCTCCTTTTCGTTAAAATTAATATATATGGTAGTATTCGGTACTCTATCTATGACTATTTAGTCTGCTTCGTTCTGGAAATACTAATTTCCTTTGCTGCAGTACTTCCATTCGTATGTTTTTCTTCAACCCATTCCTTGGTCGAGATGGAACGACGTTTTCGATAACAGGAGGGATTTATTTGAAAAAGATATGTCTAATTGTAGAGTGCTATAAAAAGAACATCATTTCTGTGGCCATTTTACTAGTGGTTCTTATTTTTGCTCTGCTCCAGTCTGTTTCGTTTCTAGGACGAGTAAAGTATATGACATACACAAGGGATTTTTTGGTTGGTTCAAATTTAAACTTTAATAATACTATTTACTTTATGCCAATGATATTTGAAGGAGATCCTCGTTCTGGAATTGCATTTGAGGAAATCAAATACGGCAATATTCCTGGTATTGAGTCGGTAATCTGCCCCAAAACAGCTACAGTCAAAATGACGGGCAAATATATTAATGTATTACTATGCGATGATAGTTTTATCTCGACGTTCGCTCCCATTGATCAAGGAGATTGGTTTACAACTCCCGGAATAAAGCAGGATGACATAGTAGCATGTGGATATCTCTTTGAAGATTACTCCCTCGGTTCTCAAATTACAGTCGATTTTGGCTGGGACACTCCTCTGCCCTTTACTTTTACTATAGTAGGCAAAAAAAATGAACCATCATATCTTCCCTCGTTTGGCATGCAAAGTAATAATGTCACTGCAATGGATTTGTTTTCACAGGGACACAACACTATTCTAGTTCAGGAATCAAAAGAGATCGATGCCTTCCTTGAAGACTCAAATCTTTATCATGAAAATTGTATGATTAAGCTGAGAGAGGATATAACAGCAGCAGAACGCCAAGAGGTGGAAGAGTTTCTTTTATCTAAAGGGAGTTTTTTGTACTTTAACACGATACTTGAGAATACCGAAAAAGAAATTCTTAATGAAATAAAGCGAAATCTTCCGTTGCCCCTTTTCCTGCTTAGCGTTTCTCTTGTGTCGTTAGTTTCTGTTTCTGTAATTATGGTTCAAAAAATGTTGCCTGCTCACAGTATCTACAGGTTGTGTGGATGTAGTCGTGGCAGTAGTCTCAGAATATTATTATCGGGGGTAGGGTTAATTGGCATCATGGGTGGGATTATTACGACCTGTTATGTCATCATGTATCCAACTTTGCTGAAATATGGAGTTGTGCTCCCTGAAGCATCTATTATCAACACAGATTTGATACCCGCTGTTATGGGAATTGTGACATTGGCAATCTTTGCTCCTATTTTGGTGATATGGGTTCAAACTCGTCGATGGTCACCCTTAGAAGAATACAGGAGAGAGCAAAAATGATTACTTTGAATAAAATTAAAAAAATTTATGGAAGTGGCCAAAATTGCGTCATCGCTCTGGATGATATTAATTTACATATCGACGAAGGGGATTTCGTTGCAATATTGGGAAAATCCGGATCTGGAAAATCCACCTTATTACACATACTAGGTGCTTTGGACAGGTATGATGAGGGAGATTATTTTCTAGATGGTCAGGATATGAACCAGTGTTCTGACAAAGAACTTGCAAAGATTCGGAACGATTCAATCGGTCTTGTTATGCAGGACTTCGCTTTACTTGGAGATAAAACGGTCATTTTTAATGTTATGCTTCCCATGTTTTTTGATCATACTCCTTTTAAAGATATGAAAAGGTTAGCAGAAATTGCATTACAGGAAACAGGAATATCCAATCTCAAAAACAAGAAAGTTAACCAGCTGTCAGGGGGACAGAAACAGCGGGTATCAATTGCTAGAGCAATTGTAAAACGTCCCATGTTAATCTTGGCCGACGAACCGACAGGTGCGCTAGACAGTAAAACGGGGATTGAAATTATGGATATGTTGTCCAACCTAAATAAAGAGGGTATTACAATTATCGTCGTAACCCACGATAGAGATATTGCCTCATTTTGCCATAGACAAATTACTCTTGGCGATGGAAAAGTAATTAGCGATATTACAGATGATGAATAGAGCTTTCCAATGCAACTATGGTATTTCTGCAATTATCCCTCCTGCCATATATACCGCATATATTTTTCTTGAATCACAACGATCTATATAGGCCTATATTACCTGAATTCGTTGAGGTGATTAAAGCGACAGATTTGCGATTATTGAAACAATCTGAAGCTGGTTCTTTCTGCTATCGTAGGTTTCTGGCCAGTTTTTGTTATACACATGACTCTAGTTATCCGTGACTGCTGATAGTAATAGCAGATACCACTGTTTGTTATGAAGAGGGTTGGCCGCCATGGCGATTCGCTGCCGTTCCTCGTTTTGGTCTTTGCTGCATACCCGGATGTACCCGTATTTTGCGCTTTCGATAGTATCGACCCCCTTTTGAAATGTGAAGCTATCCTACCACACTCCCAATGGAAAGGCCCTCCCGGTTCGTTCCGGGAGGGCTTAGATTTTACTTGCTGAGAAGCTGTTTTTCGGATGATTGCCCCACGAGCACATACAAGTTTGACGAATCCGCCTTATTCCACCGGAACCGTTCCTCCACCGCGAGGAACCCAGCCCTCTCCAAATCCCGCACACCCCGGCGCACGGTGCTCTCCGACATCTTCAGATCCCTGGCCATGGTGGGAATGGCCGGCCAGCACACGCCCTCCCGGTTGGCCCTGCCCCGCAGGTAGAGGTACACGGCAATGGCCCGGCTGGGCAGGTCGCTTTGATAAATCCGCTTAAGGTCTGTCATCTTCTCTTTCCTTTCCCGGTTTTGTCTGTCTTCTGCCAGGTGAGCTGGCGTGGAGTTTCTTGTCCTCCGGCCCCGGCTGGGGTGGCTGCTCCTTCGCCTTTGGCTGCTGGGGTTCTTCCTGGGGCGGGTACTTTTCCTGGATGGCCTGCACCAGGGCTTCCTTTCCGGCATAGGCCACAGGGCGGTTGCCCTTATCCGGAACCGTGTACGGCTCCCCAAAGGAGATGCCCCACTGAAAGAACAGCTTCAGCTTGACCTTCATGGGGTGCGCCCCGGTTTTCATCACGATGAACTGGCCCTTGGGCATGGATTTCAGCTCATCGGCGGTCATGAGGGGCCGCTCCATCATCTGCAAGGACTGGGACCCGTTGTCTTTCCCCTTGCTGATGTAACCCGTCTGCACGGTCCGGCTGCCCAGGGACTTGCTCATCGCCTGGGCAGTCTCGCTGTTGGGGGCGAATCCACCGAAGATGGTCAACTGCACATTGTCCACGATGATCTCCGCCCCCTCCTTGCCGTAATTCTTCTCCAGCTGCCCCAGGCTCTGGATGATGGGCACAATAGAGAGCCGCCGGGAGCGGCTGGCGGAGAACATCATCTCGGCAGACTCAATTTTCGGCAGCGTCCCATACTCGTCAGCGTAGAACACCGCCCGGTTGGGCAGCTTCCCGCCGTTCTCATCCGCCACGGAGAGGATCTCCCGGTAGAGCTGTTGGATGATGAGGCTCACCATGAAGAATTTATTGGGATCTTCCTCTGGCATGACCAGGAACAGCGCCGACTTCTCCTTGCAGAAAGTCTCCGCATCTACAGCGGTATCGAAGCACAGCAGCTGCTCCATCTCGCTGTCAAGAAAGGCGTTGAGCCGGGCCAGGGTGGTGGACATCACCGAGGCCATGGCCTGGTCGGCGGTGGAGGTGGCCGCCCCGGCGAACCATTTTGCCTTGTGTGTCTCCGGCAACAGGGAGAGCAGCACCTGGAACTGGGTCTGGCCCTTGGTCTGGCTGGGAGCCATCAGCTCCTGGATGATCTTAAACACGGACACGATGTGCCGCTCCGGGGGAGGGCAGAATTCCGCCACCAGCAGGATGGTGGCGGTGAGCAGGCCCTCGGCGGCATCGTAGAAGAACTGGTTCTGCCCAAAGTTCTGGCCGTCCATCCCCGCCGTGATGATGGTCTTGGAGATGATTTTGGCGTATCGTTCCGCCTTGGCCTTGAACAGGAGTGTGTCCGGGTGCTCCCGGTAGGCGTCCATGTACTTGTTCACCAGGTGCAACAGGTTGAATCCATCGCTGCGGGTGGGGTTGCGCAGGTCGATGACCCCCACCCGGTAGCCGTAGCACTCCTGGGCGATCCTGCCGTAATTGCGCACCACGTCGCCTTTTGTGTCCGTGGAGAGGAAGGACATCCCCGAAGCCAGGGCATACTCCAGGCAGGGGTACAGCCAGTAGGAGGTTTTGCCCACGCCGGCGGCGCCGATCATGACGGCGTGGACGTCCCCGGTGTCCACCAGGGCCGTGGTTTCGTCGGCGGTTTTGGGGATGGCATGGGATTTCCGCAGCAGCTTCACCACCATCACATTCCGCACTGCCCGCAAAGCATTTCCCAGGCGGTGGCGGCGTGTCAAGCATCCCACAACGATTCCCTGTTCAGTGGGGAGGTGCTTGCCTTTCCTCCACAGCTGAGGCTCGAATGGGACGTGGACATAGGTTTTCTTGATCTCCCCTTTTGTGGCCCACCGGGCGGTGCCGTGCTGCCCGTGGCCCACGGTCTTGGCCTTGATATTCAGGCTGTACATCCCCGACAGACCGGCGATCAGCCCCAGGGTAGCGAACATGGCTGTTCCTGCGATCACCAACTTCACGATTGGCTGCAAAAAATCAACTCCCTTCTGGTTCTCAGCAATCCTCAACGCAGAAAAGAAAAAAGGCCGCGAATCTTCCACCCTGTGGAAAATCCGAAGCCCGATTTCTTTTCTCCAGCTTGTTTTCTGGTTTACCGGTACTCTACCAGTAACTCTCTATGATTTTTTCTTTTCTGCTTATCCTTCACCTGGTATAGTTCCCCTTCCCCTGTCACCATGACAGGGGCCCGGTGTCACGGGAGGGGCAGACTTCCCCCTTGTAAGTGATATTGCGCTTTCACATGGTCATTGTCATACTCTCGCTTTCCTCTTGGTGGTTGGCGAGCAGTTCGTCATTCCAATCCTTGAGCGTGGGGAACTCAGCGGACACGGTGACATTCCACTCGTTCAGCAATTCACTGGCGATCCTGCGGGCAGCGGCTTGCCCGGCCTCATCATTGTCCAGGCACAGGGCGATTTCCTCCAGCTGGGGCTGGGTTTCCAGCAGTCGGTGGATGGGGGCCGCGCTCACCCCGCACAGGGCCACATAGGAGTGCTTCTGCCACCCCTCCGGGTGGAGAGAAATATAGGACAGCATATCTACCGGGGCCTCAAAGGTGTAGAGTTTTCCGCTGGTACCTGGCCAGTGGAAGCTGAATTCCCCCTGGCTGCCCGGCAGAGTCTGGCGGAAGTGGGAACTGGTGAGGGTCCCTCTGGCATGTAGGTGGCGGATCTTGCCCTGTTCATCCCGGCCCACAAAAAACAGCGTTGTGGTGGTCTGCACTCTCATAGAGGAGGCCCTTCCGGGCGAAGGCGGACACCACCTCCGGAGCGATGCCCCTGGTCTGGCACAGGTAAGCGAATACCCGCCGCATATGTCCATTCACCGAAGGGATCTCCAACTGTTTCGGTTCCTCCTGCTTTGGACGGGAGGACACAGGCGGAGAACGGGCGGGCAGCTTCTCCAGATCTTGGACGGAGCAGTTCAGCAGCATGGCCGCCGCCTGTTCCTCCGACTCCCCGTAGAAGTAGTGGAAGAAGTCCACGGCATCCCCGCCCTTCTGGGTGTACTGGTCGAACCACAGGTGGCCCCGGATGGTGACCCGCTCGTCGTGGAATTTCCATTCCCACTCGCTGCCCAGCTTCTTCAAGGTTTCTCCACGGGAGCGGAGCAGGGCCACCAGGTCGGTGCGGCCCGCCAGATAGCGTTGCTTTTTGGTGATAGGTATCCCTCCAATCACATCTCTATTTTTTGCCCGTGGGCCAGCTTTTTCTCGGCGATCTTCTGCCGCAGCTTTTTGTCCACCAGCCGGGTAATGGGTGTATCAAGGCTGAATTGATGGGCAAAAATTTGCCCCACTTGGCGGAGCAGCCGGGTGGCCATGGGCAGGAGGGGCGGGGTGTAGTTCTGGTTTTGCGTCTGTCGCTGCTCCACGTCCAGCTCCACCGCCGCCCGTACCACTGCATTGCGGATGGGCTTGAAGTCAGAATTTTCAGAGAGGGGTACCCGTTGCAGGGGCCGCTCATCGTAGACATTCCGGGCGGCCTGCTTGTCCTGGTACCACAGATCATAGAGCTGGGCGATGCGCTCATCCTTGGCAAGCTCGTCCACGATCTGGTTCACCAGGGCTTTGAGTTCTGGCCGCAGGTAGCCGTACACCTTCTTGCCCTTCACGTTGGAAAGCTGTCCGGCCAGTTCCCGGAGGAGCAGCTCCATTTGAGGGTTATCACAGCCCCCCTGATTGATTTGCTCTACCAGGGCGGCAATCTTCTTCCGACTGACCCGCCGCAGCTCATCCCGATGGACGGTCTGACGTTCATAGACACTGACCAAATCCTGGCGGAAAATCTCTTGTGCCAGCGCCGAGCGGATGATGCCCATGCCCTGCTTGGTGAGAAACCCCTCGCTTGGTTTTGAAGAATAGGCGATAAGATGCACATGGGGATGGTGCCCTTCGTTGTGAAAAGCGGCGTACCATTTGAGATGGGTGGGAGGAATCTTCAACCCTTCCGCCAGGGTGACGGCCTGGGAGCGGAGCAAGTCACGCCAGCGTGCGGCGGTATCGAAGCCCAGCCGCTGGGCGTCCTCCCGGCGCAGGGAGTAGATGGCTGTCCAGATATTCCCCCGGTGAGCGTCCACTTCCTGGGCCACCTTGCCTAGAGAAATCGGTTCCCCGGCGTAGGAGAACAGCCCATGGCTGCCCTGCTTTTCCACCCGTGGGCGTGTTCCCATGTACTTGAGGTAACCCGACCTTCCCGAAAGTTCTCCCATGTGGAGTTCGAGAGCTGCGGAGATAAACTCCGAGGCGGAGCCAAGGGTAGGTGATTTTTTGTAGTCCTCGTACTCCCATAGCTCTTTGGAATCTGGAAAGTCCTCCAGCAGCTTTTGGATGAATTCTTGCTGGGCCTGGGTGACAGGTCTATCTCGCAGGGACTCATCCACTTTCTCCACCCCCTCTCGGGTGGCGATGTATTTGGCATAACCGCCGCGGGATTTGCCTTTCAAGTATCCGAATTTCGCGATGATCTTTGCCAAGGATGTTTCTCACCTCCAGCGATGCGGTCAGCCATCCTGCTGCCAATTCAGCGCTGTTTCAAAGGACAGCAGCCCGTTGGTTTGGCGGATCTCCTGGATGCATTGTCCACGCAGGCGTGTCAGCTCGGGCTGGCTCACGTCGCACACCGCCGCCAGAATGTTTTCCGATACTGCCATCTCCACCGCCATTTTGAAGAGCAGCCGCCCCATGCGGTTGGCGCTCTCATCCATGATACTTTTCACCGTGGACGGGATAACCTGGGCCAGGTAGTCCTGGTTTTCCTGGCTGGAGAGGTACCCCAGGTAGAATAAAATCGCCTTCTCAATGAATTCACTGGCGCTGGAGCAGTTGTCGTCTTTGTAGGATTGTTTTGCCCGGTCGATGGTATCTTTGCTGATCCACAGGGCAAATTTGCGCTTCTCAGGCCGATTGCTTTTTTCTTCTGTCATACGTTCCTCCCATCTGGATTTTGGGGCCAAACCCACGGTCTGACCCACGGATTTTCCCCGGAATTCCTGGATTTTCTTGTTTTCTGACCCACGGCTTGACCCCAAGGCTCCAAAACTGACCCATAAAAACTGGGGAATTGACCCCTGGGAAAAAGCCCGAAGCGACCGGCTCTGCCGGGCGCTGTGAGCTGGGTGTGGGGCGGTTTACCGACCCACACCCTTTAACCTGCTACTCTTTTTCACCTCTCCCGGTGCTCTTATCCGGGGATTTTTTCAACCTTGCCTTTGTGGGTGCCGAATTTGGCTTTTGCGGGCTTGGAACGGGTCGTTTCCCCACCCTGGGGAGAAAACCGCCTCACCGGGCCACACGGGGGCCAACAGCGGCTCTCCCGGTCCCTGCTGCTGGGTACAAAAAAGCCGCTGTCCGGTTTTGTGGGACAGCAGCGCTGTGTTTCATGATTCGGTCTGCCGAAAATCTTCTGCTTCCTCCTCCTCCGGCTCGAAGAGGTACTTGGCCCGCAGGTAATCCGCCTGTTCTTTGGAGATTTCCCAGCCCATTGGTTGGCGTTGATAGAGCCATACAGTTCATCTGCCAAGCAATCTAGGTAAGTTACTTGGGCTCGAATCCCCTCCAAATAGTCATCGATGGCTTTCTGAAGGTCAGCGGGCAAGTCTATTTCCCACTCCGGGTGGCTGCCAGGCTTCGCCAGCTCTGCGGCTTCTTCTTCGGGGGTGAGTCTTCGATTTTCTGCGCTCATAATGGGTCCCTCCTTTGAAATTTTTTTGCCCTTATGTGCCGTTCTCCGAGGAGTCCTCCAGGAATTCCCGGACGGTGGGCGGCACGGTCTTTTCGTAAAGCCGGGCCAGGGCGTATCCCATCTCGGCTTCTACACTGGTGTCTTTCTTTTTCAAAAAATGCGCAAGGGCCTCCAGCTTCTTCGCTGGAAACTCCAGGGTGATGTTCTTGTCCATGGGCGGCTCCTTTCCAAAAATAGGAAAGCCCTCGCCGCAAAAGTGGGCAAGGGCTTTCTCGGTTACAGGGTCATTTGCGGGGAGTGGGCCTGCTCCTGGGCCAGGGCAAGCCATTCGTCCAGGCGCTGTTCCTCCAGGCCGGCGATCATCTCGGTGAAAGGCTGCAGGTCGCCCTGCACAGCGTAAGCTTCCAGGTTTTCGTAGTAGGAGAGGCGGTCCTCTTTCTTGATGTCCACCGCCTGAAACCCGGAGAGCAGCAGCTGGTAGTTCATAATCATCCGGGAAGTCCTGCCGTTGCCATCCTCAAAGGGATGGATGCGAACAAACTCGGCGTGGGTCCAGGCAGCTAACTCTATGGGGTTTAAGTCCGTCTTATAGGGTAAGTCAGCAAAGAAATTCTTTACTTGGACGTACATCTCTCTGGGGACAGGAGGCTTGAAACCCGCGCCCGTGATGCGCACCTCCACGTTGCGGTACACGCCGCCGGTGAGGATATTTTCCATGAGCAGGGCGTGGATGTCCTTGACGGTGGGCTCGTCCAGAGGCCGTCCCTCCGCCACACACTGCTTCACATAGTCGAAGGCCTTGTTGTGGTTTGCCACCTCATAGATCTCCCGCAGGGTCTTGCCCCCTACCGACAGGCCGTCCTCCAGGATGGCTTTGGTCTGGATGAGGGTTAAGGTGTTCCCCTCGATAGCGGTGGAGTTGTGGGCGTACTCAATGTCAAAGCTGCGCTTCAGCTTCTCCTTGGCCACTTGGGGGATGGTATCCCACACTCTGGCAAGTTGTTCTCTTTTCTGAAAAAGGCGGTCAAAATCCATGGGCGTCACCTCGGTTCCTTTCTAAAAATATACCATGGCCGGGAGGAAATAGCAAGCAGTTCCCGGTCACATCCCCATGGTTAGATGGGGGGTATTCTGCTGTTCTTGCCACTGCCGCAGCTCGTCCCCATGCTCCCAATAACCAGACAAGAGGTTCACAGCCTGGCCATACATGAAGCCGGAAATATACTCCGTATCTGCCAGGTGATGGGTAGCTTCCGCTGCTTCTGCCACGGTAGCCCCTGCTTCGATTTTGTCCTCCATCATGGCCGCCCACCGCTCGGCGTAGCGGAGGATGCCGGCGGAATAGAAATCGCCGCATACCTTTGTCCGAAACTCCTGGTAGGCCTCTTTCAGCTCCGGCTTTACCCGGAAAGAGGCCGTTTCCCCGATCTGGATGGCTGGATACAGCTGGGGGAACACCTGCTGGAGCTCGTCCAGGCTTTCCTTGAGAAGATCCCTGGATATCACCACCCAGTCCATGGTGTCCCGGATAGGCCCGTGGGAGGAAGCAAGCAGCGCCAGATCTTCTGGGGAGTAGAGGCCTTGCTCATGCTGATAGGTGTGGTAGAGCTCCCACAGCGTATCGTATTCCACCGCCCGGCTCATCGCCAAATCGAAATCGAAGGAGGACCATTCCCGTTTCAACCAGTCCCGCTCCCTAGCCAGACGGCTGTCCAGGAGGGAGAGCTTTTCATCAATCTCGTCTTTTCCCATGGGAGAAGATCCACTGTCTGGGCTTTTCTTTAGGGCATCCAGGGCCTGCTGTGCGTAGGGGGCGATGGCAAAGAACCCGCCATCCTCATAGGCTTTGGCCAGCATATCGAGGGGGTCCTTTTCCTCCGCCAGGGCGGCAAGGTAACCGGCGTCATACCGGTCCCCGCACTTCATCAGGTTGTCGTGGACGATCTGCGCCACGCACACATCGTGGAGGTGCTCCAAAAAGCCAACGTCATCCTGATAAAACTCTTCTTCCCACTGGCCAAGGCGGGAGCGGTAGTCCGCGTCTATTTTTTGTTTTACAGTATCCAAGATAGCTCGTCTTTCCATTGTCATCCTCTCTTTCCATAGGGTTATCGGAGCTGCTGTCCCCACTGCTGTCCCTCCGCCATCTCCTGCCGGGTATCCTCCAGGGCCTGGTCCAGAACGGCCTGGTCAAAGCCGGCGGCCTGGTACCCCTCCCGGATGGTGTGCAGGTAGGAGGGGGACGGCTTGTTGAGGTCAAATCCAGGCTGCATGACGTAGGCCATGGCGGAGACGGTTTTGCCGTCCAGCTCCACCGGGATCTGCACCTTGCCGTAGTAGTACGGGTACCCCTCGTACCGGTCCAACAGAGCTTCGTCCCGCACACTCACCTTCCACAACAGGATGGGGACAGTGCGCCCCTCGGCTTCCTCGATGGTGGCGTGGGCGTTGCCCGGTCTGCCCCGGAACAGCAGGTGGTAGTCTGACAGTTCTGCCTTGCCGACCACCTGGGAGTCCGGGCACCGGTGGGCCATCTGGCCCAGGTTCAAGTTGCTGCCATAGGCTAAGTAGAGTTTTGTTTTCAAAATCATTCCTCCGTTTCGTGTTACATTTGCATGGTGAAACCGTGACCTTCGTCCTGGTCATTCTCTTGCTCATAGTCTGGTTGTCTACTGAATTCGTCAGGCTCATCGTGTGGATAACTATCGGGCTGGGGCAGGCGTTCCAGGGCGGCTTGGCGCATTCTCTCTCTTTGGCGCTCTGCCTGGGCGGGGTCCCGCCAGGCCAGGTTGCCCTCCAGGTTTTCCAGGAGGTGCTTCCGGGCAGTGGCGAACTCATCCCCAATCATGCCCAAGCGCAGCAGCCAGGTGCGAAAGGTATAGGCCGGGTTGGTGGTCTGGGTCTTGGTGTGGCTGGCTGCTCGCTGATTTAAGGCCTGGGCGCACATGGCCAGACACAGCTGGATGTCCGCCTTGATCTTCCCCGCGTGCTCCACGGTGGAGTTGAAAAGGCGAAACTCCACGGTGCCGTGAGAGAACACGCTGTGGAGGTTGAGGGCGGAATAACGGGACGGATGGTAATGGGTATTGCTTCCGTCCTCGCCGCCGTACCAGAGCTTCTGGAAGGCTTTCATGGTCTGGGGACGCTTGCGGTTGAGCTCTTGAATGAACCGCTCGTCTGTAGGGCTGCAGTAGGCCCACCGGGCGGGGTCCACCTTGAGGGCGGCGAACAGCAGGTCCTCTTTGCTGTAGAAGATGTTGACAAGGTTGCGCAAGGTCCGGGGGTCAAAGGGAGCCGCCTCCACGTGGATGTGAATGCCCGTACTGGAGTTGGAAAAGGCCCCCTTGTGTCGGAGCTGCCGCACCAGCTCCTGGATGGTGGGGATGTCCTCGTAGGTGCAGATGGGGCTGACCATCTCGGTTTTGTAGGGCTTGTCCGCAGGCACCCGCTCTCCGTTTTCTTTCTTTTCTGCTTGGATGCTGCCGTCGTAGGTGAACTTCCACATCCTGCCCTGGGAATCCGTGGCGGCGTAGGTCTTGTAGTAGGTGCCCAGATACAGGCTCTCGCCGCCCAGATAGGACGCCGCCACCTGGGATGCCTTCTCCCTGGTGATACCGGTCATCTCCACCTCGATGCCAAAGCGCAGCTGCCGCAGGTCCGTTTACAGCACACCTCCCTCCAAAGCGGTCTTGATCCTCCCCAGCACGAACTCCACGCAGGGAATGGCCACGGAATTCCCCAAGGCCCGGTAGCGGGCGGAGTCGGAAGCGCCGGGGAGATCTGTCCAGCCGTCCGGGAAGCCCTGGAGCCGTTCGCATTCCAGCGGGGTCAGGCGGCGAATCAACTGAGGTGTTTTCCCATCCGCTACCACCAGCGGCATGTTGTTCCCGCCAGTGCCATAGCTCTCCTGCATAGTGGGGGCCACATCCAGCGGCCCGTCATAGCGGCAGTCCTGGCTGTGGTTTTCGAAAAGCAGCACCGCTGGCTGATGGCCATGCTCCTGGGAGCGTAGGGTGGCGGACACATCTTCTGACCAGTCCATCACCTGGCCCCCTTGGTCGGAAAGGCACAGCACCGAGGGGGCCATGTTCCCGGAGGGCGAGGCTTTCAGTGTTGGGGAAATGCTCTCTGAGTAGCCGACCCCTCCCGCGCTTTCCCCGGCGCCGGCGGCAAAGGCTGCCACAAAAGTCTGCATCTGCATATTTTGGACGGCCATGAGCGCGCCGGTGATATTTCCCGTGTCTATCACTTCGTCCCGCTGGTTGATGTGGAAAGCTGTATGAGACCCGCCTGTACTTGCAGCGCCCACTCCAACTTGGGCGGCAGGGGTTTGCCCCGTTTCTCCGCCCGTTGGAGAATGCCCCGGCAGGCCCGCTGGCTCAAAAAGTATTTGGGGGGCGGATGTGCCTCCAAAATCCGCCACAAGGAAGATGCGCGCCCTGCGCTGGGGGACGCCCCAGTATTGCGCGTCCAGGGTGCGCCAAGCCAGGGAGGATCCGTCTCCCATAACGGCCCCAGCAGGGTACCACTTCCCGCCCGGAGGTCGAGGCACTGCACAGGCCGGCGCCGCGATCCGCACGGTTTCTTCCAGGACGATTCGGAAGTCCTCGCCGCCTGCCGAACTGAAGGCTCCCGGCACGTTCTCCCACACCATGAATCTTGGGCGAATAAACTCAGTTGGCCGTTGTCGATGTTGATCCACCTCCCTCATTTCTCGAATGAGACGTATCTGTTCTAAAAATAGTCCGGAGCGCTCCCCAGCCAGGCCTGCCCTGGCCCCGGCGATGGACAAGTCTTGGCAGGGGCTGCCCCCGGTGACGATGTCCACAGGGGGCACGTCCGCGCCTTTCAGTTGGGTGATGTCCCCCAGCTGGGCCATCTCAGGAAACCGCAGGGCAGTCACCCGCAGGGGGAACGGCTCGATTTCGCTGGCCCATATTGGAGTGATCCCCACCCGCTGGGCGGCCAAAGGAAACCCGCCGATGCCGTCAAAGAGGCTTCCCAGGGTGATGCTCACGGGGCCATCTCCATCCCTGGAGATTCGTGCTGTTCCGGCTCCGCAGCCGACATCTCCCAATCCTGCCCGTCCCACAGGTGGACATAGAGCAGGCCCTTTCCCACGGGGATCTCCTGCTGCTCGAAGCCCTCGCCCCAGCCATCACTGGCTTGTCCCGCCAGGTAGGTGGTGAGGCGATTAAGTTCATCCCCCTCCAGGGATTCCAGGAGCTGGCAATCTGTCACGCCCCAAAGCTGTCCATCGTGTTCCTCCACATCGAAGAAGGCGGATTTCACTTTCCAGGATAGGGCATCGGATTCTCTGTACCAGTGCATCAGCCCGCGCTCCTGCTCCTCTGGGAGCTGGTTCTCTTGGAGGGCCTGCCGAATGTCCCCAAGGTAGGAGATAAGGCTTCTGCCTCTCAGTTCCTCCGGGTCGTCCGCCAGGTCGCCCCACTCATTGCGGGTGTATAAATCTCCGTGCAGGGGAAAGTACAGCTTCAGCTCCATTGGGTCGGATTGGAAAATACGGAAGTGATCGTCCTCCAGGTTGAGGGCTGTGCACTTGCCGGTGTCCCAGTTCACCAGGAACCGGCCCGCCGAATCGATTTCTGTCAGCGTCCCCATGGTGCCGTCCGGCACAGGTCTTGGCGAATCGTTGGATAATAAAAGGACGCGGCTCCCAGGTGGGAACTGCGTCCTCATAAAGTGAACGTATTTTTGAAAGGTCAGCATGGTTCATCCCTTCTTTCTTTTCTGCCCGTCCGCAGCAGGGGCGGGTCGCCGGGCTGCTCATCCAGCACCTCCTGCTCCAGCAAGGTGTCAAAGGACAGAGGTCTGCCCGTCACCGAGCGCACGGCTCCGTGCTTGCGAAGCTGGGTTTTGATTTCCTGTTTTGTCAGTGTGTAATAGCCAAATTCCGTGAGCAGCTCCACGCCCTGGTTGGGGTGGAGCCGCAAATAGTCCCGCAGTTTTATAGTCATCATCCTCTCTAGTCTGTAACCGGCACACCGTACCCCTTGATTTCTCCATACCCGATGGGGTAGCTGTTTTGCCGCACTTGGTCATTTGCGTTGCCCTCTATGGTGTAAACCCGGCCGCCCTCTACTTTCTCTACGATGCCCACATGGTCGGCAATGCTGGAATCGCTGCCGTACCACTGGAAGAAAATAAGCATCCCTGGCTCGGGGGTGGCGCTGCCTGGAAGCCACTGTCCCCGGTTTTGAAACCACTGCACGCCCACGCCGCAGCCGGCGAACTTGGGGACGATTCCCGCGTCGATGTAGCCGCACTGCTCGGCGCACCAAGAGACGAAAATGGCGCACCACTCCACCCGGGAGCCGAAACCATACCAAGACCAGTAGGGCTGGCCTCCGGTCTGTCCGATCTGGGATTGGGCGATGGCCACCATGTCGCTGGCGGTGGTGGCGAGAATTTCCGCAAATTCTTCCGGGTCGATGTCCGTCCCGAAGGCAGCATTTACGTTGGCAACCAGTTCCTCATTGGTTTGGTCAGGAGCGAAACACCCCACCAATTTTTGGACGAAATCATCTTCCTCTGCGTAAGGCGACAGCGCCAACCAGTATAGTGCCTGGGCCTTGCGAAATTCGTCGAAACCGAAGCCCGCGGCTTTGAGGGTTTCCTGGAGCTGTGTCAGCACGCTGTTGGAGCTCTCCAAGAAGCCCAGGCTGCCCACATCCAATTCCTCCAGCACAGCAGACACCAGTTCCGGGCTGTCCCAGTCCATGTCCGCCTGGAAAATAGCCTCCACGGAGAGGATAGGCAGCAGAAAAAAGAGAAGCACCGCGAACAATGCCACAGCGATTTTCTCCCAGTTCCGGTGATCGGAGAGAAGAGCCACGGCAATCTTTTTCAGGGCCGCGCCTAGAGTCGCAGACATGGGCTGTCCTCCTGGGTTTCTTCTTCTGTTTGGCTTTGCCGGAGCAGTTCAACCAACGGGCTGTTCTCGTACAGCTGGCGGCAGGAGCCGTTGGCGGGTAGTTCGTCACCCATGGCGGATGACCGGCGGATCTCCGAGGTGTTGTACAGGCGCAGGTGCGCCCCATGCTCACCGTGGGAAATGGTGTAGCGCACGTCGAATTCTTTCCCGGACACCTGGCTGTATTGCGCCGCCACCATGCCCACATAGGAGAGGGCGGCCCGCATCCCAATGACGTCGCCGCCCTCGGAGAGTTCCGCCACCGTCTTGGCGTAAGCCAGCGCCAAACGAAAAATCGCTTCATAGCGGTTTTGGTGTTCCATCACCGGCCACCTGCCTTTCCAAACATAGCTTCCTTAAACTCCGGGAAATGCACCTGGAGAAGATACCGCTCGTTGCCGCAGCGATACAGACAAGTGCCCCGTTCCGGGTAGCGGATGAGCTCAAACTCTGCCTGCTCCAGCTGGAGGGTGTCGCAAAAGGCTTTGGGTTCCAATTGGCCGGGGTTGAACAAAAACTGATGTGTAGGGATACTGAACAGGGGCTTGGTTAGCTCCCGAACACCGGGCTGCAAGAAGTCCTCGATATTCTGGCTGGCCAGTACCAGCAGAGAGTCTTTCTTCCGGTCGCGCTTCATCAGGTTGCGGATGTATTCAATGGCCGTCAGATTGGTGAGGAATAGGTACAACTCATCCAGCGCTCCTACATAGTTGCCAGCGCCCAGCAGCGCGTTGGTCATGTAGGAGAGGATGGAGAAGAGCAGGGCGTCCCGCAGGCTGCGGTTGAGCTCCATGATACCTTTCACGCCAAACACTAAGAACTTATCGTCTTTTATATTTGTATGCCCGTTGAAATACTTGCTTTCCGCGCCCTTGCACATGGAGTGGAGTCCCAGGCACACCTCCTGGATAGTTTCCTCGGAAAAGAGGTTCTTCCGTTTGGGGTCGTACAGGTCGAATTCTTCTTCCAGCAAATCATAGAAGTCCGACATGGTGGGAAATTTCTCAGGGGCCACCTGGGAGAAGCCGGTGAAATCGTCCATGCCGAAGCGCCGGTACAGCTTCTGGAGCATCAGCTCGATGGTGTCCAGCTGGGCAGTGGTGAAATCCTTGTAGGAGCGGAAGAAGTCCTTTAGGTAGGAGATGTGCCGGGAGAGCATGGTGGTTTTCTGAAATGGGCCGGGGACGGGTACAACGGAAGTTTCCGGCGCGGGGGCGAGCTTCCCCAATTCGCTTATTGGAAAACGCGACATGGGTGCAGCGTCACGCTGCTCCGGGGTGCGCTCATCGTCCTCGTTGACCGGGTCTTCGTCCCAATTCTGGGGTTGCAACGGATTGATAACGTACTCCCCGGACAGGTAATCCAGGTAGCACCCGCCCAGATTTTCGCAAAGCTCCTGGTACTCAGCTTCGGGGTCTAACACCAGGAGAGACTTCCCAGACTCGCGCAAATTGGCGAGGATGCCTTTGAGCAGATGGGACTTGCCCTGGCCGGAGTTGCCCAGAATCAGCACGTTGGCGTTGGTTTTGTCATCCGAGCGGCGGTCAAAGTCCGTGAGAATGTTGGTGCCGAACTTATCCCGGCCCAGGTAGAAACCATGGGGGTCGGTCTTGCCGGAATAGTTGAAAGGATAGAGGTTGGCCACCGAGCTGGCGGGGAGCACCCGCTCGTACTGGCTGCCAAAGTGGTTGTAACCGAAAGGCACCACCGAGAGGAACCCATCCAGCTGGCGGAGAGTCAGCCTGTCCACGCTGATCTTGCAACGGGTCAGCTCCATCATTACGTCGGATTGCAGCTCCCGCAGTTTATCCATGTCCGCGGCTTTTAGTTCGATGAACACGGCAGTGTGCAGGAGAGTCTCACCGTTGGTCCGCAGATTGGTCAACAGCTGCTTCACATCTTTCAAATTATGCTCCGCGTCTACCATCTCTTGGATGTCATCCCCGCCGAAGCGAAGCCGGTTGCGCCGGTTGGCGTTTTGGATGATCCGGTGCTGTTCCGCATGGTCCACCAGCCGGTTGTAGATCCGCAGGGTGACATGAGTGCGGTCTGCCAGCTGTCTGAGAATTGCCTGTTCCTCGGTTGAGGGCGGGTATTCCTTCACCGCCCACACGCAGCGGTAAGAATCCCCGCAGATGTAGTGGTCAGAATAGAACTTGAGGACGCCGGGCAAGATGCGGTCGAAGAAGTCCTTGATAGCCAGCTGCTCTCGTTTTTCTTCTTTCTTTTTCATTCTGTTCACTGGGACACCTCCCCGGCAAGGGCCGCGATAACCAGCACCCGGCTGCTCCCGCCTCCATTATTACAGGTGGACAAAGTCAGATAGCCAGGTGCCTGGTGGACGCCCTCTAAATCGGTTTCCTTAAGGATCGCCGCCCGAAAGTCAGACTCTGTGGCAGGGTCGCTCAGGTCGGTGTACTGATAGAGGGAGCACTGGGTATTGGTTTCCACCACGGCCAGCACTTCATAGTGGTATTGCCTGCCATCAATCTCCAGGAAGATGTCCTTATGCGTCTCCCGGAAGTTAGGCTCCAGGTAATTCATTAGCGGCTTAAACATACTGCCGTCCATCATGTTGTGGCCGTAGAGAATGAGGTTCTGATTTTCTGCTTCTGCCAGGTTCCGACCATCCAGGAAAGGGGTTCCAGCGCTGGCGGATTCGCCGTAGAAATCCCGGCGCAGGTAGTGCTCCGGGGTATCCGGCGTGTGCATGACGGGGTAATCGATTCCTGTGTCTGGGATGGTAAGCCACCCCACGCAATCCGGATTTTCCGCTGCCAGGGCTGCCAGGTCGTGCCGGGGTGGGGTATCTGGGCTTTCCACAGGAGAACTCACATCGTTCTCCCCTGCGTCCACAGAGGAATCCAGGGAGGAACTGCTCTCTGGCCGAACACTCGGCGTGCTCTCCAGCACAAATTCCTCCGCTAGAGTTTCGTAGGTTTCTTTTTGCTCTCTGGAGTCAATGAAGTAATGCACCAGCCAAAAGCCGCTGCCTGCCACGGCGATGACCAGGGCAAAAGTGATTAGAACTAAGATTGTTTTCTTCATATCGCTACACCTCTCAATTTGCTGAGGTCGAAGTTTTCCGAGCCCTCCACATCGGGGATTTGGTCGCCGGTCATAGAGGCTTCGAAGTACAGGGCCAGCATCCGTTTGACCTCCGATGGGCCCATGCGCCGCGCTTCGAAGCCCTCGTCATGCAAGGCTTTTCGCGCGTCGTTGATTCTGGAGAATATTTGGCTGTCCTTTTCATTCTTAAAGCGCAGGGCCAGCACAAACTGCCGGGCGGTGGACATCTCCAGCTGGATGGAGTCCAGAAACTCCCGGTCCTGCGCTAAGGCATAGCGCACCTTGGGGTTATCCTCCTGGCGGATGCGGCTCTCCATGAATTGCTGGTTGTCGTCGAAGCGCTGGGCGGAGTCCAGACAGGCCACCTCCAGGTGGGGCAGGGCTGTGAGCACCATGAGCAGGTGCCGGATTTTGATTTCAATGTTGGCGTGGGACAGCACGGAAATATTGGTGGGCTGGATGGCGAAATAGACCAGCTCGCCGCCTGCGGTTTTCAAGCCGTAGGTGGTGAAGCCCTGGAGCCCCAGCAGGTTTTGCACCGACTTTTTCCCGCGCTTTTTCTTTTTCTGCTTTTTCAAGACTTTCTCCTTTCAATGCTCCGCCCAGCGGTACTCTTGCTGGGTGGAGATGGTGAACTTGGCGGCGAACCGGATGTAATCCAGCACGGTCAAATCCTCCATGCGGATGGAGAGAAAGGCGAAGGCCGCCGTGAGCGCCAGGGGTAACAGCAGGCCCATCTGAGTCAGGGCCACCAGGGAAATAAGCAGCCCTACGCAGATGAGGGCGAAGTCCCGCAGGCTCCACAGCCACAGGTTGGCGGTGGCCTTGAGATTTTGGGGGTAAATGTAGAGTTTCATAGTCAAACACCTCTCAAAGAGATTTTGCTATATTCTTCGTCATGTTTACAGCGGTGGATGTGGCGTGGACGACGCTCATCATGTTGACCTTGACAGAACTGTCCAAGCCAAACTGCTGGGCGATGCGGGGGACTTCCCCAGCCGCCAGCATGATGCCCAGGCCCAGCAGGAGGTTGTCCTGGAACGTGAGCAGGCCTAAAAAAAGCAAAGCCGTTTGGAGGAAGGCGGTCAGGCACAGGGCGAAGATCTGCTTGCACCATTGGGAGAAGCCGTCTGTGTAGCCCCGGGGAACGCTGAACAGGTACAGGCTGCCCACCGCCATCTGAATCAGCAGAATCCCGCCACGCTTGATATTGGCGAAGAACACTTTCAGCACACAGTAGGCCAAAGCCACCAGGGTCAGTAAATTCAGCAGCCCCAGGGACGGCCCCACGGTGGGCGGGCCGAACTTTGCCGCCAGCACCTTGAGAGCCACTTCGCCCAGGTTGAAGCTTTGGGCTCCAACGTAATCGGCGGCAAGGTCTTTCAAAAAGACGTTTTGGAGCGAGATGCAGAAGGTGTAAAGGTTTACCGGCACCACGGTGACCAGGTTGGCGGCAAAGAATCCTTTCAGCACATTGAGCATGGTTGACTTGATATTTGCCCGGCCATTTTGATACTCCACCGCCAGGTCAAAGGCCGCCACAATGACGCCTACCCCGAACAGCACCCATCCAAAGAGGAAAAACAGGTGGACGGCGGACTCGATCCAGGACAGGTCAAAAATCTCTGCGCCCATATCTCCCATCTGGGTGAACACGTCCGCGATGGAATCATAAAAGGCGTTGAAGAGCCATTTCACCAGGTTGTCCCAAATGGCGTTGACGATGGTGTCGCCAATGCCCTCGAACACCCCGCCGATGGACGAGGCGATGCTGCTGACCAGTCCTTCTAGCCAGCTGAACATGGGGAATCACCCCTTTCTAAATGTTTTTTACATAGTCATGCTAGGCCCCTGGGATTGTTTCTGAGATTGGCCGAATTCCAGGATGCCCTGGAGGGTGTCCAGTGCCTGTTCTGCGTCCTCCTGGGTGGCCCGCTCAAAGGAGGGAAACCCGGAGGGCGTGGCAAACTGGGTGAGAAAATCACAGTCATCCTCCAGTTCCAGGTAACCGGCTTGAAAGCTAGCGCACAGTTGGCAAAGCTCTCTCAGGTCGTGAGTGTCCGGGACGGGACGCAGATGGTTTTGCAGCAAAAAGCCTTTCATGGAGCATTCCGCTGACAGAAAACTCAAGTAGCAGACGGTGTTATGCACAGGCGGAGTTTTCTCCATGAGAAAGCCGGCTGCCCTACTGTACATGTTGGCATAGCGGAACCACTCCGCCTTATTGTTTCTTGGGTTCATCGTTCACCAGTCTTTCTAAGTTTCTCGCGATGTTTTGATTGGAGGTTTTTCAAACCTCCAATCAAAACTCTCTGAGACAATTCATCCGTTTTCTGAGCACCCGCGATGTTTTACGGTTCTGCGAAGCGGAATAGAAGTTCTTCGAACTTCTAAGTAAAACTCGCCGAGATGAAAACTCTGTTTTCATCTCCGTTACATTCCCACTACGCCCCAGATGTACAGGGGAGCGGTCAAAGTGAACAGCAAACAGGCGAACAAGATGGCTGGGCCGGCGAATTCGACCTGGGCATGCTTCCGATATTCAAAGTAGCTTGAGCCTACTTTAACGAAGAAAAGCACGGCCAAAATCACGTCTAAAACGGGGAACACCACGTTGTTAACGACCGTCTTGATCTGGCCTTGGGCGCTTGTCCAGGTTTGCTCCACGGCGCCCGCCACGTCCCCGGAGGTTGCGAAGGCAGGGATACTCAGGGTGAGCAGCAGGGCGGCGGTGAGCGCGCCCGCGAGAATTTTTCTTTTTCTGTTCAAAGGGATACCTCCTTCACAGTTTCATAGTAAAGTCGTTTTCTTCGGTTTCCTCTTGGTACATTCCCACGTAATCCAGGATCGTGTTGGCGATTTGAGAGCGCTGCTCCTGCGAGATGGGGCGGTACCATTCCAGCCTGCCGTTATAGTCCCAAATGTGGGGATTGATAGGGTCCCTGCCCTCTACGGCCTGCTGCCCAATGATGTCGGAAAACCGAAACAACTGCTGGTCCACCACACCATCGGTCCGGTTGATGACTGCCAATTTGATGGCGTCATAGTGATCCGCATAGCCCGTGGTGGTAAATTGTAGTTTCACCCTCAAATCTGCATCCAATTTTGCCAGACAGGTCCGCCCGCAATAGTGGGCGTCCCGGAGCATGGGACTGCTGCCGAAGAGATTCCGCAGCTCTTTTTCAAAGAAATTCATGGGATATCGTCCTTTCCTGTTAAAAGAGAAGGCCGCGTTCCAGCGGCCCTCCACAATTATCTTCATTGTTTATTGATGTGTCGCAGCAGAGGAACAGTGATACACAATCCCAGCAGGGCAAGGATCAGCAGCCCGGATACCCAAATCACGGCCCGGCTGCCGCCGGTCTGCGGCACAGAGGGTGTAGGTTCGTCTGGCTCATCGGGGGTATCAGGTTCTTCTGGCTCCTCCGGCTGGTCGGGCGTTTTCTCATCCTCCATAGTGATGGTCTGGATTTCGGTGGTGTCCTCCACGTTGAAGGTCACATCCTCGGCAACCTCAAACCCCTCGGGGGCGGTGACTTCCCGCAGCACATACCCCTCGCCCACAGGTAGGCGGGGGATGACGTGGGGGATGTCACTGGTTTCCCAGGTATCCAGCAGCGACCCGTCCGGGGCGTACAGCTCCAGCACGGCGCCGGGCAGTTCCTCGCCGGTATCCTTGTCCACCTTGGAGAAATGCACCACGGTCTGGGAGTTTGCGATGTCCTCCAGGTCCACGTCGGTCTTGTCCAGTTCCACAGCGATGGATTCTTTCATAGTGACGTAGCCAGGGGCAGTTTCCAACTCCTTAACCTGGTAATCGCCGTAGGGAGCCTCAAAGGAAAACTCCCCATTGGCGTCCGTCTCTGTGGTGGCGATAGCGTTTTCAGCGGAAAACTCGATGACTTCTGCATCAAATAGGCCAAAGGTGACGCCCTCCAAGGGAGCCTGCTCCGCCCCGGTTTTATGACCGGTGATTTTGCCTCGCAGCAGAGCGTTGTAGAACTCCACGGTGGTAGCATCATCCGCTGTCACCGTGACAGTCTGCCCCGCGGGGATTTCGTACCGGGTAGTCAACTCGGACTCCTGCTCGGTGATGGTGTATTCGTCGGGGGCCAATTCCTCGATATAGATTGTCCCTGCTCCATCGGTGGTGAAGGTTTCGGAATAGCCCTCACCCTCTACTAAGAATGTGAAGCCCTCCAGCGCGCCGTCCTCGGAGGTCTTTTGGATGAGCAAGCCGCCCTTGGGGTTGATGGTGATGGTCTGGGCTTCATCGTTGATGTCCGTATGGGCGGCGATTTCCACCCCATCGGAATAGAGGGTTTCAAACACCACGATGGTGGTTCCCGCCAGGGTGCTGGCATCCAAGGTGTAGGTGAGCTCCACAGTGCCATCTGCGGATTCGGGGGTGAACTCCACCTCTGCGGTGATTTCCGCGCCGTCCACCAGGAGAGGTTCACCAGTGGCCTTGTCCATAAGGACACCGGAAACGGTGTACGTTTCACCAGGGGTCAAGCTGGTGTACTCCACCACATCTACGATGGTGATTTCGCCGGTGGGGTCAGCGGTGTGCTGGCCGTCCACGGTGGCGGTGGTGCCCAGGGTGGGCTTCTCCGGCTCGGTGATCTCCACGGTCTGTGCTTCATCGTTGATATCCGCGTGTGCGGCGATCTCCACACCGTCAGAGTAGAGTGTTTCAAAGACCACAATGGAAGTGCCAGCCAAAGAGCTGGCATCCAGAGTATAGGTAAGCTCCACGGTGCCATCTGCGGATTCGGGGGTGAACTCCACCTCAGCAGTTACCTGGGCCTGCTCTTCGCCCACCAGCAAAGGCTCCCCAGTGGCCTTGTCCATCAGGACACCAGAAATGGTGTAGGTCTTGCCAGGGGTCAGGCCGGTGTACTCCACTACATCCACAATGGTGATTTCGCCGGTGGGGTCAGCGGTGTGCTGACCGTCCACAGTGGCGGTAGTGCCAATCTTCGGGCCTTCCACAAAGGTGACGGTCTGGCCCTCGTCCTCGATGTCGGTGTGGGAAGTTACTTCTTCCTCACCGATATACAAAGTCTCGAAAACCACAACTGCTTTTCCTGTCAACACAGAAGCGTCAAAGGTGAACAGCACTTCAATGGCCCCGCTGGACTCAGCAGGGGTGAACGTGGCCTCGGAGGTAACCTGGGCCTGTTCTTCACCCTCGCCAATGAGCAGAGGTTCGCCGGCCTCCTTGTCCATCAGAACACCGGTCAGCTTGTATTCCTGGCCAACGGTGAGGCCGCTGTACTCCACGGTGTCGGTGATGGTGATTTGCTCGGCGGGTTCGGCGGTCTTTTCGCCGTCGATGGTGGCGGTGGTACCGATGGCGGGCTTTCCAAAGGTCACAGTCTGCCCCTCATCGTTGATGTCCGCATGGGAGGCCACCACCTTCTCACCTTGGTACAGGTCCTCAAAGACAACCACGGCTTTTCCTGCCAAAGCACTGGCATCAAAGGTGTAGGTCAATTCCACCGTGCCCTGGGCGCTGGTGGGGGTGAACTCTACCTCGGCTGTAACCTGGGTCTGTTCCTCCCCCTCGCCAACGAGCAGAGGTTCGCCCGTCTCTTTGTCCATCAGGATACCGGAAACCTTATAGGTTTCGCCCACCTTCAGGTTCTTATAGGCCACGGTGTCCACAATGGTGACTTCCCCGGAGGGGGCTGCGGTGTGCTCACCATCCACCAAGGCGGTGGTTCCAATTTCCGGTACACCCTCAAACTGGTCATCCAGGGTTCCCAGGTAAATGGTAGTGTTGTTCCGGGAGATGGTAACGTGCTCCACCCGCACCAGGTCATAGCCCTGGTTCCCGGAGCAGCGCAGTTCTTCTACGGTGTAGGTGTCGAAAGGCAGGGCGCACAGGCCGTCCTGGGTCTCCACCATCCAGCCCTCAGTGGTCAAGCCGAACCAAGTGCCAGCATGGTCATCCCACGCAGCTTCGTCCTCTACACCATCATTACCGTTGGTGTTCTGCGAGTGGGGGTTCCACTCGGTTTCCGTGCGGACCTCACCGTTTTCATCGGTCACAACGATGTGTTCCTCACCCGTGGTTTCAGAGATGAGTTTGAAGGCCACGTTGGCGAACCGGC
>OIYW01000279.1_pt1 | contig 51896 bp, 89 predicted proteins | sample 1588351 | NCBI WGS metagenome assembly OIYW01 (sample SAMN03283268) | human gut metagenome | biome: human-associated habitat; material: feces | host: Homo sapiens | place: USA | collected 2013 | reverse complement strand
TTTTTTATTTTGCGATTTTTCAAAAAAATACTTGACAACAGGACAAAGGGGGGCTATAATATAAGCAAGAGGTAAGGAAAAACAAAAATAAAGGGAGCGATACCATGACTAAACCATTAATGAAGTATGTACCCCAAAAATATTACAGCAGCATTCGAGATTTTTATAAAGATAGTGAAGGTTACTGGTTATGTCTGAAAGCTGACGGCGATTATATTTTTGAAAACTATTTTAGTGAACATACAATTCACGAAAACACAATTAACGAAGTAATGACGGCGTTCAGAAAAAGTATCGTAAGGAAGTGCAGAAGATGAAAACATTAAAAAACATAAAAGTTGGCGATAAAATATTTGTACTTTTTGATAATACTATTCTAGCTGAACCGTCAGAAATTAAAATATTGACCGTCGAGAAAAAGGGGAGAAAGTTTATTTATTCAGGGCATTATAAATTTAATATAGAATATGGCAATAATGTTAGTAATATTACCGTTAGAAATTTAACCGCATTCGCAACGTTTGAAGAAGCAGAAGAAAAGTCGAAAACAAATAGATACGGAATCAAAAAGGAGTGATAAAGTGAAGTTTGAAAAACCAACACTGAAAGAATGGAACGCTGCCGAGAAATTAGCTGACCCGGTAGCGTTTAAAACATGGGTCAGAAGGCTGGTACGCAGGGACAAGAGATATTTAAAAGAAGTTGCAGCAGAAATGAATATCAATGAAACAGGATTGCACGACCGTTTTAAAAGAGGTTTTGTCAACATTAACGATTTAATAAAGCTGCTGGATAGCCTAGATATGGATTTAATCATCAGAGATAGAAGGTATAACAGATGAAAAACTTGAAAGCGTACAAAGTTATGTGACATATCAAAGGAGTTGAAGTTGTGAGTTTTTATTATATTGAAATCGAAACAAAAGGGTATTACATGGGCGAAATAGTTAAACAAAACAGCAAGCTTAAACCGCGGTGTTGCTTATTGAGAGGAAAATGTTGTAAATATAGCAGTGATATAGAAGCTGCAAAAGCAGCCGAGGAAATAATCACGAAATGCCGAATACCAAAAGACTATATATCGATCAGAAAAGTTATTGACCAAACATCTAGCGGCAATAATTTTAAATCTTTTTTTGATAACCAATTTAAACAATCCTACCGAGAGCAGATAAAAGCAGAGAACAGAGCTTTAAAAATAATTCAAAACATTAATCAAATAAGAAGCATAACTAACGTTACCGAAACGCGAAACTTGAAAAATAACGTGATAAAAGTTATTATTAGATTAACGAATGGTGAAAAAATCATCGTAGATAATCCGAGCAAACTTTTGCAAAACAAAATAAATGAAATATTTAAAGGTGATAACATGGAAAATTCTAATCAGATTGAAGCCCCGGTAAAATTCGGAATTTTAGAAGAAGAAAAAGTTTCCCGCAAATTTTACCCCGTAAAAAATGCCCCTGCCGATACAGTGCTGCCGAAAAGGAAAACAGCAAAAAGCGCAGGTTATGACTTCGTGCTACCCTGTGATGTGCGCTTAAATCCCCGCAGCGTATCGGCTATTATTCAGACAAACGTTAAAGCGTTTATGCCTGATGATGAAGTATTAATGCTATATATTCGCAGCTCAATAGGCATTAAACAGCATGTAACACTAGCGAATGGGACAGGAATTATTGACGCCGATTATTTTTCCAATCCCGACAACGACGGAAATATAGGCATTTGCCTACAAAATAACAGTGATGAAATCGTGAGCTTTAAAAAAGGTGAACGAATTATGCAGGGGATTTTTGTTAAATATGCTGTATGCGACAGCGACGATACAAACGAAGTCCGCAAGGGCGGTTTTGGGTCAACGGGAAAAGAATGACGCCCATATTCGCCCTGTAATCGCTTCAAAATACTTTTAGGACAATTACTATATACAAGCAAAAATAAAACGCTGCAACCTAAACAGCGTTCAAGAGAGGGGGTATATCATGGATAAGTTTTTTGCCGTTCTAAAAGAAAACGGCTTAATTATGAATTTCGTTTTTTTCTGCGTTTGCTTTTTAATTATCGGCGCAGGATTGGGGCAAATGACGAAGTAAAAAAACACCCTGCTAAAAAGCAGGGTGTTTTTTGTTTAAAAAGGATTGCGAGAAGGGGCAGCTTCTGCATATTTAATTATAGCAACAAGGCGCAAAAAAAGCAACCTTTTATGATTGCTTCTTTTACTTTAATTCAACAGGAGAGCTGACGCCACATAAATATTATAGCATAAAAAACAGAAAAAGCAAAGCGTTAACTTTGCTTTTGTCTGCTGCTTTTTAACTTGTTTTGCGTCACATGATAAAAAGGCGGTTTAATTTTGTACCATATTTATTATAGCGCATATATGGTATAATGTAAACAAAAATAAAAAAGCCCCGCAGGGCTTTTTTACTACCAGCTTTATCGTTGGGGAGATAAACCTGATATGTACCGAATTTATTCTATCATATAAAACAGAAAAACGCAAATGTGCGTTGCATTTGCGCTTCTGTGACCCTTTTAGTTACCAGCAATCACCGCTGACTGTGAATGTCTACATTATAGCAGCCGGACGCAAAAAAAGCAACCGTTGCCGATTGCTAATTTTGCAGAGTTTTTGTCGAATGAAAAAATATAAGGGCTATGACTATGCTACACTAAAATTATAACATAGTTAAATAAAAAATAAAAGGGGGCTTATTTATGGCGCAATTAAGCATTTATAACGGCAGTGTTACATCCGGCGGAACAGACGGAACACTAATCACCACAGGCGATATTTTGAAGTACACAGGGGAAAAGGGCGAGCTTGGAACAATAGTTCCCTATGCGCTGCGTGCTGCTTTAACGACCAATGTTTATAACGTTTCGCTTTCTGTTATCGGCAGTAATCCTGAATGGTTACAGATATCGAACGACGGTAACACGTGGGGTCAAAAGTTAGAATTTGCGAATATCGGCGATACAAATACATTATTTTATGTGCGCTCAAATATTCCGGAAGGTGCAGAATTCGGACAAACCGTATTAAATAGATTTTTGCTGAAATATGTTGAAACAGTATTAACAGAGGGGTAGGTTTTTTATGGAACTGAATTTATCACCACTAGAAGCAATGATTGTTGCTATCAATAAAAAAGAAGTGCGGGAAAGACCCAGCAACGAGATAAAAAAAGATTTAGAGGAGCTTATAAAAAATGATTATAATAAAATGCGAGGATGAACTGTTGATGTTGAGCGGGAACGCTTATATTAAGGCTATCAAACTAGATGTTCCCGACAATGATAAAGAATTAACAGGCAAGCTAGATATATACTGCCAAGAATTCAGAAAAACGGCGTTATGTATAACTTATGACAAAAAAGTCGTAGAAAAGCTGTTAAATGAATGTATGACAGCGATAGAAGCAGAAATGTCTTGCGCGCCTGACTGCAACACCAATATATTTATTGATTTAAAAAACATTATTGATTGTGCGATAAAAAAGGTAGAAAGAGGGCTAGAAAATGATTAGATTCTATATAGACGGGACAACAGGGCAAAAAGACGGTACAGAAGTTACATCAATAAATCCTATCACAGCTACAGGGCTTTTCCCGTCGGGTAGCACGGCAGCAAGCAAAAGCGTTAAGGTATATATCAGAGCAGACGCGGGAGAAAGTTATAGACAGGTTTTAGTTGGAGTTAATGCCGATAAATTTACTAAATGCCGTATAACTTCATTCAACAACTCAATTACGCAAACGATAGGTTTAACAGGGGGGGTATTTTGAAACCGTATTAAAAACAGTTTCGGATGTCAATCAAGAATTAACCTTTACTTTTTACGCAACAGCAAGTGACGGGGCTACGGTAGATACTTCAATAAAAATTTATGCCTATGTTATAGATTTAATTCATAGTATAGAATAGAAAGGAAGTGTAAAAAATGGCAAATCATTTACACTGGTGGCACTATAGGAGCAGCGGACGGTGAAGAAGTCGACATAAGCAGTCCTTTTAGTTTAGGCACTGTAAATACATTTACAGATATCATCTCGTACCCAACCTCAACAGTAGGTGTTGCGAATTTTTGCCCTTTAATCGGATTCCCGTTATATTTAAGAACAGAGGCAGGCTTTGAAATATCTAGCGGAACATTAACAGCGGGGTATCAGTCCAGTACGATTATTATATCCGCGATAGGAACACAGCAAAGCCAAGTTAGACCAGTATTGTTTCAAGATAAAACAGCACTCTTGCAGGCTTTAGACGGAAGTAATATATACGCTGCGATATCGCCAAACAATCCTCTTGCTATAAATTCTACAAATAAAATAACCTCTGTAAATAGCTGTTTGTTTTTTATTGTAGCAATAAAGCCCGGCGCACAAGTAGGCGATTTATACCCGCAGAATTTATTAAATTTTAGCTTTACTGAAACGGAGTTGACAAGCTAATGTTGAACCGCAGATTATTGATTGCAAATTTGGGGGGACATACCCGCTGTAGTAACTATAAATTTTTATCTGAAATGCCTTGATTATCAGCCGGGTGTTATAGACCTGCCTGTAACCTTTAAGATATCAGATTTTAAAACAGAAGAACAAACTTACTATGCAAAAGTAAATTCTACCGTTGGCGTTCCTGTGAATTTGTATGCGGAAACGGTATATGAAATAACAGTGCAAGATGATAGGTTTTTGCCAATATTAGAAGATACTGTTTTTCATGCGAATGTAGATTACTTAATATCACTTGATTTAATTTAAATATCAAAAGTTAAGGTGTGATAAAATGGATATAGATAGAATTTGCTGCCGCTGCAATAAGCCTTTGCTTACTGGTTACTACTACTTTAATAACAAATTCGGTATATGTATAGATTGCATTACTAAATTATCCGTTTTAGAAATCCGAAACGAAAACCAGTTACATATCAAAGAGGTTGAAGCTGCGCTAAAAAAGGGGAATTGCTAAAATGATACATCAATGTACTTCATGCGGTAAGATAAAGCCTATTGAGTGGGCTTTTGAAATGCCCGCATATCATAAGACTTATTATATATGCAAAGAATGCTTGCCTAAAATATACGAAAGAATGAATAAGAAGTCACAAAAAAACTCTAAAACACAAGAAACCAGTTATTTTAGAAAAAGTTAGGGGGTGTAAACATGGCAGAAGTTGTTGAATTAAAAGCGTTTGTTACTGCAAGCCCAAACGAAGCAGATTTTTCGTCAGCAGCGACTAAAAGAGAATGGGAAGCATATCCGACTATTAAAGGTTATGTTACGTCTAAATCTGATGAAAGCAGCTATATCAAAGGCGAAACAATGCGCGTTGTGGGAGTTAACTTACAATCTATAACGCAGATATACACGTTTGAACCACTTACAGGCTCAATAGATATTGATAATACGTATCAGAATGAAGTTAAAGCTAAAGATAAACCGAAACCGCCAAAGCCGCCCAATATCCAAGAACCTATTTACGTCACAGGTAAATATGGAATTGAAATGAACCCGTATTTTACGCCCGGCGATATAGGGCGTACGCTATACCTTAATGACAAGTGGGATATATTTAGTGACGCAAGCGGACAAATAGCGTTAGTATCCGGCGCATATGCTATAGCACAGAATGCGGCGAACGCAGTCAGGCTGTTTAAAAACGACGCTTATTTAGCACAAACGCGCGGGATTCCACATTTTGAAATCGAGCTGGGCAAAGCCCCGGCGATTGCCGCCCCTATCCTGCGAACTCGCATACGTGAAACCGTTCTGAATGTAAACGGAGTAACAGGCGCAGAAGTTGACTTAACATTTGATGAAAGCGGGCGTGTCATGGGCGGTGAAGTGCAAGCGACAGTACTGGAAAGCGAAAACGTTCAAATTGACTTTTAAGGAGCGAAAACATGACTTACATTTTTTATCTAATATTAGATATCCTATTTACATTGATATGCTATGTAACTAATCCAGTTGTAATATTATTCTCAAACGAACACGGAGAACTTCCATACTCTCTGCGCTGGTGGCAGACTTACGATAATTGTATCGACATACCGCATACGATTAACAGCGGCGTTCCAAAGCTGTTTAGATATGACTTTGACAAGCATTATAAATACACCCCTGAATTCAAAAATAAATACGCCATGAAGCCGGGATACGTAGAGATATTAGACCCGAATTTTACCGTATGGGAAAAAATTCAGCGTTATTTTTGCCGTAACGTTTGGCTTTATAGAAACACTGCTTATGGCTTTTCTTATGAAGTTTGCGGACGTTACGTATTCGCCGATAAGGTAAAAACATACGTTGACTATAACTATGCTGAAAACGACAAATGCTATATCGCTGTCGTTAACGATAATCGAATATTTTTAAATAAAACATGGAGCATATTTTACACAAAAAAATATTGCAAATGGTTTTATCTGCGAATTTATTTAGGCTGGAAATTCAAGGGGACTGCGGGGCAATCTATGATCGCTTTTCATATCAATCCATTTAGATTAAACGATTAAGGGGGATTAACAATGATAACATTCAACCCGGATACGGGGCTTATATCAAGCGGAACGGCGGCGATACGGGCTAACCTTGTAACTCAATGGCAAAAAGCATTCGCGACAGACCCCGATAAGCCATTGCTTGACACAGCCCCCGAAACACCAGCGGGGCAGCTTATTGACGGACAGGCTGTATTGATTAACAGGAAAGATAGTGAGATTCTTTATCTTGCGAATATGTTCAATCCAAAAACCGCGCTTGGAATATGGCAGGACGCACTAGCAGGCATTTACTTCATTGAACGCCATATAGCCATAGCAACCCTTGTTACGGGCAACATCAAAGGCGCATACGGCACAGTTATACCCTATGGAGCTATAGTCCAAGACCAAAAGGGATACACATATACGAACGTCACAGTAACGACCATAGGAGAGGACGGAACAGCTACAGCTATTTTCCGCTGTAGCCAGCGTGGGGCGATTGAAATAGGCGTAGGGCAGCTTACGAAGATAGTTACCGTTGTTCCCGGCTGGGACAGCATAACAAATCTAGCCGCAGGCGTCACCGGACGAAACAGCGAAACGCAGGCAGAATTTGAGCAGCGCAGACGTGCCAGCGTAGCACAGAACGCCCACGGCATAGCGTCGGCGGTTGAGGGCGCACTAGCTAACCTTTCCGACGTAGTAGCCGTATCGGTTTTAGAAAACCGCGGTGACACGGACAAAGTGCTTTACGGCGTCACACTGCCCCCGCATAGCATTTACTGTAGCGTCTATGGCGGGAACATAGAGAGTATAGCCAAAACGATTCACGAAAAAATTGACGGCGGCTGTGGAATTTCGGGAAACACAAAAATCGCTTATGTAGATGAAAAAGGCAATGAATTCGTTTACTACATTGAGATACCGACAACAACAACATTCGCGCTGTCTGTAAATATAAGGAAAACTTCGACGCTTTCGACCAATTACGAAGAACAAATTAAAAAAGTTGTTCTTCAAAACTTCAACGGCGAATTAAATAAATACGGACGCGCAAAAATGGCACAGACGATTTACGCAAGTCGCTTCTACGCCGATATAGTTGACGTTGGAGTAGATAATCTCGAAAATATTGAGATATCATACCCTAGCGGGTCAGAATGGACTGATAGCGTCGATATTCCAGCTAATCAGATACCAGTAATGAGCGAAAGCGATATTAATATTACCGTACTAGATTAAGGGGGCTTAAACATGGACTTTAGAGGGCAAGAAGATGTTCGAGAGTGCGACAATATACGTGTTGAACTACAACCGTATATCCAAAGTCAATACGGTAGCAGCACAACTATTTATCAGATTTTAGATGATTTTCGCGCGAATATCGACCCTAGTAAAGATATGCTAGTTTTTTATGATAACATATTTAATATAGCGACGGCTAATGGCGTCGGGCTTGATACATGGGGCGAAATCCTTGTTATTGGCAGAACGATAACAGACCCTATTAACGGGAAAAAATTCACGTTAGAAGATGATGAATACCGCTCACTGCTTTACTATAAAGCGTTAGCTAACATCACCGACGCAAGCCTTGCAACGCTTAACTATATGCTGAACAAGCTTTTCCCGGAGCTGGGCGGCGGTGTATTCAACGTTATCGACGAAAAGCAAAGAGAGGACGGGACGTTTTACAATAACTATCCCATGCACGTTCGCTTCGTATTCACAATGTATTTAACAGATGTTCAGCTTGCCATATTTAGGATAGGCGCGAATTTAATAGTAGGCGCAGGCGTAGGCTGGTCGCTGGTAATGATTGATACCGATAATACGTTTGGTTTTAACGGCAGCCTGCTTCAACCATTCAATAATGGCGTCTTTGACCCGTACCCCAATCTATAGAATAAAGAAAAAAGGAAGTGTTAAAATGGCTATACCAGTAGTTCAAGAACCATTGTATTTATTTGAAAGACCCTTTGCAAACGAAGGGACAAAAAACATCATTCCGGCAACGAATAACGAAACAACGGGATTAGCGTCACAGACGAACGGCTTCCCTGCTATAACGCAAGTCCCAATTAAGGCAGGAGGCATAGCCCCGACACGGGCGGACTTTAACGGTATCCTTTATATGTTATCTGCTTTTGCCTACTGGCAGCAAAGCGGCGGTTTAATGACTTACAAGACGACTTTACAGTATTCTGCAAACTGCCTAGTAAATCACAACAACAAGCTTTATATGTGCATTCTTGCTAATGGCGTAGATACGGCGGCAGGGCTAAAAACTCCGGGCATTGATACAACATACTGGCAAGAGCTTTTGCCATATATAGGCGGTATCACACCTGAACAAGTACAAGATAAGTTAGACATATTCATTGGAGAGATACCCAAACCTGTGGCAACACATTTCGGCAGTTATTCAAGTGTTTCATCAAGTGGCACTGCTACAACAGACGGAATTATAACTGCAAAAAGTTATTCGAATACTGGGATTACTGGCTATGTAAACGGTTTAGAAGTAATGTATACCGCAGGTAGAAGTAAATACGGACAAGGAAGCTGTTCAATATCTTTTCCAGTACCAAAAGGTGCTTCCTATTTAGTGAGTGGCGCGGAGTATGTGCGCTGGCTACCATTAATAAGCGATTAACAAAGGGGTGAAAAAATGGATATTAACAATATAGTCAACTCAACCCGTATAAGAAATGCTAGGTTATTAGATGACATTAATAACAAGATATTAAACAGAGAATACTACAAATTCAAATACCTGCCGATGGAGGGCGCACTGCCCGGGTTATACTTTCAGCAACAAACAGAGGACGCTATTAACGATATAGGCAACGTAGCATATGCAACGGAACAAGTCGCAGATGAAGCGTTAAAAATAGCACAACAGGCTTATAACATAGCTTTAGCAGTATTAGAAACGGCGAATAATGCACTTACCGCGGCTCAAACAGCGCAACAAACCGCTGATACTGCATTGAATATTGCAAACAATGCTTTAAGCGTTGGAACAGCTGCGGCTGTAGCGGCAGCAGCAGCGCAAAACAGAGCAGATGAAGCATACGATTTAGCCGACGCTGCGCAAAAAGCCGCCGACGCTGCGCAAAATACTGCTGACGCTGCACAAGAAGCCGCTAACAATGCAGCTAATGATGCTACAAATGCGTTAACAAAAGCAGAGGACGCATTGACAAAAATTGAGCAGTTAAGCGTATTAAATCATTATAACAACTTGACAGAAGCGACAGATGTAAACACATTAGTTGATATTCATCGCTGGTATTTACAAGCTTCTAATAATCCTAACGCGCCCGAAACAAACCCGGGCTTTTTAAACGTTGATAACGACTATAATGACAGTGTATGTAAACAGTTATGGGTGAGCGAAACGACCGGAGCGATTTATAACCGTTTCGGGCAAATCGTAGAAAACACTGACCCGGCTACTGTTAGTAGTTGGTCAGAATGGTATAAGCTGGCTACAAAAGCAGATATTGACGGAACTACGACGGCATTAACTGAAAGGATAAATACTGTAGCGAATAACCTTGCTACACATGAAGCTGACGTCAATAACCCGCACAAAGTAACCGCGGAACAACTCGGATTAACTACGGTATATCAATATAAAGGCAGCGTTGCTACCTACGTCGATTTACCGACTACAGGGCAGAAAGTAGGCGACGTATGGAACGTTGAAACGGCAGACCCCGACCACGGTATTAAAGCAGGGGACAATGTAGCATGGGACGGCGCACAATGGGATATTCTAGGCGGTAACCATGATTTAAGTGGATACGCTCAATTAAATTTAGCGAATACCTTTACAGCTTTAAATACTTTCAGAGCAAACATTGCTGTATCAAACGGCACAGCGGCAGGCAGTCAAGGACAGGTTATTTTTGGCGTAAAACCCAGTACAGCAACAGTACAAGCGAATATCATAGCTTCTACCAAAGGAGCAATGTATTATACAGCTACAGAAAACACTGGACATTACTTCAAAATTGGCAATAATACTGCATCTACATCCATAACTACTAACGAAGGTGAATCAGCAATCTTTTCGCATAATGCCTTTGAATTTGCGCGAATAACAAATGTCGGCGTTGCGAGATGGCTGGGCAATGCAAATACAGCTACGAAACTAGAAACCTCCCGCAAAATAAACGGTGTGGCTTTCGACGGAACGAAAGATATTACCATTGAGGCAGGCGGGGGCGGCGGTGATGTTACCGCCGCAGGAGATAACAACTTTACAGGAACGAACACATTTAATAAACCTATAACAGTGAGGGACGGCGCACTTGCTGGCATTGGTGGAACTATCACATTAGGCACGAAGCCTAATAGCGCAACAACGCAAGCAAAGATAAATTCTGCTGCCACCGGAGCAATGTATTATACAGCTACAGAAGGACTGGCACACTTTTTCAATGTTGGCACAGCAGAAGTTGCCACAATAGGCGGCACTGCAACGACGGCTACACTTGACTTTTTAGCTAATAGTATTCTAAAGTATAGCACTTCAAGTGGTTTAAGAGTAGGTGGCGGCGGTACAAGCAAAATCATAGGTTTTTACCCCGAGGCAGCCGATAACACGGCAGGTATGCGGCTTTCAAATCAAGCAGAAGCCATTAGCACTGACTACAGTATATTTTCTTTACAGAATAATTCTGCTATCAGCTATACGAAAAATGCAGCCTTGCAAGTTGGAAACTTTAAGATATTAGAAGTTGACAGAAATAACAATAATGTAACTATAAAGGCAGACAGTAATGGGCAGATACTATTCACGCCGAACAACCTAGCCAGCAACACAAGCAGCATTGATAGCAATGGTAACTTTTATATATCACAGGGCTTAACGGTTGGCTCAACGTTAAATACTGGCACGTCTAACGGCGTTATTCGAGCTGGGAACAATGAAAGCTGCCTTTACTTTACAGGTACTGCGGAAAATACTTACTACTCAACGCCGAATACTGGGAACACCATAAGTTACCAACAAGCAGCAAACGTCTATCTGATAAATACATCCATAAATGACGCTGCAAGTCTTACTATGAATTTCTCAAACATGAGCTTCCACGCCACTGTAGGCAGCACGCCATACATGTGTAAAACTTTAACTTTCTGGTTTGCAACTGGCGCAACTGCACCAACTGTTACATGGCAGTTCCCAAGCGGTGCAGCGGTTTACTACCCGAAGGGCGTAGCTCCGTCGCTAACAGCAAATGCCAGCAATATCATCAATGTAGTCGCTATCGTTGACGATACAGATAGCTTTAGTATCCAAGTCTGTGACGTGGTAGCGTTGCCGTATAGCGGTTAAGAAAGGGGTTTGAAAATGAATAAAAAAACAGTGTATAGATACAAAGGGACTGACTACACCAGCATTAACGCGTTGCGGCGAGCTATGCCGAATGTATCACTTCCAAATACATTGACAGATGAACAGTGTAGCGCGTTAAATATATTAAAATTAGAATTAAATTACAGTACGGATGAAGCCCGAGCTATACGCATTAGCCAGCTATATCAAGAATATCAGTCCGAATTAGTAGTCCCCACAAAGTACGAAGTCAACGGTAAGACTTACTACATTGACCGGGACACGGACAACATTATTAAATTTAATTCGGCGCATGAAGTTGCAAAAATGAAAGGCGATAACCTTTTTAGGGCAAAAAATGAAGCGGGAGAATATGAGCTTGTAACGTTAACGGTAGGCGACTTTGAAAGCATTTTATTAAAATCCGCCTTGCTGCAACAATCCGCGTACAACCGCTTCAAGCAAGCACGGGACGCGGTAAACAAATATAAACGTGCAGACAAGATTTTTTCAGTTGAATTTTAAAAAAGTGTGTTATAATTTTAAAAACTTAATTAATCACAGAATAATCGCTACAGTTTACCAAGCTGACAGTCTTTCTGTTTTTGAATTTATTTTTCCTAACTTATAACCAAAAAGCAGAAAAGCAAAAAAGCAGGGCTTTTGCCCTGCTTTTTTATTTTGCAATTTTTCAAAAAAATACTCGACAACAGAACGAAGGGGGGCTATAATATAGACAAGAGGTAAGGAAAAATAAAAAAATAAAGGGGGCAATATAGACTGCGAATATCTTGATATGCGTTACCCGAAAATTGAAGAAGCAGACGAGGACGAAGAATAAAAATGAAAAGTATTTGTGTTACAAAAGCAAAAGCATACTACATCATAGCAGACGGATACACAGAATGCTATACATTTAACAGCCGTGAAGAAGCTGAAAGTTTCATAGAGCTTTTTAAACCTTTTTACAAAAATAAAACTGTAATGATTCAGGAAGCGAATGTGTTCACAAGTTATATAATGAATGACTATATTATAAAAGAAGGAGAGGAATAAAAAATGCAAAATAGTAACGCTGTTGTAAAAAAAGATATACTGCGTTGTTGTTAATGGCGAAGTACAAGAAAAGTTAGATTTTGATAGCATGGAAATAGCAAAAGACTACATAAAACTTTTTAGTTTGAAATACCGCCAAGAAAACACGATTGCTATTCGTGAAATATACCGAATAACTACAGATATCATTATAAGAGAGGTTTACCAGAATGTGGATTAAAGATAAAGTAAATGACTGTTATAAAATGTCACATAGCCATTTAATCACGATAGAAAAAGTGAACCGACACTACATATTATATTTTCGAGATATAATGATAAAATCTTTTCCGACCTTGACGGCGGCAAAGCAGTACGGGGATTTTTTTCAACTAGATTCACATACCCGGTACGCGATTTATTTAATTCATAATTTCGGAAATTGCACAGGTAACAATTTAGGCTACTACACTGGAACAATAGGACTTCAAGGCGATATATATGTACCGGGACACGTTCCAACAATCAATGGAGAAGTTAAGCTTTATAAAACGTTTGCAAGGGCGAAACAAGGCGCACAGGCGATATATAACAAGTGCGGCTATGTGCAAAAATTTGAAATTCATACAATAGAAATTCGTGCCAACGATAAAAAGGAAATAGTAACAGTAAGGGGACTGCCATAAAGGAGTGAAAAAATATGACAAATATAAAATATAGCAAGAGATTTAAGTTAAGAAATGGGGAAAGAGTAGATTTTTGCCCTGAATGTGAGTATCACATTACGGACACTGTGAATAACAGCGATTCTGTTTACTGCCCAAAATGTGGGCAGCAGATATAGCTTTTTAAGCCCGCATTATGTTCAGAAGATTGCGAATTTTAAATAAGACAAAAGCTTACAGGTAAGCTTTTTTGTAAGGCGTTTAAAGACGGCGAAAAAGAATTGCGGAGAGATATTGAAGGTAACCCCATAATGATTAACGGCTGCGCGGGGGAGATATGATGAAAGAAGAAATAATTATTTAATAAATGGACGGTGAGTATATTATGCGATTAATAGACGCTGATAAGGCGAAAGCTGAATTATTAAGAATAGCTAGAGATATACACGATTGCTGTGGGTTTTATGACGGTCTTAAAGCTGGTTATCAAAGTGCTGTTGATAGGCTTGATACAATTCCTACAGCGGAAAAAGAATGTGATAAAGGACATTGGATAGACATTACTTTTGACGCGAGTATGTGCAGCGTTTGCCAAACTACACAAGAATACGAAACTAAATACTGCCCGGAGTGCGGGGCTAAAATGGACGGTGATAATAATGTTAAGTAAATATATCCAATATTTTTTAGATGAAAATAATTTAGAAATAGGCGAAGAATTTATGCTGACAAATGAAAATGGCAGACATATACATCCAGACAAAACATTTTTCTTTAACGGTAATCCAACCTCGTCAAGAGATATTTTAATATCTAAAGATGAAGAAAGATTTTGCCCGAATATATTATTAGGTTTGTTAACTGGCTTTTATGGCGTACAAAAGAAACCGTGGCAGCCCGAAATAGGCGACGTATATTTTTACATCGCGGTTGACGAAGGAAGGAATAAAGGTGTTATCCATAACGAAACACTGTTTAATAAAAACAACATAAAGTTTTTACTTTTAAAAAAATCAGGGAAATATTATAAATCGTATTTTGAAGCAGAAAAACATTTAAAAGAGGACTATGAATATTTAACAGGAGAATAACCATGAAAAAATATAAAGTAAAATTAATTGAAACATATGCTTTTGACTTTGAAGTAGAAGCAAACAACAGAGTAGAAGCGGAAGAAAAAGCCAAAGAATATGTCGACAAGTATCAAGCTGATAAATTCTTTGAGTGTGCTACAAATAGGGTGTTTAAAATTATTCCCAAAACGTAAGGAAAATTAAAAATGGATATGAACAAAATTTATAACATGGACTGTTTAGAGGGAATGAAAAAGCTTCCGAATGACAGCATAGATTTAACAGTAACATCACCACCTTACGATAAATTGCGAAAATATAAAGGCTTTTCGTGGGATTTTAAATCAGTTGCAAAAGAACTCTATAGAATAACAAAACCCGGTGGGGTAGTTGTATGGATAGTTTCTGCTTCAACTATCAATGGAAGTGAAACAGGGACTTCTTTTAAACAAGCGTTGTTCTTCAAGGAGATAGGTTTTAATATTTATGATACGATGATATGGCTTAAACCTTCACCTGCTGCGCCTACCGAAAGTAGATATTATGATGTGTTTGAATATATGTTTATATTATCAAAAGGACGTCCGAAAACGTTAAATTTGTTGTGCGACAGGAAAAACAAAAGTGCAGGAAACGTTTCTAACTGTGAAACGAGAAGCGGCAGAGAGCAGCGACGCACTTTATCTAAAAAAAGAGTTGTTAAAGAATATTCAAGACGTTTTAACGTATGGGAAGTAGCAAGGGGATTAAATAAAACGAAACATCCTGCTGTATTCCCTGAACGCTTGGCGAATGACCACATTTTATCTTGGTCAAATAAAGGTGATGTTGTTCTAGACCCGTTTTGTGGCAGCGGTACAACAGCAAAAATGGCTATGTTAACAGGCAGAAAATTTATAGGTTTTGAAATATCAGCGGAATATTGCGACATAGCCGAAAAGCGTATAGCCAGTGTAGGAAAAGATATTCCGCTATTTGAAGCGGATTAAAATGTATAGGAGATGAAAAAGAATGAATATAAAAGCTTATGCGTGGGACGACGAAGATTACGGGGGAAGTTATTTTGTGTGGACTACCACGCCGGGAAAAGCTAAAGCGTTGCTTGCTGCCGAACATGATAGAGAATTTACAGAAATACGGGTTTATCGTGTTCCGTGGGCTGATAAATATGGAGATAACAAAATAATACCAGCAAAAGAACTTTTAAGTAATGGCTGGTGGCTGTATTGCTCAAACTGTGGGACACGTGTTCAGAATGATACAGCAACAGTTTTAGATGCAGTAGAGGTGCTATGTGACGAGTGCGCGAAAGATTGGAACGAGAAAAGAGGGAAAAAATGAAGATAGAAGATTTAAAAGTAGGCAGAGTATATAGAGCTAAACGCCCTAGAGTTGTACACACATTGGGCGGCAGCTATATCAATGATAGGCAGATACTCTATATATCGCCATTTGAGGAAACTATTCAGTACGATAGCCCTAAAGTCGGTTTTGGGTCAAGATATCCAGTGATATCTGTTGAAAAATTTCTAAAATGGGCAGCTAAAGATATCACGGATGACTTACCGCCTGCCGAATGGGAAGAATACAAGAGGTGTAAAAATGGAAAGTAAATATTTGACTTTACGGGTAAAAATATAGGAGTGATAAAATGAGAAAATATATGTCAATATTCAACTCAAGCCACGAGAAATTGATAGAATCCATCAACAGATACTATGCGCGCCGCGGTTGGCGGATCATAAGCATAGTAAAAGGTAATGGTGATTTTTGGGCAACATTGGAATTGGAAACGGAGAAAAACAATGACTAAAGAAGAACTAATGAACGCTATAACGGGTTTACCCGCTAAAACACAAGTTTATAAAATAGACGACTATGCAGACCTTGACCACTCGGACGGCTGCCCTTTGCTTGGCGTTATAGTCGTTAACGAGCCTGACAGTGAACCTGTTATTTATTTGAGGTAAAAAATGAAAGCAGAACGTATACAGCAGTTTAAAAAAGCTTTTACCCTCTACCGTCGCGGGGGCTATAGTCTTACTTACAGGTGGAAGTTATATTTTATACGTGACATTCAAAAGAAAAAACTTCCTAACAATTTTAAAAAAATAAGGAAAGAGTTAGAACTATGACAAAAAAAGAACGTGAACGACAAATAAAAAAGGCTTATATATTCTACAGGCGTCGAGTTAGAACTTTGCTTGCTACCGGACGCTATCTTTTAACTATAGACTATAGAAAAAAGGATATAAACAATGAAAAGTGATATAGTATTAAGAATAGAAAAGGCATTAAAAGAATATACCCCGTCAAAGATTGACGGGGTTAGAATTGCTACAGCACGCGGAATATTAACCGCGTATGAAATTGCTGTTAAAAATGGATTGAGTGAAGCTGGGAAGGTAGATTGTATAAAAGTTTGCGAAAGCTTTATGCTGCCGCCTATAACCTACGGGATAACTAATCCGGAAGAGCATTATATTACTTGTGAAAAAAAGAACTACAGGGGCGACGTTATAAAGACCTTTAAGGCTTTTGACTTACCTACTGAATTAATCACTTTATGCTTTGAAATAAAAAGCACTGTAAGCGATTTTAAAAGCCCTAACGGGCATAACTTGGTGGGTGATATTAACTACTACGTTATGCCGTCAGACACGTTCAAGCAGCTTGAAAAGCTGGGGCTACTCGACGAAGTGCCGCCACATATCGGCTTTATCACTGCACACGAAGGACGCTACAGTAAATTAAGGCTGATTACAAAAAAAGCAGCAACGAAGGTTACACCTGCTGTTGATAAATATATGCTGGCGTGGTCAGCAGTGAAAGGGTGGTATATTAATAGCAGTGTTAGCAACAAGAAGGTAAATTCAGCGGCGATAGTAGAGTGTAAGGGGTTCAAAGTTAGAGAACGTCAAATTTGAGTTATAAGCCGTTTAATTTATTAACACAAGCAAACATAAGCAACACAATATAAAAAGCCCCTAGCGCCTCGATTGTACGACGTGCTAGGGGCTTTTCCTTAACCATTACTTACACAATCGGGACACTTGCACACACAACGCCATTCAGTGCCTACCTGCTTTTGCTTAGATATAGTCCAGCCTAAAGACCGGGCTTTGATTTTTGTCTGACCTTTTGTTGAAAAAGGAAACAGCTTCACTGCCCCGCATTTTTCGCACACTACACCTGAAACGATACCTTTTAAATTCACTTTTTATACCTGCCTTTCAATATTTTTTCTCGACATTGCAGACAAACTGTCTGCTGTACTTTACGGTTAGATATAGCTGCTACAGCTTTGCTTATTCCGACACCGCACATGATACACATATTCCGTGTGTCATCATCTTTAGGTGGCGGCGTATTTTTGGGCTTAATAGCGGGCGGTGCTTCCTCTGCCCGTTCCCGCTTAACTGGGATGATTTCAGGCAAAGGCTTTTCTTTGCCTTTTTCTACGCTGGCGGCAACTAATGCGCCGACCTGTTGCGCTGCTTCAATTCGTTTCTGTATCTCGTTGCGCTTGCCGTCAGGGTAGGCGAAACGATAGTTACCGTTCCCGTCTTTAATCACAAGAGCTTTAATAATACGCTTTGCTTCGTCGTATTCAATTTCTGAAACGAAGAAAGTAACATCATTGCTTAACGCTACATTTTTCGTTCGATTGTTGATATACGTTTCATATTTTTTTAGTATGAGCTGAATTTTGGGGGAACTGTATAATTCCCGCCCTATACCCCAATTAGTAGCAGCACGTTTAAAGGCGTCGGAAGCGCGCCCCTTATTCGCCGAAACGTTGGATAATTCGCCTACATCTTCTTTCGTTATCCACTCGCCATTATTCGCCTTGATTGATATTCCGCAGATGAAATCATTTCCTTCTGCCCTGTGCGTTCTTTGCCAGCTATCCGCCCCGACGTATCTATCTAAATAATACATATCAACACGAGCGTCTTTATAAAGCAGTAAATCTGCCTTGTAGTATTCAACACGTTCGCCTTGTGCATTCTCGGCATAGCACTTAATGATACGGTTAACGCGTATCTCTATATCTTCTGCGTTCAGTAATGGGAATTTAATCTGCATAGCTTTGCCCTTCTTTCTCATTAGTAATCCTTTAAGTTTGATTAAGCACATATTTAGTTATATTATTTATGTGTAGCGGCTTACTCCTTTTTTACGTCTGTGCGTCTTGTGCAGGCGTTTTTTTATTCGTCAAAATCCACTGTTAAAGCTAGATGTTTTTCAAAAAATAAGTCTTTCAAAATCTCGACTAATGTTTTAACATCCGCCTTTTCTTCTGAATAGCCAACTATGTTGCACAAATCAACATATTCAGTATTGAGCGAGCCGGATTTAACAACTTGCGTAACAAATTGATTTATGTTATCGCAATGATAGACTTGTGACGGCTTTACAGGCGTCAAGTAACCGTCTTTATTCGGCATTAAAGGATTTAATATGACCCTCATTTCAAAATCACCAGCAGCGCAAGAACTGCGCTTATAAAGTAAAGTAAATTCAGTAAGCAATGTCGCTGATTGCTGACCGTGATAAAAAGTAAATTTAATATCTGACTAAATGTGTCGAATACCGCTGTTGCGGCAACAACACCAGTCCCTAACGCCATTAACACAAACCTCATTTGTAGCCCCCCTTTTATTCTCATTATAAAGCGAATACAAGAAGGTGTCAAGTGAATTTTGAAAAAAATAAAAAGAAAAAATCCCTAGAATGTATAGCTGCATTCTAGGGATAACCTACTAAGATTTTTTTAATAAATCATACAGAAAGAATACTTGTTTTAAGAAGAAAAAAATTGTTCTTGTGATGTTCTTGCTACTTAATCGACGTTAGAAACTACCGGGAGCGGCTTTTGATTCGTTTGAGAACAGGCATTGCCCCCCTAACGCATTTTGTAATTACATTTAAATTATAAGCTCCATTGCTAAAAAGTCAAGCTAAAAATTTTTACAACTTTTATTTTTACTATATCTTGTGATTTTATAGGCTAATTCCCCTGTTTAAATACTATATATAGTTTATACACAGAGTTATCCACATTATCCACAACTAGACAAATTTATCAAATTCGATTAAAATAAAAAAGCAGCAACTCTTTACAGAGCTGCTGTCTCATACGCAAACGTAAGAAATTTCGCAATGTCAATAAAAATGTATGCCGACACTAATTATCAACTTATAACCTTATAACCTAAAGCAGGGTAACCGCCTAAACTTATAGCCTATAGAGGTTATGGGTACTTTTTCTTACGCCTATATAGAAATTATATCTAAATTTTAAAGTAATGTCAATACAAAAAAGTAAATGCTGACACTAGATTTTAACTAAATATAGAAAAAATTCCTTACCTCTATAGGAATGACACAGAATAACCCCACCTGTGTATAAAAAATGGTTGGTGCTGCAACGAGCCAAGTTTATAAAGTCGTTGCCCCTACTGATTTTCTAATTGCAAAAATCAGTAGCCGCTTTAGCTGTAGTGGGCTTTATGCGGGGGGGGAAGTTGGCAGAGGTCAACCTACTCTGGTATGGTGTATATACCTTTAGACAGGCATAGTCTATAAAATATACGGCTGGCGGCAACGGGCGCAGAGTGCGCGGGGGTAAGTCATGGAGCGTAGGACGTTGGGGACGCTATGAAATGGCTAGCAATTCAACTATACAGCGACGGCGGGGACGCAATCGCAAAAACCTCTTTTCAGTAGACAGTAGTAATACTGTGTACTGTTAGGGGTTTTTCTGCCTACCAGCTTCTAACAGGGACTATATTTTTTATTACCCTATTGACAAACAGAATAGAGGGGGGCTATAATATAAGTAAAGATAGGAGTTGATAATTTGTTTGAGTGGAAAACAATAATTAAAGTTGCTGCCGCCGCTGGATTAGTGACTTTTGCGGTTAAATTAAGTGCCGGACTTGCCGAAGTGTTGATAGAATATCCTATATGGCGCGGCTGGTTAGGTGGACTGTAGAATGGCTAACATGATAAAGCAGTATGAAAAAGTTAGGGCTTTCAAGTGTTCTAGCAAAGAGTTTCCCGAGCTGGGAATAGTTATAGCCTTTGCCTACAACTACAGTGAGGCTAGGAATCTAGCTAAAGGAGTATTCAAAGAGGTTAACCCGGCAGTAAGGTATTTAGGCATTAGGGCAAGTATCGTATTAAAAGACGTACCCAAAGAATTGAATAATAAGGTATGCTTTAACGAGAATCACGAAGGGTATGAATTAGTTTCAGAATTTTTGTAAAAAGAAAGGGGTAAAACACTATGCTACAACCTATGGATTATTCAACGAAAGAGGAATTTATTAACGACCAATACGAAAAGTTATCAGAAACAGGGAAAACAAAATTCAGGATGAAAGTTGCAAAAAAAAGCATTGATTTAGATAGAGCTTTATATCTATGGTCATTTTTCGGCTGGTTTGGTTTTCATCAACTTTATTTAAAAAATTATGGCGCGTTTTTCGTTCGCCTTTTTACAATGAGTTGCTTTTTAACTTTATGGTTTAAAGACCGCTTTACCATTAAAGATGACGTAAAAAAATATAATACAGAAGTCGAATTACAAGCGATTTTAGAATTGATTTAGGGGGATAATATGAACGCTCAAGAAGCAGCTAGGATATTAGCTAAAGAAAACGACAGTGTTGTCGTTGTGGGAATAAGAAGGGAAGCAACAGGCGATTTGATCAGCGACGAATGTTTTTTAAATTTAGACGAATTTCATGCAGCCGTAGTGTGCGCGAATTTAGTAGGATACATTTTAAAAATTCAAAAGAGGAAAAACTCTATAGACCACATATTGAAAGGCGTCAAGCAGTTAGTTGATGTGGGTATTCCGTTAGATGAAAAAACAGAAAGGGGCTTATAGCTATGGCAAAGAAAAACGGCAGCTTAAAATTAAAAATTGCAGCTTGTAAAAAATGCAAAAGTCAGCCAAGACTAAAATTGGGACTATCCTTTTACTTTGAATGTAACTGCGGACAGTCTATATCAGGCGCATATGGTGACGGAATTCTTGAAACGACTAGAAAATGGAACGAAGCCCAACGCGAGGACAAAAATGTTTGAAAACCAAACCTTAAATAAAAATCGTGTGCTACCGTCTGCTATGATATTAGACAGATTGAGCATAGAATGTATTGCTAAAGCTGCAACGAAAGAAAAAATCATAGAAAGCTGCTGCATTTCTAGCACTAAATTAGTTGAACAGTTAGTAAAAAGCGAGCCGCAATACAGTAAGATTGTAGAAAAAATGGCAGATGTATATATATCATTATCGCAGCTATTGATAGCTTTACCGATACGGGACGACGATTTAAACGCTGCCATAAAACGTAAAGTTTCGAGAAAGCTCAAACATAATCCGACATTGATTAAATTTTGAAAAAGCAGGGCTTTTGCCCTGCTTTTTTATTTTGCGATTTTTCAAAAAAATACTTGACAACAGGACAAAGGGGGGCTATAATATAGACAAGAGGTAAGGAAAAATCAAAATAAAGGAGTGAATACATTGAAAATAGCAAAGATTTTTGCAACTGGCATTAGTGGAGATATAAGGAGTGAATTTACTGTATATAACGTGAAAGACGTAAAAACCATTAAACTAACAGACCAATGTAAATGTTATCAGTTTCTAGGGTGCGAAAAAGGCAAAGCACAAGCCATATATTTACACAAAACATCTGATGTATTCTTTCGATTAATTCCTGATATAGAAGATATAATCACAATCATAGAACAAGAATATTCTGAATTAAGTAAAGCCTATCAAGAAAAAGAAAAAATATATAGTTCTAATCCAAGCATTGAAAATAAATTTGAAGTAGAAAAAGCAGAATCAGCTTATATCACTATTGCATATTTGAAAGACAAATTAATGTTTTAAAAGGGGAAACTAGATGAAAGTACACGAATTAAAAGAAATATAAAATAACTACGACGATACAGCAGACGTATTCTTTTTCACAGGGTACAGCACTATTCCATATTATGAGTTATTAGACCGACAAGAAGTTTTTAATTCAGGAATCTGCACGCAGGGTATTGCTATGGAGATTGAAGCAGCAGAAAGACTGGATACGATAAACACCTTAATATTAACACCAACAGGTGAAGAATTTAAACAGGCAAAGCTGAATTTAAATCACTGGAAAAACTATGATAATTTATCCCGAGCAGAGTATTTTAATCAAAGTAAAATAAAAGCGTTGGTAGCCCCGGTAAAGAAGGTGAAAAAATGGTAGTAAAAAAGCAATCCGCAAAGACAGCACAGCTATACGCCTATTCTTTTGATAGGGAAACGTGGCAAGGTGATTTCAATAGCCGAGAAGAAGCAATGCAGGCAGCTATAAGCGACGAAAACACCAAGGAATACCTAGCAGTATACACAGGGATTGCAAAGCTGTACACGCCAGCCTTAAAATCAGAAACAGTATTGGATATCTTAAAGATTGAAGCTGACGAGATAGCAGGAATTGCTGCTGCTGATTGGTTAAAACTAGAAGATATATCAGAAGAAGCCTGTTCCGAACTAGAAAAAACATTAACAGCAGCCGTTATGAAGTGGCTTGAAAAACATAGCTTAAAGCCCGATTTTTATGAAAGCATAAGCAGCGTACAGGCGCACGGCATAGACGATTACTTTAAAAAGAAATAAGGGAACACCCCTTGTTTTTACTGTGATATAATAAAGTAAAAACAAGGGGTGTATTTTATGTGGACAAATTTATATGCAAACCTTAAATATATAATTAACAGGTTTGCGAATATTGATGTATGGTCATATGCTATAGCTATATGGACGTTTGGATATAAGACATTCGGTGAAGGTTTTTGGGGCGTCGTGATATTAGCTTTTGGATTAGTGCTTTATGATACATTTTTAAAAATCGTATATATCAGCAAAAAATATATACATGAAAATTTGACGCCGGATATACCTATTGAATTTATCTCACTCCGTAAAGCCCTATATTACTGCCTTAAAGGTGAAACGTGGAATAAGACTTATTTAAACAGTACCGCCCTTTCAAGGGTTATAGAAAAATTGCTGGTTTACAATGCTAGTTTAGTCATTGCATTTTATGCTGGGAAAGTAGTTCCGAATGTTAAATTATTTTCAACAAATTTAATTTTAAACGACTTTTTGCCGGGTGTTATCACAGTATGTATATTAGTCGTGGAATTAACCAGCATAAACGAGAATCTAATAGAGTTAGGATATAGCAGTATTGCTAATGCAGTAAAAAAGGTTATTAACTATGTTGTTAATAAATTTTTGCCTACCACGAAATAACGTGCTAAAATGGTAAAAAGGAGTGATAAACATGGTGAAAGAAATCCAATTTCAACGCAGCAAACAACGTATTTTTGCTATGGACGAAAATTATAACGTCATTGGTGATTGGGAATGTCGTGACGATTTCGTTCCGGGCTACAACGAAGCAGGCGACCCTCGTGGAAGCTTACCGGACGGCGTTTATACAAACGTAAGCGCAGAAGTTACTAACGGCGCATATGGCGCAGCTTATGGCACATTCTATATCACTACCCACGACCCACGAGCAAGAGATATTCACGGCGGCGGCAGCGGATTGCCTAATCCGTTCGCAGGGCGTCAAGGCTGGGTACCGACTTACGGCTGTCTGCGTATGCAGAATATCGACGGCGAAGAATTAAGCAGAATGATTATCGCAGCAGGAAACAACGTTGTTTTAACCGTAGTACCATAAAAAACAATACTTAACATTTACGTCAAAAAGCAGGGCAAATACCCTGCTTTTTTATTTTGCGATTTTTCAAAAAAATACTTGACAACAGAACGAGGGGGGGCTATAATATAGACAAGAGGTAAGGAAAAAATAAAAAATAAAGGGGTTATGAAAAATGCAAAGAATGGTAGAATGCAAGTATTATTTATCAATCAATAACGTAATAGACAGAAGTACCTGTTACGAAACGACAACAGAAGCACGCAGAGCAGCTAAAAGCGTAAAAGACGGAAAAGTTATGATAGTTGTCGAGAAATTCACCCGTGATTTTTTTGAAGCATAAAAACAAATTGAAAAAACAAAAATAAAATCAGAGAGGATAGGCTGCTTATGATTTTTATGGTAAATGATAAAAGAATTGAAATTTATATCCACGAAATTGGGGAAAAAACTAAATTCCCTGTGTTCGTGACATTACCGCCAAGTATCATCAGAAAAGTAACATTCTTAAATAATGAAGAATGCACGACATCAGAATCAAATTTAAAAACAATTCTTATTGTAGCTCAAAAAACATTGAATTTATGGAACGAAAAAGCTGAACAAGAAAGCGAATATCCGAGGTATTTCAAAATTTGCAAAGTGGAGTTATAAAAATGTTTTTAGAAAATGGATTAAAAGGGCTGGTAATAAGTCTTGTTACTGGTATAATTGGAATAGTAATCACGTATTTATTTTGGTGGATTTACCAAAAAATAAAAGGGGGTTAAATATGTGGAAATTAATAAAAGCAGTATTACTAGCCTTATTATTGCTGCCTGTGCCGGGCTTGTGCTGGGCGCAGGAGCAACCTATTACTATTACGCCCGGGCAGGCGGCGAAATGGACAAGCGACTTGCAGCAGCTACAGCAGGAATTAACGCAGCTAGAGAGCAGCAGCAACGAGAAATCGCAGAGTTACAGGGACTTGTTATCGCGTTACAATCAAATGTCGGAGATAGTAAGCAAGTTACAGAACAAATTAGAGATAGCCGAACAGAACTCGAAGAACTTAACAGAATCCTTGACAGGGAAAACGCAGCAGTTAACGAGCTTGATATCCGAGAAACAGCAGACAGAGAAGCTATTAGACGAAGCAAACAAATTGTTGACAGCCTACTCAGAGAGCTGCAAGAAAAAACTGGCAATCATTAAAAGGCAGCGAAATGCTGCATATGTAGTGGCGGCAGCCGCTTTAACATATAGCATTATAAAAAAATAAAAAAAGGAAGTGCCGAAATGTCAGACAAAATTAAACCGTTAAAAGAAAAAAATTCAACAGTTTCAGAAGAATCACTAAATTTAAAGCCCGAAAAAGAATTAAAGCCGTATTATGTAAAAATAACCGTTGAGCAGCAAAAGCAGTTTGAAACAACAAAAAACGCTATAGCTGAACATAAGCGATACACAGAAGCGACGGTAGACGCCGCCTATGGTTTTGTATTAAAGAATGGGTCAGAAAAATTAACAGCCAGCCCGGAAGCTGCAAAACAAGCGGCTAATTTATTCAAAGACGCTTCACTTTTAATCAGTGAAAGCAATGTATTAGAGTGCCTTAACCAGCATATTATAGGCTTGCTTGAAAATAACAAATTGGATTTAGTTAAATTGGTTGAAAGCCTAGATGATAAAGAATTAAAAATTCTTGCAGGGCTGATTAGTGCGCGCCTGCCTCAAGACACAGCAACATTAAAAGACGGAGAGTAAAATGGGGGGGTTACTGGGCAGAGATAATCCTTTAGGCAGTGCGTTCGAGCTAATCAACAAGCGTATAGAAGAAGAAGCGAAAGCGGAAAAAGCAAAGCAAGATTTGACTTACTGGAATGTAACGAAGAATTGCTTAAATTGCACTAAAAATTTAAAGTGCAATCTACCACGTTCCGCAAGAAATGCGCGTTGTAAGTACTTCGAGCCGTCAGAGTATCACTTGGCAGAAATCCGTAAACACAACTATGAAGTAAGCTTGCGGCGTCGGAAAAAACTTAAATCGTAATACCAAAAAGCAGGGCAAATACCCTGCTTTTTTATTTTGCGATTTTTCAAAAAAATACTTGACAACAGAACGAGGGGGGGCTATAATATAGACAAGAGGTAAGGAAAAAATAAAAAAATAAAGGGAGCGATACTATGATTAAAGAAGATAGAATTATAACTAGAAAAAATTTAAAACAACTTTGCGTTGACTTTGATTTATACACTCTTGGAACTTCCGAAGAATATGAGGAAATGTTAAAAAGTGCAGTATTTGAAGGACATCTGACGACAGAAAGAATTGTAGAGATAGCTAAAAACATTTTAGAACATAGCGAAACAGATATTGAATTAGGGAGTTTATGCGCGGAAATCAATAGAGCTGCATACACCTTTTTTATAGAAGAAGAAAAAGAGATAGCAAAAGAGATAGATACATATAAAGCTGAGTATTTTTTAATTATTGATGGTATTAAAATAAATTTTTGTTTTAATACAAAAGAAGAAGCAATATACAGAGCGAAACCTTATTGGAAAGCTGCAAAAAGTATAGAAATTTTAACAGTAGAAACCAAAAAATATATTGAAAAAACGCAGGAAACCATAAAATAACAACGAGGGATAAAATGATAACTGCATTTTTAATAGGCACATTATTATTTTTGGCAGCCTTTATGATAAATATTTATATTATTCGCAGATTTTAAGGGAGTGATAAAGTGATTAAATTAAAAAAAGAAAAGAAAAAAAGATTTTGTTTGCGACGGGTGTGGAAAAGGTTATATTGGGGCGAGCCGGAACAGCTTTATTATCCGCGTAGCCGGATACGAAACCTATAATATTCAGCTTTGCAATGCTTGTTTATTATCGTTAAAGAAAAAAATCAATAAAGAGGAGAATGAATAATGCAGAATATCAGCATTGAAGCAGCAAAGGCAAAAGGATTTATAAGCGGCTACCGTGTTGGACGAATTATTTTAGCTTGCTCAATTGAACCCTGGAAATATGGAAAGCTGCTTAAAGAACTGCGGGAAGATTGCACGAATATATTTAAATTCCATACCGGACGACGCACACGATATTACTACGACCCCTTCGAGGTATTGGAAAAAACCAAGGGATATAAGCAGTACGGCAACAGGCATTTAAGCAAAGAAAAAATAGATGAATACTGCAATTCGGTAAAAGAAGCTAAAGAAAAGAGTTTAGAAAAAATGATTGATTGCCTAAAATGTTACCGCCTGCGCCGCCATAATAATACTATTTACTGCCCGTTTTTAGACCTAAAAGAATGCGTTAGAGGGGAACATTATATAAACATTGCAAGCCTGCCGTTTAAACCCAAACAGGAAGAAACTCCCCCCCTGCCGCCGAAATTCGCAGATTTTAAGGGAGTGATAAAGTGATTAAATTAAAAAAAGAAAAGAAAAAAAGATTTTGTTTGCGACGGGTGTGGAAAAGGTTATATTGGGGCGAGCCGGAACAGCTTTATTATCCGCGTAGCCGGATACGAAACCTATAATATTCAGCTTTGCAATGCTTGTTTATTATCGTTAAAGAAAAAAATCAATAAAGAGGAGAATGAATAATGCAGAATATCAGCATTGAAGCAGCAAAGGCAAAAGGATTTATAAGCGGCTACCGTGTTGGACGAATTATTTTAGCTTGCTCAATTGAACCCTGGAAATATGGAAAGCTGCTTAAAGAACTGCGGGAAGATTGCACGAATATATTTAAATTCCATACCGGACGACGCACACGATATTACTACGACCCCTTCGAGGTATTGGAAAAAACCAAGGGATATAAGCAGTACGGCAACAGGCATTTAAGCAAAGAAAAAATAGATGAATACTGCAATTCGGTAAAAGAAGCTAAAGAAAAGAGTTTAGAAAAAATGATTGATTGCCTAAAATGTTACCGCCTGCGCCGCCATAATAATACTATTTACTGCCCGTTTTTAGACCTAAAAGAATGCGTTAGAGGGGAACATTATATAAACATTGCAAGCCTGCCGTTTAAACCCAAACAGGAAGAAACTCCCCCCCTGCCGCCGAAAATGGTGAAAGCAATTCCACCGTTTAAACCACACCCAAACAGCCCGCACGATTGGGAAAAGTTTCATAATCAAATTTTTGAAATGAAAAATAACGGCGTCAGCTCATATAAGATTGCTGCCGCATTGGGACTTCCACAAACGTCAGTATTTAACTATATGAAACGATACGATCAGCCTTGAACGATTTTAAATAACCAGCGCAATACATTACATCTAAAACAAATAAAAAACGCCCATATAGAGATTATGGCGACGGAAAGAGGTAGAAAATGGACAACAAACTAGATATAAACGTAACGGAAAAGAAAGTAAGTGATGAAAACTTGCTAAAAACAGTAGAAGAAGCGTTAATGCAAAATGAAATCTGCTTATTTATGAGTGAAACGGGTACTTTTATGACTAAAGGAACAACGGACGACGCAGAAGAAATCTTTTTGAAATTGCAAAGTGTTTTGCTTGCAGGCTTTTTGAGCATGGAAAAAGCAACAGATTATGATATTGAACAAATTTTATTACTACAACTAGAAGCAGTAAAAGAAATTAAAAAAGAGCTTTCGCAGGGGTATCTCCCGAAAGGAAGTATACTGTTTAAAGGGGAGAGTGTTTTAAATTGAAATCATTAAAGGATGTAAAGCCCGGCGATAAAATATTTGTTTTAAATTCAAACCGTGGATACTTGAAAGAGCCGCAGATAGAAATATTAACCGCTAATAAAGTTGGAATACTTTATATTTATACTGATTATGATAAATACAAAAAATCAAATGGAGAAGCTGTAGAATCATCTTTAGACGTCAAAGCTTTTGCAACGCTGGAAGAAGCCGAAACAGGGCTATTTATGATTAAAGCGCGCAAATATTACCGAAACAGTATAAAAGTAGACGACATTACTTATTCACAAATGAAAGCTATTTTTGATATTTTAGGAATCGACACGGAAGAAGTGATAAAATGATTGAATACGGGCGATTTTTCACTAAACTTTACCGCATTCGACGGGGATATTATCGGCGCAATATCACAATTCGCTTGTCGGTAGGCTATGAATACCGACTAAAGAACAAAGAAATATTTAAAGAGGTTTTTGTATCGTTGCGGGGGCGTAATATCGCCACTTTTAAATTTAGGAGCAAATAAAATGAATGCTAGAGATATCATTAAGTTAGCTGCAAAGCTTTATATTGATGACTATTTAAAGAAAAAGACGACGATACTAGCTAACGCCGAAAAAGGTAAAGATATCAATATAGATATTTTTATGCCAAAAGTTACGGAAGTAACGATAAGTAATTTTGCAAAATATCTGCAAAAAGCAATAGAAACGCAACCGAAAGAAGAAAGAGCCAAGCACAGAAAATTTTTTGGAGAGCCTATAAGTTTTTGCAGGTGCGTAGCTAGAGGAAACATTATGGCTAGTGTATTAGTCGAAGAATTCAATTCAGAGGTCAAAAAAATAAAAGAAAATTACGAGGCATAAAGAAAATGTTTGTATCAAAATTAGAGTTTGCGCAGCATAAACGGCAAGTAATCAGAATTATAGAAATGCAAAGACTTAAATTAAAATTATTGGAAAAAGAAATAAAAATAAATAGCATAGACGCAAGAATACAACTTAGTGCCATAGCAGCAATATTAAAACCTTCCGAAATGAGTGATACTGATTTCGTTTTAAAAATAAATGAAAAAATGAATGAGCTATGGAGCGAGGAAGCTTTAATAAGGCAAGGAGCAAAAATCAAACAAGAGCTTTTAGAAATCCAAAAAAATATTAGATGAACTCGAAAAACAGGGAGATATGTAAAATGGCAGGAATCGAAAAATACTACGAGATGACAGAAGTTTATGCGTGGCAATGGGACGGAAACACAAACATAACAATAGAGGATATACCTGAAGAAATAAGAAACGAAATCACTATGCTAAAGGTTGAACGTAGCATAAAAACATCTTTTACCGAAGAATCAAACCAACTGTTTTTCAACTATAAAGGGTATCAATACAATTTATTACCCGGCGACTTCTTAATTTTTGAATACAACGAATTTATAGACGGCTTTCAGTTCATATGTGTAGAAAGGGAAAAAGATAGCTAAAAAAAATACAAAAAATGTAACAGTATTCTGTTTTTGCCTACGTCAAAAGCTTTAGGTAGTTTAAATCCTAAAGACGCAATAGAAGCAAGCGCAATAAATTTTTTCAATGAATTTTGTCAGGCGTTAGGAATTTTAGTAGATTTAAATAAAAAGCGTTTAGCGACCTGCAAAAAATGCGGAAAAACGAATAAAGAATGTTTTCCGACGACAATAGAAGAATATGATATGTACATAGAAATGCTTTGCGAAAATTGCCTGACAGAAATATTAGACAAGAAAATAACTGCCATTAAACCTAAAAAAATAGAATAACAGAAAGGAAACATAATGAATCCGATACCCAAAACGAAAATCATACGACTTAAAGGGCAGAAGTTAGCAAAGCTAAATGAAAGGATACACCAGCGCGACCAGCATAAATGTATTTACTGCGGTGATCGGGTAGACCCCGGCGAAAAGTTTCATCACGAACACAACGGGATAAAAAGCGAACAAATAGAATACGGCGTATTGCTATGCATGGACTGCCACACAGAACGTCACCACGGTAAAAAGTGCAATGATGTAAAAGAATACTGCCGGAAGTATTTAATAAATCTATATGGCGAATCAATTTACAGTAAATAAAAAAGCAGAGGTTTTAACCTCTGCTTTTTGTATGTAATTTAATAAAAGATGGTAGGACTGTTATTTCTTCGTTGACTTCTGTAAGCCGCAGCACAGCAAACGGTGCGCCGTTGGTATACCGCTTATGAATATGTACCGAAACAATGCGGCTATCTGTATCAAATGCCAAGCCCTCGGCTGCGTCTGTGATGTTTTTAAAAAGGTTATCGCAGTCCGGCTTGACTTTTGGAAATTCTGCGCCGACATCAACAGCGGCTTTAAACTTCTTACTTTTTGACGCAGGGACAGGTAAAAAAATATATACCTCACAAAACAAGGCGACATCCTTAAAAAAGATACCTGACTTTTGAACAGCTTGTTTAATACAGTATTCGCATTGCTGGCGGTAGTAAACGGAAGCGTCCTTGTAGTATGCTATAGCATGTGGCAAGGGAACACCATTTTTGCCCCGTGTGGCGATTTTAGGGCGGCTTTGAGGAATTGCTTCACCGTCGATAAAAACGGTTAACTGCCGGGCGTCAGGCGCGATATTCAGGGCATATAATGCGTTATCAATATTCATACTTAAACCTCTTTACTTTCCAAAAAAGCCTTACTAGTAGGGTTTATTTCGCATTCAGTCAATAAAAGCTGCTCCATGCTTACCCCGAATAACTGCGCTAGCTTATACACGTTGAGCGCATTCGTTTTTAAGATTGAACGGTCAGGAGATGAACTAAAAGCATTAAGCGTTTTAAGCGGGATACCTGTTATCTCTGCAACAAAGCGACGGGACATTTTAAAAATGTTGCGGTAATATTCCACTGCGCTTTTAGCGTGGGTTATCGAATCATTTTCGATAAGCAGAGTTTTTTGAGTAATTAAAACTCTATCCATAAAGTTATCGTCAGTCAGCTCAATCCTGCGCCCTTCAACTACAAGAATAATATTATATTCGTTATCGTCAAGAATATTTACTGTAGTCTTATAAGACCAAAAGCCTATTTTTTGAGTTATGAAATTTAAAATACAATCAATAGGCACAAACAACGTATATTCCACTTCATCCACAAAATTAATAGCCTGCTGCCTATCAGGAAAGTTATAGACTTGATATCTTGGCGAGCCTGTTTCGTAACTGCTTATGATTACTGTTTTTCCAACGCCATAATCTATTAAATGCGCTATATCAGGCAGATAGTCGGGATTGTTGTATCCGTAAATAACGTGTGATATAGAAGGATATCCGATAACGACGCGCTTACACTCGTATTTGTCGAAAAAGTCAAGAATACTACTACAGGGAAGGTTAAAGCCATCAATTAATTCAGCTTCTGTATAAGATTTTTGTGTCATAATAGCTCCCCCTAATGGTTTTATATTATTGTACCACGTAAACATGATAAATTATAGTTTTTTAAAAGATTGTGCTATAATGAAAACAAAAAAGGGGGGGCGTAACATGGCTAGTCCAAAACGCAAACGGTCTGCCGTTGTTCGCATAGCTGGCGAAAAACGGGTAGCGAACGACCGTGAAAAAAAGTTTGCAAGAGAATATTTAAAATGCTTTAATTTTTATAAAGCCGCGAAAGCCGCAGGCTTTGCAGAAACAACAGCCCGGCGCACTGCATACATGATTTTTTCTCGTCCGTGGGTACAGGAGTATGTAGAAGAATTGCGGGCAAAATACGAATTAGACGATATCGCAGAAGTTAAAGAAGTAATCCGCAGCTATACAGACCAAATGCGGGGCAAGGTCAAAGAAACAATAGAATATAAAAAGTACGTTCTTAAAAAGAATCAGGAAACGGGGCAAATGGAAAAGATATATACCGACGGTTACATCATGGAAAACACGCTTATAAAAGCGGGTAGCGAAAATATGGGTAAATACCATAAGTTATTTGGAGAAAACTCTCTAGCTATAGCTTTAGCCCCGACAATCGTCGCTGATGTACCAGCCGAGCAGCCAGCAGAAGAAAGTGAATTGCCGACCTACGACGACGCGCTAAAAGCAGCGCAGAACTTTGAAGATTTAGCGAAAAAGATAAATGACCCCGCCAAAGATTAATTTAACTGACTGTATCGGCAAGGCTTTCTATAAAGTTTATCATCAGGTAATGAATCACGAATTTACGCATTATTGGTTTAGCGGTGGGCGTGGTTCGTTGAAGTCGTCGGCTATAAGTATATTTATAATCATGCTTATGCTGCTAGACCCAACTATAAACGTTATTGTTTTCCGCAAAGTTGGATTAACAATAAAAACAACAGTTTATGAACAGATAGCATGGGCTATAGAAAAGCTGGGGCTAAATGATTTTTTCATAGCTAGAGTGTCGCCGCCGTCGTTTATATATAAAAAAACCGGGCAGAAAATATTGTTTTGGGGACTGGACGACCCGACGAAACGCAAGTCCGTAAAAGTAAAAAAAGGTTACTATGCTATAACATGGTTTGAAGAATTAGAAGAATTTTCGGGAATCGAAGAAATAGAAAAGGTATTGCAATCAGTGCTGCGTGGTGGCGAGCGTTTTTGGTGCTTTTATTCATATAACCCGCCTGCGTCTATGCAAAGCTGGGTGAACAACGAAGCCTTGAAATCTCGTCCCGATAAGCTGTTACACAAAAGCAACTATCTGCAAGCCCCGCCCGAATGGGTAGGGAAACAATTCCTCTATGAAGCGTCAGTTATGGCAGTATATCAGCCCCGCAGGTTTAGACATGAGTATTTAGGTGAAGTCACAGGAACAGGCGGAGAGATATTCACTAACTTAAAACTGCGACCAATCACGAACGAAGAAATATCGCATTTCGATAATATTAAGCGTGGGCTTGATTTAGGTGTATCAATAGACCCTATGGCGTACATGACTATGCACCTAGATACGGCAGCACGCAAGCTATATATTTTCAATGAATACTATGCCCGTGGCTGCCCTAGCTGGACGTTAGCAGAACACATCAAAAAAGAAAATCCACGCAACAGGCTTATAGTAAGCGACATCCAGCATGAAACATTAATGAGCCTAAAAAGCTATGGGATTAATGTTATTCCGGCTAAAAAGGGGCAAGGCTCGAGAGAATGGGGCTATAAATACTTAACAGATGATTTGTTAGAAATCGTTATAGACCCTATGCGCTGCCCGAATGCAGCACGAGAATTCGCCCAATACGAGCTAAAAAAGGATAGAAACGGTAACTATATCGCTAACTACCCTGACGGCAACGACCATACTATAGACGCCGTTAGATACGCATTAGAAAACAGTCACCCGCCAATGAAAGTAAAACGCAGATAAATAGGGGGAAAAGAAATGAACAACAGCAAAAACGCGCAGAAACGTATCCGACAGAAAGCACTGAACACCGCCCGAAAAAATAGCGGCAACGAAAATCAGGCTTTCAACAACAAAGAACGAATCAGAAAAGACCCAAGATTGAAAGCATTAAACCTTATTAATCCGGTAGAAGGTATGCCAAGAGTACCGACCCTTGCCGACATTAAAACAATGTACGGTGCGCCAGCTACGCTATCAGAGGTAGACGCAAATACAAAAAAAGCAAATGACGCTGCTATAGGTCAATGCCATTCTTTGCTACATCATGCTATCTCTATAATGGGCATGAGTGCGTACCCGCAGTTTTTAGGATACGGGTATTTAACAGGGCTTGCACAAAACGGGCTTATTCGCGCAGGCTGCGAGATGATTGCTGATGAAATGGTAGAAAAGGGCATAACACTAACCACAAAAGGCAACAATGACCCTTGTACCGATAAACAGGCAAAGCTGGACAGACTTAACGAATTAATAACCAAGATAAACCTGCTGCCGACACTACGCAAAGCGGTAAGTATCAGTAAATACTACGGCGGCAGTTTAGTATACATGGACTTTGACGGAATCGACACCGCCAGTGAAAACCTGCTAAATCCATTAATTTTAACGAAGAACGAATTACGAGGTAAAAAACTGCGGCGTTTGAAAGTTATAGAGCCGTATAACCTTTCCCCCGGTCAATACAACGCAGCAGACCCGCTGCAAGAATATTACTTCAAGCCACGATATTGGTTTGTTATGGGCAAAGCGGTAGACGCAAGCCGCTTCCTGCCTCCAGTGCAAGAAAACGAACTGCCGACGATTTTACGCCCGGCATATAACTTTTTCGGTATCCCGCTTGCACAGATTGTATTAGACGCAGTAGCGCACTTCACAGAATGCAGAGAAGCAGAAGCAAGGTTATTGACCAAATTCAGCTTAACAGTATTCAAAACGAATCTTAACGAGCAGATTTTTTCGGGCGGTGACTGGGCGCAGATTGATAACCGTGTAAATAACTTCGTACAGTATCGCAGTAATGATGGCGTCATGCTGATAGATAAAGAATCAGAAGATATTGATATTAAATCAACGTCGTTAGCTGGCGTAAAGGATATAGTAAGTCAGGCAATGGAGATTGTAGCGGCTTACTTCAATGAGCCTGTAACAAAAATGTGGGGCTTAACGCCGTCAGGATTTAATACAGGTGAAAGTGATTTAAATAACCACTACGACCACATAGCCAGCCAGCAAGAAAAGCAACTGCGTGACCAAATAGAATACGTCTTAAAGGTACTACAAGTGCAGGAATGGGGAGAGATAGACAACGAAATAACTTTTACCTTCAATCCATTATCAGAGGAAAAAGAAGAAAACATAGCTACGGTAAACAAAATCAAAGCTGAAACGCAGCAGATTTATATATCTAATGGTGTCATCAGTCCTGACGAGGGCAGAGAGTGCCTGAAAGCTGACCCGAAAAGCGGTTTTAACAACCTCAATGAAGAAAGCGTACCCGAGGAAGAATTAAGCGAGGAAGAACGCGAACTGTTAGGATTAACTGAAAAGCGGGAAGTTTTGAGCCAAGATGAAAAGCCGCCAAAAGAAGTTGAATAAAAAAACGAAATAATTGATTAAAAATAAGTAAAATGGGAAAAAATGCGGGGTTATATCAAATAATCCCGCATAAACCTTACAAAAGGGGGCTAATGTATGGCGTCGAAAATCAGACGACGGCGGCGACAGGTAACTATACCTGGAATACCTGCCAGCGTCGGAATACAGAACGAATACGCCCGTTCGATACGCCGCTTAATAAAACAAATGGAAAAGGCAGCGTTAAAGTTTGTACTTGAAAAATACAAGCTGTTTAGAGCGTCGGAAATGGTAACGAATGACGCGCCCATTGATTTTGATAACAGACGCTTACAGCAGCTTATTGACGCTATAAAAGCGCGTTTTGGCAGATATATAAGCGAATGGGAAGCCGAGGAAATGGACGCTATAGCCAGCAAGTTTATCGGTAAGATAGATAAACAGACTAAAGCGGGACTTATGGCTAATCTAAAAAAAGCGGGCATTGTGATAGATTTTCACATTAGTGCCTTACATCAACCGCTACTTGAAGAAATGGTAGCGAGTAACGTAAATTTGATAAAGAGTATTGCCCCTAAATACTTTGATAAATTAACCAATGTTGTAATTGACAGCGCACTTAAAGGGCGGGATATGGCAAGCATATTTCAGCACATAAAAGACCTTAACAAGGTTACAGAACGGCGGGCAGAACTGATAGCCATAGACCAAACCAACAAGGCAACGCAGGCGTTAAACGTTATGCAGACGAAGGATATCGGCATAAAAAAAGGCATATGGATACATATACCCGGCGAGAAAAGCAGCCGTAAAACACACATTGCAATGAATGGAAAGACATTTGATTTAGACGAGGGGCTTTATGACGAAGATGTAGGCAGAAATGTTTTACCGGGAGAACTGCCATATTGCAGGTGTGATTTTCGACCTGATATCACCGAATTACTCACTAACGAGCAATAATTAAGTTAACCTGTGATATAATCAAAATAACAAATAAAGACATTTGTATAAAAATAGTTAAAACGAAAGGGCTGACCATATGGAACGGGAAAACAATATTTTAGCGTTTGACGCCGCCATAACAGCGCGCAGAATAGACGAAAACGGATTTATGCACGTTGACGCCTGCCCAATCAGTAAGGCGACCGTAAACCCGTATTTAGGGCGTGAAATTCCGAACTGGCAGGATTTAGGCTTAAACCCCGAACGTGTCTACTATGGACTGCGTGACCCGGAAGAATTAGCGAAAGCTGCCCCAACATTTAACGGCTTGCCGCTAATGCAGGGACACCACGACTATACCGCCGACGCGCCGCCTAAAGAATATCAGGTAGGCAGCACAGGAACAGAGGCACGCTTTGAAGAACCGTATTTATTAAATGCGTTATCTATCACCGATAAAAAGGCGATTAAATCCGTCGAGGACGGAAGTTGTAAGCAGATATCTTGCAGCTACCGCTATACACCCGATATGACCGCAGGGGAATATCAGGGCGCAAAATATGATTTTGTAATGAGAGATATTCGAGGTAATCACGTTGCCCTTGTACCGCAAGGCAGGGCTGGCAGTGATGTAGTTGTATCCGACAGTTTACCTGTTGAGATAGAAAAAACAACGAAGGGAGAAAAAAAGCAAATGAAAAATCTTTCAAAAGATATTTTAAGTTTCAAACGCCGCAAAGCTGACTTACAGCGCGTTATCTTTGCAAAAGACGCTGATTTAGGTATCGAAGCAGCAGAAGTTGTATTGGCTAACTTGCAAAAGGCTGTAAATGTGGTTGAAGCGCAGGTAGAAGGCTACGACCCCCGAGAAATCGGCTTGGATGTAGACGCAGATATCTCAATCGACGACCTTGTAGACAAATTCTTTACAGGGCTGGAAGCTGCACAAAAAGATACCATTAAGGCGAAACTGTTAGAATTAAAAGGCGGTGAAGGTATGGACGCAAAAATGACTTACGCCGAGGGCGTAGCTAAAGGCGAAGAATTAGAAAAGAATCCAGCCGAACGCGAAAAACTCGATAGAGAACATGAGCGTAAAGGCATGGAAGAATATTTAGCCAAAAAAGCTAAAGACGAGGACAAGGAAGAAAAAGCCGAAGATGATGAAATTGAAGAACGCATGAAAGACCCTGCATTTAAAGCAGGTTTTGAAATGGGTATCAAAGCAGGCGAGCGTTATGAAAAAGACAATCCGAAACGGATTGACCGCGACCACGAGCGCGAGGGCGAGGAAAAATATCTTGCTAAAGACGCACTTCCCGCATTGCTGGCTAACGCTAAAGCAGAAGCGGAAAAAAATGTTATGGAACGCGTGAAAAAACTTAACGCAGCCGCCAACGCTTGCGCTTTCGTACTCGGCAACGTCGACGCTATGGCGTATGACAGTGCAGAAGATATCTACGCAAGAGCATTGCAAGCCAAAGGCATTGATACTTCTAAATATCCCAAAGAATCTTACAAAGCTATGGTTGACGTGTTGCAAAAACAACGTTTCGACGTAACGCACGCTAACGACGAAGCAATCAAAAAATTCAACGTATCCAGTGAGAAAACTCCTGAATACATGAAAAATCTGAAAAACATCACCATTCGATAAGAAGGGAGCAAAGAAAAATGGCTAACAAATTTCAAGAACAAGTAAATATCCTGCCTGCTATTGGTGTACCCGGTCAACATATGAGTACCAATCCTTTAGTAAGCACTCAAAAAGGCTATTGCGCAGCCGACACCGTAACTATTGGCGGTTTCGTTTGGGCAGAAACCGCAAATAAAAACGACGCTGCTGTAAAATCCACAGGCACAGATGCGCCGCTGGGCTTTGCAGTGCGTGAAATCACTAACCCGCTGATTTGTTATAACCCAGAGGGTTATAACAAATCAGCTTCTAACACTGTTCCTAAAGGCTTTCCCGTATCCGTAGCAGTCAAAGGTGACTTTGCTGTTATTACTAGAACAGAAGCGACCGAAGGGCAAAGCGTTTTCGCAGTACTTGCAGACGGCAGTATTAAAACTGGCCAAAAAGGCGACAAACTAGAGGATGCAGTAGAAACTGATTATAAAGTAGTAAATATTAACGGCGGCGGTGCTGTAGGCGATATTATCGTCATCAGTAACTGGGCTTAATGAAAGGGGAAAACACAAATGTTTGAAAATCAATTAGGCTTGCAGGAACAGCTTGACGTGATGAAACAATACGGTATTATTTTTGATACTGGGTCGCCTATCCGTGGCATTTTGGCAAACGATAGCATTGACCAGTTAGCGAATGACGCTGCAATGGTTACAGCAGCCAACAGCGGCGTTCCTGTTGAATTTACATCTTATATTGACCCTATGGTAATCCCTATCCTGACCGCTACCCGTGGCGCAAGGGAGATTTTCGGAGAAGCGAAAAAAGGTGATTGGACAACCTCTTACGCACGCTTCCAAACTTCCGAAATCACAGGCGAGGTTGAAGCTTATACAGATTATGGTCAAGGCGGTGCTTCTGATGTAAACCCGACTTTTCCGGTAAGAAATCAATATATCTATCAAACTAATATCCGTTATGGCGATAGAGAAGTCGACGTCGCAAGCCGCGCGCGTTTGCAACTGGCAGCCGATAAACAACGTGCTGCTGCTACTGTAATCGACATTGCAAGCAATAAATTCGCATTGTATGGCGTGGCAGGCTTTGAGATTTACGGTTTGTTGAACGACCCGAATTTGCCTGCTGTTGTTAGTCCGTTGTCAAATGCAGATAAAAAAACTCTGTGGGCTGATAAATCCACCAAAGAAATTTACGAAGATGTACTGTATCTGTTCGGCAAAATGGCTGACCGTGGCGCAGGACACATTGACGCTAATACCGAACTTGTGCTTGCTACCTCTCCCGCTACACAGGTACAACTGGGCAAAGCAACTGACTTCAATATTTCTGCTCGTCAGATGTTGGAAACCTACTTTCCAAGAATCCGTTTCGTTGCATTGCCTGAACTGGCTACCGCAACTGCCGGCACTTCCATTCTCCTTGTCGCTCCGACAATCGAAGGACTGCCGACCGCTCAAATCGGATTTAGCGAAAAATTCCGCGCTATGCGCTTAATTCCGGAAAGCTCCAGTTTCCATCAAAAATTTGTCGGTTCGTCCTACGGCACTATCATTTATAGACCGTTCGCAATCGGCAAAATGACAGGCGTATAATTTACACTAAATACAAAAAAGGAGTGCTGCTACATGGCTAGACCAAAAAAAGTAAAACAAGATGAAGTTGTAACAATCGTTGATGATAAGAATACAGAAGCCTTACTGCCGCAGGAAGTCGAGCCGACAGGGGTAGAAGTGATTGAGGAAGAAAAGCCCGTTACTTATGACCCCAACGAAGGTGACGAAGTCAGCGAGGTAGAGGAAAAGGAAGTTGAAAAAGTTAACGCCAAACAACCTGTTCAAGCTTCCCCGACCAAACAAGTTGACACTGTTACGGTATGCTGCAATTCTTATCAAGACGTGATTTTTGCTGTAAGACTGCCAAACGGTAGTCTTGCCGAGGTTAAATTTAACGGCAACAACAAACATCTTGCGGGGCTTGAAATGGGCAAAAACCCAATCGGCGGCGCGTTCGGTATGACATTCGGCGTTCCTGCGGATATGTGGGAACTGATTAAAAAACAGCATAAATCAGACCCTAGAATCATTAACGGTTTAATTTTTGCGTCAACCGGAGATACCCGCTTTACAAAAAGCGCAATCCACGAACGAAAAGAACTGCGTAACGGGAACGAGCCACTTGACCCGAAAAAGGTTATTGCTTCAACGACCCCTTTTAAGTAAGGGGGCTTAAAAATGGCTGATAATAACAATATCGTTATATTCGACCCGGAAGAATTTAAAAAGCTGTATCCGCAGTTAGCGGGTGTAGATGATGTTGTTTTGGAAAACAACTTCAAAATAGCAACACTGGCTTTAAATAATTCCGTCAATTCAGCCGTGAAAGACCTTGACGAACGTAAAACGCTGCTTTACCTGCTCACTTGCCATATAAGCGAGCTACAGCAGCGCGGAGCGTTTGTTGTAGGCGTTTTGAGCGGCGCGACACAGGGAAAGGTATCAACAAGCTATACCCTACCAATGTCGCTTAACTGGTATAACCAGACACAATGCGGTATGCTTTTTTGGACACTCACGGCAAAGTACAGAGCAGGCGGGCGTTATTATGCGTTTAAAAGTCAAGCTTGTTACAGGTAACGGAACAGGGACATCCGGCAACTGGAAAAAGAAGTTGCGAAACCTAGTAAGGCAAACGCCGGAAGCACAGGCGGGCTTTACAGCGGACGCAACTTATCCAAGCGGGATAAATGTTGCTTATGTTGCCTATATCCAAAACAAGGGCATTGGTGGCGTTCCTGAACGCCCCTTTATGCAAAGGACTGTAGATGAACAACAAAACAAATGGAGCAAGCAACTTACTGCCCTGTTAAAAGGTAAGTCGGCGCAGAATGGCGCGCTTTTAAATGCTTACACTGCTGTATCAAAAGAAATGAAAGCGGATATACAGGATACTATAAAAAAATGGGAGTGGAACGACCCGCGCCCGAATAGCCCTGCCACTATCCGCATGAAACAGCGCAAAGCACAAAGCGGCAAAAACGCCGTAGCAACTGACCCTTACCGAGCTTTGATTGATACGTCTACCATGATAAATGCAGTCACAAATAACGTAAAAGTTAAATAAAGAGGGTGTAACAGATGAACGGAATTAATTTGCACATGGTGGTTAGAAGTGCTATAACTGCCATAAATCCTGACGAACAAGTTATCTTGTATCAGTCAGCCGGGCAAAAAAATATCAGCGGCATTGTTACACCGCTTTTTTTTAGCCCTGCAACTGTAAACGTGCAGTTTCAACCAAACGAAGCTAATCGTTTGCAACATCTCGAAAACATCAACAGCACCGCGCATACAGAACAGATATTTCTTGCCAGCGATAACAATAGACCTATTGAAGGTATTGCACGCGTTCCAATCTTACGCACAGGCGATTATATCGAGCGCAAGCCCGGTGAATTTTGGAAAATCACAGCAATGTTTGAGGACTGGTCTAATGTTGGCTGGGCTAACTGTGAAGTAACTTTGCAAGTGCCGCCGTATCCCGACTTTACCAATCAGCCTGACGACGAAGGAAACAACCTTACAAGCGTCGGAAGAAAGGCGGTGAAGTAATTGGAGCATGGAGAAATTAACGTAGCTGTAGAAGCCTATTTGCGGGCTTATATGCAACCGCCGTTAACTGCTGAACAAATTTATTTAGGGCAGCAGAACAACTCGGCACTGCCAAAGACACGAGAACACGTGGTATTTTTTCTTGCCAGTACCCGCCGGATCGGTACGAATGTCGGGGAACAGATTGTAACGGAAGCAGGCACAACGGAAACACGTTCTTACCGTGAATATGTCGTTAACGTCGATTTTTGTGACGCCGATTATCAACGAGCATTGCAGCGGGCTGAATATTTTGAAACGCTGGGGCGTTCTGATATTGCGGTTGACTTTTTCAAAAAGAAATACAATATAGCTTTATTGTACTGCGAAAATATGCAGTTTTTACCATACACTGACGACACAAATCAATATATCAACAGATACCGCTTGCCGCTTCATTTAGCGTTTTGGACGGTATACGAATACCAGACAGAATACTTTGATAAAATCGCGATAACGCGGCTGGAAAATGTTGATGTACATCATAAACCAGAAAAAGGGGGTTTATAAAAAATGGCAATACCTATTTCAAAAATCGTTGAAATTAACCCGCGCGTTATTAAAGCGGGTAGCCAAGAGCTTGAAATTGCTGGCTTGTATTTAAGCGAAAACGAATTAACACCATTCCCAACGCTTAAAGCATATGCAAGCAAAGACGCTGTAGGCGAATACTACGGGCTTGATAGTATTGAATATCTTGCGGCTAGTCATTACTTTCAGTCTTATGATAACAGTGTTAAAAAGCCTAATATTCTTTATTTTGCAAAAAGGGTATCCAAGGCAATCGCAGGTAAGCTGTTCGGCGCAGAAGCGTTATCACTGACTGGCCTTAAAAAAATCACTGCTGGCGGCTTTAATATCTCCGTAGACGGCAGCCCTATCACTGTTACCGGATTAGATTTTAGCGCAGCTTCAACGCCAAGCGACGTAGCCGCAGCAATCGCTGCTAAAGTCACTGGAACAACCGTTGTTTATAATAGCAACAGTGAAAGCTTTACTATTACCAGCAAAACCACAGGCGCAGATAGCGCAGTATCGGTAGCGACAGACGGCTTGACTATTAAAGCCCTCGGCACTGATACCGCAACAGCGTTAGGCTTGACCGCCGCAAGCGGCGCGCTGGTATCCGACGGCAGCGACGCTTTGACGCCTGCCGCTAATATGCAATCTGTTGTAAATCAATCGACTAACTGGGTAAGCTTTACCACACTGAAAGAAGCTACAGATGTAGAAATTAAGCAGTTTGCAGAATGGAACAACAGTAACCCGATTGAATTCTTGTACGTTCCGTGGAAATCTTCTAATGCCCTGAAAACCAGCGGAGAGGGAACACTTGTAACCACGCTGAAAGAAGCGAACTACGAAGGATTTTGTATGAACTATGCGCCTGACGTATACACCGCTACGCTTGTCATGGCTACAGCAGCTTCTATTGACTGGAACAGGGCGAACAGTGTTGTAAGTTATGCGTTCCGTAAGCAAACAGGACTTGCGGCGTCTGTAACGGACGACGACAGCGCAACAGCGTTGCTGGCTAACAACGTTAACTTCTATGGACGTTACGCCGCCCGCAGCACTGATTTTTCGTTCTATTATGACGCAAAAATGTTTAGCGGCAACTACGGATTCGTTGATACGTATATCAACATGATATGGCTTAAAAATGTTATGCAAATCTCACTTGCAAACGGCTTGACGTCAATCGGTAGGACACCTTATAACGAGATTGGGTACACGCAAATTCGTGCATGGCTGAACGACCCAATTACTAGGGCGTTGAATAACGGCGTTATTGATACGGGTATCGAATTAAGTGAAAGCCAAAAAGCGCAGCTTTATGCGGAAGCAGGGGAAGATATCTCTACAGAGCTTTACACCAATGGCTATTATATCCAAGTGTTAGACCCCGGCGCAGCAGCAAGGGTTAACCGTGATAGCCCGATCATAAACGTTTGGTATACATATGGCGGCAGCGTTAACAGATTAGTCGTTCCGCTGACCGTAGTGTTATAAAAAAGGGGGTGTGCTATAAATGGATATTACATCAGCAAATGCAAAATGTTTCTTAACGATTGAAGAACTGTTCCCTGCAGGTGTTCTGTTGCAAAACTACGCTACCGACCAAGCTGTAGACCAAGACGAGCGACAAATCAGTATCGTTCGTATGGGCGTTGACGGACATATGGCGGCAGGCTGGACACCGCAACCGCATATTATACACTTTACCTTTGAAGCAAATAGCCCGTCTTTAACTTATATCAGGGCGTTGGCTAAATACATGGAAACACAGAAAAAAATCGTTCGGCTAGGTTTAGCAATAAACATTCCGAGCATTTCAACTTCGTTCATGTTCTCGAATGGCGTATTAACTAACGCTAAAGACTTCCCAGCACTTAAACAGGTGCTTGACCCCGTTACAGCAGCGTTTGCTTTTGAAACGAGAAGCTAATATAATATAGTTAACTAATAGGCGATATTCATAGTATCGCCTATTCTTATAAAAGGAGTGAGCAAAAAATGGCTAGAAAAGAAATCATATTTACGCTACAAGATGCAGAAAGAACGCTAAAATTTAAGGCGCGACAAATGCCCGCAACAAAACTCGAAATGTTTATTATTAAACTTGCAGCCGTGGCACTTCATGGCGGTATTGCAAATTCATTCAACGGACTGCCGGAAGGGAAAGGCATTTCCGAGATTAACTGGCGTGATGTTAATATTGATGAAGTATTTAAATCTTTAGGAAATGTTAATGTTGAAGAAGTCGCCGAGCTGGGCAACGAGCTGCTTAAATGCTGTTCGCTTATTACTTCCGACGGCGTAGAGCAAGAATTAATGCCGGAAACAATAGACGCAGTTATTGAGGAAGTAGGTAGCCTATGGACGCTGAAAAAGAAAGCCTTTGAGGTGAATTTTTCTAGTTTTCGAAAAGGCGGCAAGTTAAACGAAACGCCCGACTTGTCGCCGAGCAGCAGCGGTATTCATTTCTCGAAAAAACAGTAAATGTCACGCCCTCTGTTGCTAACGTAGTTGCTGCAAGACTTGCCACACTGCATGAACTTCAAACAATTTACAGTTATGATGACTTATTAGATATGTGCGAGATTTTGGCTAACAAAAATACTAATGATTTTTTATTAGCTGAATATATGAGAAAAAACACGAAAGGGGGTTAAAAAATGGCTACAGTTATTGACAGTTTTATGATAACTCTAGGGCTAGACCCCACGGATTTTAACAAAGGAATAGATGAAGCTGACAAAAAAACAGAAAGCTTTGCTTCCAAGTTAACGAAAAAAGGAACAGCAGCCGCCGCCGCATTCTTTTCATTCGGTGCAATTATAGCGCAAGTTAAAAGTCTTGCCGCAGAAGCTGACGCCGTCGGTAAAGTTGCAGACCGTATAGGCGCAAGTGCGCCGGATTTATACGCATGGGGCAACGCGGCAGAACTATCAGGCGGCAGCGTCAGGGGATTGTTTAACAGCGTCGAAGGACTAAATAAACAGTTAGCCCGTATCGCTGTTACAGGTAAAAGCCGTATACTGCCATTCTTCGAGCAACTGGGCGTTGCAGTAGTAGACGACAGCGGAAAAGTCCGCAATGTATTTGACGTTTTGCGAGATTTAGCCGGAGCTGTTGAAGGTATGAGCAAGCTTGAAAGTCAAGGTATCCTTTCATCTTTACAGCTTGACGAGGGTACGATAGGACTTCTGCAAGGCGGACGGCAAGCGTTAGATGATCTGATAAAACGTCAAAAGGATTTAGGTTATTTCACCAAAGAAGATACTGTTATAGCCGCCAAATTTAATGACAGCATTACAGAATTAAGCCGTTCTTTTAGATTCGTATTTTTGCCGATTCTGCGGTTTGCTGCTCCTACACTGACCCAATTCGCCCTAGCGTTAACGGATGTATTCGCCTATATGCAGAAGCATGGCGATATATTAACAATGGCGTTATACGCTATTGTAGCCGTTGTTACGGGCTTATTACTGCCTGCCCTATGGAGTTTATTCACCGCCATACTAGCTAATCCTATAACGTGGGTTATAATGCTTATAGCAGCGTTTCTATTAGTCCTAGAAGATTTATGGGTATACGCCAACGGCGGCAAGAGTGCCTTTGAGGATTTATGGAAAATGTTAGGAACAGGTGATGAAGTCCTTGCGGCACTACAAACGGCGTGGGATTACTTGAAACAGGCAGCCCAAATAGCATGGGAGATATTGAAACAAATCCTATTATTCTGCCTAATGGGCTTTTATAAAATCGTAACAGCAATGGCGTTACTTGTTACAGCAGGCGGCGCAGCGTTCAAAGCCATTGCAGGGTTTATTAACGACTACCTGATATCCCCGCTTAAATCAGCGTGGGAATGGATAGGGAAGATTTTAGACAAAATTCCTTCATTGAGCAGCATAAAAGCTACCATTTCTGAACGGTGGGAACAAGCTAATACTCCGATACCGTCGTTGCAGGCTATTGCAGCAGGCGGCGGGGGTAGCAATACCAATCAAGAAATCAATGTAGGCAAAATTGATATCCATACCGCAGCAACGGACGCAAGCGGCATAGCTGCCGACATGGGTGGAGCAATCAGCGAGAAATCCGGGCTATTCTTTACGAATGCAAGCGGCATTAAATAAGGGGGCGTAAAAATGGCGAAATTATGGAATTGGAGCGGTAAAGAGTGGCAGAACTGGTTACTTGCCAATAGCGCAGGTACAGCACTAGCCACATTTACGACCTATCTAGGCAGCACAGTAAAAGCGGAAGCTAATATTACATACGATTACCTAGAACAAGGTAGCTTTGCTGCCTACAATAAAACTACTGCCCCTATGGATATCACAATAACGCTTGCTAAAGACGGAACGCCGGGAGAAATTCAACAGGCTGTTGCGGTGCTGGAACGTCTGCGGACAACAACGGAATTAATATCATTTGTAACCCCGCTTAAAGAACACCAAAACATGACGCTAGACAAATATGATTATGCTTTTAACGAGGGGCAGGCATTAACGACCCTTGTAGTAAACATTCATCTTGTCGAGATTCGGCAGCAGAAAAGCCAGTATACAAATGTTGATGTGCAGCCGATAACATCCGACGACGCCGCCAGCGCGTCAGACGCTTCGACTGTTGATAGAGGTAACACTAATCCCAGTGAAGGGGACGATTCCGAAAACAGTAGTGTAGCATACGATATAAAAAAGGTTTTGGGATTGTAGGGGGATATTATGACTTATAAAACGATACCATTAAACGCCATACCTAATCAGCAATTCACGGTAACGCTTGACGGTCAAATCTGCCAAATTCGCTTATACTGGCGTTATGACAACCTATATTGTGATTTAAGCGTACAGGATGAAGTGATATGTACAGGCGCGCTGTGTGTAACTAATGAGTTTATCTTACAGAAGCCTAAATTGAATTTCAGCGGAAATCTGCTATTTGTGGACAAAGAAGGACACGGAGCGCAGCCGGACTATAAAGAGCTAGGAACACGTTTTGTCTTGTGCTTCGTGCCGGAAAGCGAGATGTAGCATGAGTTTTTCAATAAAAGCCCTTAGAGCGACTATAACGCTTCGTAGCGGGACTTTTCCGAATACGAATAGCAATACTATCATTATCGAAAATCACCGCATTAAAGCGACGATAGCGAAGCCGGGCGGTGAGGACAAGAACACTTTAACCGCCAGTATATACGGTTTACCTTTAAGCGTCATGGAAACAGCAAGCACGTTAGCATTTTATCCACAGCAGTCAGAGAAGAACTTTATTCGTCTTGAAGCTGGCGACGATACTGGTATAGTCGGGACAGTCTTTGAAGGTGAGTTTACACTGGCAGCCGCTAACTTTAGCGGTGCGCCGGAGATATCTTTTGATATCAAAGCAGCGGCGGGTATTTATCCTGCACTACTGGCAACGCCGCCAATCGCTGTACAAGGCACTACCGACGCCGCGAAACTGTTCGAGCAATTTGCGACAGAAGCGGGATATACTTTTATCAATGAGGGCGTTTCGGCAAGCGTTAGAAACACAACCTTTACGGGCAGTCCAATCGAAAAAATGCACAAGCTAGCAAAGCAACTAGGCATTGACTTGTATATTGACGATAGTAAAGTAGTGATAACTCCGAAAAACGGAGCGCGCAGCGGTAATGCTGTGTTGATAAAGGTAGGAACTGGTTTAATTGGCTACCCGTCTTTCACGCAGGACGGCATAGAGTTTAAATGCGAATTTGACCCTACTATCACACTAGGCGGGTTAGTAAAGCTGGAAAGCGTTGTTCCGCGAGCTACAGGCGTATGGAAAGTTACAAGCTTGACGCATAACCTAGAATGCTTTAATTCGCAAGCTGCGGGAGCGTGGGACAGCGTAGTCAAAGCCGTTTACGTACAGGAGAACTGATATGGATACTTTGAAAAAATCTCAAATAGTTTCGCCAACGGTTGAAAGCACTCGTTCACCTTTTACGGGAAATAGTCAGGGTAACGAAATGGCGTATTTTATCGAAAACTTTTTGAATGGCAGGGTAAATACGGCGTTGCCGTGCAAAGTCCAAGCTGTTTACAGCGACGGAATAAGCCCCACAGGGCGCGTTGATGTACTGCCCGTAATAGTTGCCCTAGATGCCAAAAACAACGCCATAAATCCAGCCCCGCTTTATAATTTACCCTATTGCAGAATACAGGGCGGCGCAGCGGCATTAGTTTGCGACCCTGTACCGGGTGATATTGGACTTGCGGTATTCTGTCAGCGGGACGTATCCAACGTTGTTAACGGGACGGCTGAACCAGTCCAGCCCGGAAGCTTCCGAAACTTTGATATTTCAGACGGCTTTTTTATTGGTGGATTTTTAAACCAGCAGCCGACCTGCTACATTCAGATTCTACCTGACGGCAATGTTATCGTCACAGCCCCGCAGCACGTCACAGTTAACACCAGTCAGACGACCATTAACAGTAACACTACCATAAATGGCAATCTGACCGTTACAGGTAACACAACCGTGCAGCAGCGGCTTGATGTTATCGACAATGCGACAATCAAAGGTATTAGCTTTGCCGACCACGTTCACGGAAATGTTGAAAGCGGCAATAGTAATACTGGCACACCTCAATAAAGCAAAACATCAAAAATGGGTAAATTTGATATCTCAAAAAAACGAGATAGCAAAAAACGCCATTTTGACATTTAATCTACATAAATAATTTAACAATAAAATACCGTATTTTACCGCATTTATACCAGCAAATTTAGCATACAAACTAAGAGAGGTTTTGAAATGGAAAACGGGAAAATTAAGTGCAATCTATGCAATGAAGAATATTCAGCGGACGCCTGCAAAAGTTTTACTTACGGGTGGCTTGACGTAAATATTTGCCCGACCTGTCTAGTTTGGTCAAATCACGAATGGGCAGTTATGGCGAGAAAAACGCTGCGACAAAAGAAAGGCAGGCGTTGACGTGGAAGCGATATTTATGGGTGCGATAACGTGGGCTATCATTGGAATTTGCTATATGATTTATTCTGAATTTTAAGGAAGTGATAAAATGTTCAATAGAAGATTACTTCAAGCCACATCAGGGGGGGATATTCCTATTCCCGTTGATGTTCCTACCGCCTGTTTTGTTCCGTCACGAAATCAATATAACGCTCAAAATCATGTGGAATATATGCCGACATTTACCATTCCCGAAAATGTGACGCGATTAGGGTTATACTGGTATCCGCGTAGTACAATGAATGTCACATATAGCCGACTATTTCGGCAAGTTGTTGCCGTGGCAGCAGGACAGCAATATAGAGTTGATTACTTTAATTGGGCTGACCTTGCTGGTAACGCACGCGGGACATTACGGCTAACCAATGTAAATAACGGAAAGTATTTAGATACAGCGAACGGATTAGTTTATTTTAATAATGATGTTCTTCGAGCTGCCGTTAGTTCTGGTTTATTTATGTTTCCCTACAACGTATTGTATTGCGGATATAATAGAGAGATTGAAAAGTTGCCTATAACAGCAAGTATAGCGTGATAGGAGGATAACTATGTTCAACAGGCGTTTATTAATAGATTCGGGGGGGGAGCAGCAAACTTATTCTGTGCTTGAAATCCATGTAGACACGCCCGACGGCGATTACGTTCGGTCAGCAAGAGTGGAGCTGACTTACAACGGTGAAAGCAATTTAGCTAATACTGATAATAAAGGAATAGCCGTTTTCTATGGAGTGCCGACAGGAACAGAAATATCTTATACGATAACGGCGGCAGGATATAATGCGGCTACAGGGAAATGGATTATTCCCACCGACGTCGAATATGAAACAGAGTATGTTGTTTTATCCCCCCTCGTTAACTATGATTTTAAATTAACTATAGGGCAAAACTACGACGTCGAAATGGGTTTTTATCAATCGGGATTTTTTAAAAATGATTTTGGCGGGATAAGCCCGGCTCAATTTATGCAGCACACAATAGAAAAAGTTGGAATAGACGCGATAATGGATACAACGACAGGTATGTATATGGCAAACACGTTAACAGTAGCGTTAACAGGAGATACCCGGAGTTCTATAAGTCAAATAACAATCTATGTGGCTGATTCTATGTATACGCTTAATACCGTTATTTATAATGGTGGTGTTACCTATTATTCCCTCGAAATGCTTGAGGATACTACGGTAATAGATTACTTTGACAGAAGGAACGGGCAAACAGTAGATATTCAATTAATAGACGAATAAAAAAGGTGGTACGAATATGTTTAATAGACGTTTACTAGTATATCAGGGGGGACATCTGAACCCCCGCTGCCAACAAAGGAAACTGTATTGTGGAAGGGTAACACTGGAAGCGATTTTACTATCACTATCCCGCCAGGTGTGAAAGTTTTAAAAATCGCAACAGAAAATACCTATGTAAATGAGTTTGTTTACCCTAATCTGCCTAGATATATTGGTGTAACAGGCGGTAAAACTTATAATATACGTTGGAGTACTGTAGAAGAAGGAAGTATACCCGAACCTGAATATTGGGAGGTACAAGTATACAGGTATAATAGTTCTTCTGATTTTAAGCAATGGGTAAGTTCATATGCAGGAGATGCACCAGATGGTGCAATTACTTCGAATATTCAGATTATAATGTCCTACTCTGCAAGCATAAACGGCGTAACTCCAGACGTTTTAGATTATTAAGAAAAAAACAAAGTGAAGTGAATTGACATGAATAAAGCAGAAAAGGCGAAAGCCTACCGTGAGGAATTGAAAGCGGAAGGATACTGCCCAAGAGGTTATAAGCGTAAAGCTGTAGCAGGCAAGCTGCATTGTAAAGAGTGCGAAAAGTATTATTATGCCTACTATCACGCACACAAGGCGCAGCGGCTTGAATATGCAAAGCAGCGGCGGGAAAAACTCAAAGCTGCCGGGCTATGCACTCAATGCGGGAAAAGGCAGCAGGAAAAAGGGCTTCTGTGCATAGAATGTTATAAAAAACTACCCCATTAATACCAGTAAGCAGGGCGTTTGCCCTGCTTTTTTTATTTTGCGATTTTTCAAAAAAATACTTGACAACAGGACAAAGGGGGGCT
>OIYW01000273.1_pt1 | contig 52672 bp, 51 predicted proteins | sample 1588351 | NCBI WGS metagenome assembly OIYW01 (sample SAMN03283268) | human gut metagenome | biome: human-associated habitat; material: feces | host: Homo sapiens | place: USA | collected 2013 | reverse complement strand
TAAACAATGTTTTTCCGAAATTTGTCATTTCTGATGAAACGATTCATATTAAAAATGAGGAAGACCAAACAAAAGAATTGATCAAAACATTAAGTATGTCGAATATAAAAGGGTATCCGACAAACGAAAGATCATTTGATGAATGGTTTCGGTTCAAAGAATCAGAAGAATACAAGGAATGGATCAAGGATGCAAAAAAGCTTATTCATTCGAAATGTGATTTCATAACAACAAAAGGGGAGTTCATTAATCTCATAAGAAGTAAATAAGAAATACTGTATGCAAAACAGGCTCATGTTGTATGGGCCTGTTTTCTTATATATGAAAAATATAAAATACTTTTTCTCTCATATTTGTAGTAGAAAAATGTTCGTTGGAGAGATAAGAAAGAGGAATATCATGAATTGCACGATATATGTAACAGAATTCAAAATTAATGCAAAATATTACATAACCAGACGTCGTGTATCCACACACCTAAAGGTATGTGGTTTTACGGCTGTAAATTATATAAAATGTGTAAAAAAATTATTTTTATCGAGAAATATCGAAAAAGGAAACAAAAGAAAAATAATATAAGATTTAGAATATGAGGATAAAAAAGGAAATTTTACGACTTCAGGAACGACAAAGAATGTTTTTTCAATTGGTAGAGTGACAAAAAAATATAGAAGATCTTTGTGCAAGATGTCGAAAAAAATGAAAGTGATTGAAATGAATATATGATATTTGTATAATCAACTTATATAAAACTTAATCAACAGGGAGTTATCTATCTTTCAGAAGAATCGGAATCTGTCTTAGATGGAAATGATCAAAATAAGGGTGAGGAAACATAGAAAACAGCCAATGGAAAAGCGTAGGAGGATGTTTATGAAAAGATATGCAAAGATCTTTGTCAGTTGTCTGTTGACCTTTACGATGGTTTTTTACATCCGTGCAATGGTCTGCGATCGTGAATGAAACGACTGTGGTAGGAGCAGCAGAAACGGCACCGAAAGAGAAGAAAGAAGTCGTTGAAGAAGAGAACACGAAAGATTCGACTACTTTCCAGATGAAAGATGGAAAGAAACAGACGATCTTTTACGGACAGGATGTCCGGTTTGAAGATAAGAATGGAGATCTTCAGGAGTACGATCCAAGTCTTGTCAGGGTAACGGAATCAAAGAGTGAGCGGGGTGAGGATCTAAAGGATTATCAGTATGAAAATAAAGAAGGAGATAAAAAACATTATCTTCCCAAAGATCTGTCCGAAAAGACACCGGTCTTAATGGAAAATGGGAAATATCAGATCTCTTTTGCACCGATCTATGGACAGGAAACAAAGAATGAGGAAGAGAAGAAAACGGAGGATCCTGGAACAGACTCTGTGGAAGATGCTGTCTCACAGGCAGAGGAAGCAGTAAGAAGCATTTCAGCGGATGGATCTTCCGAAAAAGAAACCGCAGAAGATACGGAAGACGCCCTGACATCGGTCAAAGAGCTGGACCGACAGGCGATCGAAGATCTTCCTGTGGAAGATGCACAGGGAGAGAAGGAAGAAAAGCCAGTGAAAGTCTCCTATGAATCCCAGAAGAAAGAATGTACATTTTCTTACCAGTCGTTAAACATGGGAATCAAGGAAAGTATCGTACTGACCAAAGCTCCAGAAGGAAATGTTTTAAAATTCCGCTTTCAGGCAAAAGGACTGGTCCCAAAGAAAAATATACTGGATGGTGGGATCAGCTTCCTAGATGAAAAAACAGAGAATCTGGTCGCAACACTGGAAGCTCCAAACATGAACGATCATACAGGAAAGGCATACAGTGAGAATCTTTCCTATGATATTGAGTCAGATGGAGAAGAAGGTTCATATCTGTTAACCCTGCATCTGGATGAAGATTACTTTCAGGATAAAGATAGACAGTATCCAGTCACAATCGATCCGACGGTCACATGGACCGGATCCACGGATTTCTGGGATGTCTATGTAATTAATGGATCTTATAAAAATACGAACTTTTATGACAATGGAGTTACAGCCATGATGGCTGGAAAATCAAAACAGGGTGTCTACCGGACATATCTGCGTTTTAAAGATTTTACAGCAAAGATCAAAGGAAAATATATAGACAGTGCAACGCTTACGATGTATGAAACTGGAAGCAGCCAAAGTGGACAGACAATCGAGGCAAGAAGAGTTACAGAAAACTGGACCAGATCTGGATTGAAATGGAGTAACCGCCCGGGATATAGTACGAATTATGGAAATGTAAAAACAACAGGGACTGCAAAGAAAGCAAGAAGCATTAATCTGACGGAATATGCGAGACAGTGTGCATCCGGTAAGATCACATCGTATGGTGTGATGTTAAAAAATGCGGACGAGACAAAGAGTTATGGACAGTTTTACAGTTCCAGAGCATCATCAAACCGTCCAAAGATGTCAGTGACTTATTATGATGGACCGACAACGGCATCATCTGTCAGTGTTACACCGCAGTATGCAAACAACAATCATCAGAAGACATTACATGTAAACTGGGCAGGCATCTCATCCCATTCATTAAACCGCGTGGAATACAGGATTGCAAACTGGGGAAATGGAGAAGAAACAGGTGATTATGTTTCATATTCTTCATCTACAAAGATTGGAACGAGTGGAAACGGAAGTGCGGATATTGACTGCAGTACGATGCCGGAAGGCCATTATAAACTTGTTGTAAGAGGAGTAGACAACGGTTATATTGCAGGTTGGGGAGCAGCGGCATGGTTTACGATAGACCGCACGGCTCCGAAAGCAGGGGATATATCCTTTGAAGAAGGAAATGATGAGAGCGAGCCATCCGGTTCTCTGAATCCGAGACTGGAGGTCGAGATCATAGATGAGAATGCATCCTATTTTAAATACCGTCTGGAAGGAACCTCAACTTACCATGAAAGTGCAAGGGCGGATGAAGATGGATACGCCTATGCAAATGTTTCGATTCCAGCAGACAGCATGACAGGAAGAACAGAGTATCAAGTTTATGTGATCGTTGTTGATAAAGCAGGGAATGAAAGCGGGGAAACAAAAGTATCCTATTATTATACGGATGCCTCAAAAGCACAGGATTATGCACCAACCAATGTAAAGGTCAGAAAATCGTATGGAAAGAATGTCATCTACTGGGATAAGAGAGAACTGACAGACAGTATCTATTATGCAGTTTACAGGGGGGAATCCGCGGATTTCACACCGGATGATTCGACACTGGTACGTGGTGCGATCAAAGATTCCTACTGCATGGATACCAGAGTGGGAGATGGCAAGAGTTACTATTATAAAGTACAAGCACAGAAACTGGCAATGGATGGAACGATCAATGGAAAAAGTACGGATGCATTATCAGAAAAAGTGGCACAGGATACACAGGAAGAATATGAAAAAAGACTAGGAAGTAAAGATTACAGAGACAGCATGGAGATCAGCACGCCCAATGGGACAGGATCCGTTGAAAAATCCCAGGGGAATCTGATGTATGAAAGTACAGATTTTTCAATTCCATCACTGCTTTTGAATCTTGAACTCACAAGAACCTATAACAGCCAGTCAGATAAAGAAGGAATGCTTGGAAAAGGATGGTATGACAGTTTTCATAAGGAATTATACCAGTTGGGAGATGATCTTGTATTTCAGGACAGTGACGGAACCTATCTGACATACAGTCCACAAAAAAGCAGAAGTGTTGATGTTTCTTATCAGAATAAGGAGACAAAGGACTATGCACTTTCATTTAATACAGAAGATGATGTAAAAAGATCATCAAATGGGGATCAGAGAGCAGCGGCATATGCAAGACTTCAGAATGCTGCTTCTGAAAATATCTTTGGAAGTGCCATTTCCAATAAAGGAAATTATCGTCCGGGGAAAAAAGACGATGATAGTGAAGACAGTGGAGCATCCGAAGGAGAAAAGGAAGTGATCACGGTGTCCAATGTCGGAAATATCCATATGAAGGATGGTATGACATATGCATTTGATGGGAATGGTGAGATCACAAAAGCAGAGGACAGTAATGGCAACTATCTGATCTATCAGTACGATGAAAAAGGAAGATTATATAAGGTTGTTTCCAATCTGAACAAAGAACTGGTTTTTACATATTATGAAAACGGAGAACAGGAAGATCTGTTAAAGAAGATCGATCTTGCAGATGGAACAAAGGTTGTTTATTCATATGCTGAAGGGAAACTTACGAATGTTTCTCACAAAAACAGCGGAGAAACAGCTTCTGTGGATCAGACATATGCTTATGGAAGTAATGGGAAGATGAGCAAGATCATCGATGCAAAGAAGAACGGGTACCAGATTGCTTATACAGGAGAAAAAGCAGAAAGATTTATCCGTCCGAATGGAGAATACCAGCAGCTTTCTTATGGAGATGGAACAACGACGGTATCTTCTCACAAGGCAGACGGAACCAAAACAGCACAGGATACCATGAGTTTTGACAAGAATACAGGAAAGATCCTGAAAAAGACGGATGCCAATGGAATTGAAAGCAGTTACAGTTATGATGATGGAGGAAAAGACGGAGAACAAAATGGCTGGGTAAATGAATATCTTGTAAGAAAGATCAAAACGGAAGTGGATTATCAGGAGCTGGATGCTGCCGGACTGGTGAAATTTTTGAAAACAAACAAGGAAAAAGAAGAAACATTTACGATCGCCAGTATCGAGTACAATGAAAACGATGATGTCATCTCTGAGACCGAAGAAAACGGAGATATAACAAGCAGTGAGTATGAGGATGAGAAAAATCCATATCTTCCAACAAGCGAAACTACAACGAATGGAAATGACTTTATTTCACAGACTGTTTATGAATATGATCCCAAAGGGAATGTAATATCAGAAACAGATAAAGGCGAAAATAAAAAAGAAGAAACCAAAACAGTTACATCCTATGATGATCACGGACAGCCAACAACAGTCACGACAACAAAGGAAGGAGCTCCTGATTCTGTAGAACAAACGACATATCAGGATACTGTACAGGGAACGACACAGACAATAACAACGACACAGGGAGAAGAGAAAGAGACATCTGTGATAAAAACAGATGCCATGGGACGTGAAACAGAAAATACCAGTAAAGACAGGAAAGGAAATATCTTAAGCAGTACGGAAACATCGTATGATTTCATGGGAAGAGCGATACAGACGAAAGTAACATCCGATGGAGTGACACAGACAGAATCTAAAACATACGATGATAACGGAACCGTAGCAACAGAAACCAGTGCATCCGGAGTAAAGACAGCTTATCAATATGATTCTGTCAATCGTGTAGTCAAAGCAACAGAATCAGCAGACGGAACAGATACTGTCACGGAAACTTCCTATGGATATGAAGATGCACAGATCCATACGTTGAATGGAACGAAAGACTATCAGGATCTGAGCGTTCAGACAACAAAGACCAATGGACGTGTCAGTGAAAAGTCATGGACAGATGCAGCGGGGCAGACCGTCAGAAGTTTCAGCCATGGATTATATACGGATCATGTGTTCACCAGTGACGGAAAAGAGATCGCAACGATCAGTCTTGGAACAAAGACTTCCGGAGATGAAAAGATTGCCTTGCAGTTATATGACAAAGAAGGAAAACAGACAGCTGCGATCCAGAATCCAGAGATTACAAAAGGGACTTCTGATGCCACAGTAAAGGTTGGAAACAGTTCCATCTTACAGAAAACAGAGTATGACACAAAGGGAAATGAGACAACAAAAACCGATGGCAATGGAGATCAGATATCTTATGCTTATGATGACCAGAATCGTGTAACCGAGATCACACAGGGAGGGCAGAAGACAAAAGTTTCCTATCAGGTGAATTCAGACGGATCAACGACAACAAGCGTTACAGATGCGAATGGACATGTCAAGCAGGAAACAGCCAGTGCATCCGGATCAGTGACAACAACATCGGATCTTGGAGACGGCAGTGAATCCATTACAACAAAGTATACCTATGATGACCGTGGAAATAAGATTTCAGAAGTCTATGCCAACGGGGCGAAAAAGACCTATGAATATAACAGCCGGAATCTTGTTGTAAAAACACAATCTTATGACAAAGAAGGAACAAAAACACTGATCAGTCGGTATCGTTATGATGATTATGGGCAGTTGCTGGAGATGACAGATTACAGGGTATCATCTGAAACAGAGACTGCGTATCGTCATACAGAATATACTTATGATCAAAGAGGAAGGATCACAGCATTTGCAGAGATCAGTCAGAATGCTCAGCCAACGGCAGATGATATCAAAGCACATCAGATCCGGTATACTTATAATGAGGATGGAAATCTCAGTAAGGTATCCTATCCGACAACCAAAGACGGAATCCAGTCATTATCTTATATTTATGATGAAAACGGATGGTTGCAGGAGATCAAAGGAGAACTGCATTCCAAGGGGCAGACAACAGAGAAAGTCCTCAGAAGTTATACCTATGATGCCTATGGAAAAGTCAAAGAGATTAAAGACCACAGAAATCTGTTAAATAACAGTGATCAGGCAGTTCAAAAAGTCTATACCTATGATAGTTTTGACCGTGTAAAAGAGATGACTTACACAGATCTTGAAACAGGAAAAGTGATGGAATCTTATCAGTACAGCTATGATAAGAATTCTAATATCATAGAGAAAATAGCGGTTAATAACTATCCGAAGGAAGATTCGGACAAAGTTAATGAGACAAAATCTTATACTTATGATACACTTGGACGACTGACAAAGACTGTAACAACAGATCATAGCAAGGATGATAAGACAAAGACGGTCACATATACCTATGATAATGTTGGAAACAGGCTCAAAGAAGATGACGGAACAACGACAACATCGTATACTTATAACGGATTGGATCAGTTAAAGACATCCACGAAAGAAAAAGGAACTGCGGTAGAAGAAGTTCGTCAGTATGATTACGATATGAATGGAAACCAGACAGATGTAAAGAACACAAAGACTGGTGAGAATCAGACTTATGTATATGATGCAGAAAACAGATTAAGTCAGGTGTCCGTGACAAAAGACGGAAAGACAGCAGTGATCCAGCAGAACATCTATAATGGAGAAGGACAGCGAATCCAGAAGGTCGATGGAGATGAGATGACCAACTATTATTATCAGGATGGTGTTGCAGCTTATACGACAGATGCTTATGGAAATCAAAACTCACAGAACTTGATTGGAACAGAAGGAAATGTCCTTGCAACTGAGAGATTCAAAGGAGATGATACGCAATATTATCTGTATAATAAAGATATTCAGGGAAGTACAACTAGCCTAGTGAAAGAAGATGGAAGTGTAGATGCAACCTATCAGTATACGGATTTTGGAGAGACAACGATCCATGGAGATGATCAGGCGAAAAATGAAGTGTGCTATACTGGCGGAATCTATGATCAGAGTACGGGATTGTATTATCTGAATGCACGGTATTATGATCCAGAAGATGGAAGATTTATGACGGAGGATAGTTATCGTGGAGAGATAATGAACCCTGAGACTGGACATTTGTATGTGTATTGTGCGAATAATCCGGTGAATTATGTGGATCCTAGTGGACATTTATTTGGAAATTGGGACATGTTTGGAAGATACTGGTTTGATAAAACTGTTTTTATAAGATATGGAAAGGGTACGACAGAACATATTGCTAAAAGTAAAAAAGATTTAAATTTAATTAAATTTAGAAATTATATAAAAAAAGAAGATCAGTATATGAATAAAGTAGCAGTAAACTTGACTTTTGCAGCTATAAAAATGATTATTAAGGCCAATACAATAGGAAAAGTATCGAAATCGATTGTTAAGGCTGTAACAATTGGTACAAGAAAGTATAGTATGAGCTGGATAAAGAAACGTATGCTAAAAACAATAATTGAACTTCCAGGAAATAAATTATTTAGGTTGGGAACTGCTAACAATGGTATAAATGCACTTAAATATACATATAAAGCATATTTATTATCAAAAAAGGTTGGGAAATATTACAAAAAAATTAAAAAGAAAAAATAGCAAACTGCATTAGATAATTTATTGTTTATCTGAAATATAGGAGGTGTAATGTATGGGAGGAATTGTAGTGGCAATTTTAGCTTTTTTTGTTATTTTGTATTATTGGAGTAGTAAAAACGATGATATATGGGAAGACGAAACTTTTAAAAGACTTTTTCCTAAAAGTGAAAAAATAAATATGCAGATTATTTATATAATGGCATTAATTATGTTTGGATGTGCAATGATACTAGAGGTTAAATATAATGGAAAAATTCCAACGGTATTTATAGCAATGGTTTTGGAGGATTGGATTCTTGTATTAATTTTGATTTGGAATCATCGAGATAATAAGCAAAATATTAAATATGCGTTAATATATGGAATCATATCAACGATAATTTTAATTATACTATATAAGTTAGGAAAATTTGATTTTGAAGATGTTTTGAAAGATTAGAGAAAGTAACAATCCAGAATCTTACAGATTTAATTATGAAACCTTGTAATCTGGTACGCTTAAGTATTTGGAAATTTTTATCTTCTTAAGCGTACCAGGTACCAATGTGGTCACCGATCCACGGTTGCTGGAACAGACATTAAAACTTATAGGAGCATTCTCATTTTGTGGAAAGAGTAAGAAGGGTCGTATATTTTCACTATATACATCTAATAAAAAGTGGTTCATTCATAAAGGAAAATTCTAGAAACAGAAAAGATAAGACAGGTACTTCGGTATCTGTCTTTTTTATATGTGATTTTTCTTTTTTGGAAATTCTCTCATATTTGTAGTAGAGAAGAAAAGAACAGGAAGGAGTCATATCATGAAAATTGGAATTACAGAACGAGGAGATGCAAGTATCGATTATCAGTGGAAAGGTAAGTTGCCATCCGTGGATGGCGCAATCCTGATCACAAAAAATCTGACAGATCAATTCATTGATACTGTTATAAAATGTTATGAGAATGGGGACAAGCTGATCGTCCATGCAACCTGTACAGGATGGGGTGGAACAGATTTTGAACCAAATGTTCCTGATTATAAAACACAGCTGCATCAATTAAAGAAGCTGATCAATAAAGGCTTTCCAGCAGATTATTGCGTCCTTCGTATTGATCCAATCTTTCCAACTCTTTCTGGATTAAAACGAGTCATGGAAGTGATCCATGAGTTCGAAAAACAACAGACAGAAATTCAACGAATCAGAATCAGCATATATGACGAATATAATCATGTAAAAGAGCGATTAAAGGCAGCAGGATACAATCCTTGTTATGGAAAAAATTTTTATGCATCTCAAAAACAAATGGAAAACGTAGCAAATGCATTAAGATCGTTTTCTTATCAGTTTGAAACCTGTGCAGAAGATCTGTTAGCAAAAAAATATCCGAATTCTTTTAAACAGGTAGGTTGCGTCAGCAACAAAGACATTGAACTCATGGGATTGGAACCTGTATTAAACAAAGAAGAGAATGGACAGCAGAGGACTGGATGTCATTGTTTAACTTGTAAGACAGAGCTTTTAACCAATAAATATCGCTGCCCAAACCAGTGTATTTACTGCTATTGGCGAGATAAAAAATAGGAGAACGATCATGAACAAAAGACAAGCGAAAAAAGAATATTATTATGGAGAGTATTTGGGAATCAGAAGATATAATCAGGCGCTTGGCGTATCCAGATATCAGTATTTAAAAGAATGCACAAGAGACCTCACAGAACAGTATGGAATCGAAAGACATATGGAAGAATGTTATAAACTGAGAATTCATACGTTAGATCGATTACAGAATAAAGGCAGGAAAATGATCAGGTAGCAAAAGAAAGAGGAACATCATGAATTGCAAGATATATGTAACGGAATTCAAAATTAATGCAAAATATTACAATACAATAATCGATTATTCCAGTTGGGAATTTTATGATCCATGGTCTGAAAACTATCAACGCGTTTCCAAGGAATGGAAAGAAAAACGTGTAAAACCTTTATTGCAGCCATATAATTTCCATTTTGAACCATGGAAGGAGATGATCACTGGTTTTGATCCTGAAAATTATGCTGACTGGGAATTATTCCAAAAAGCTGCTCGTAATCAACATCATTTCTTTTGGAATATTGAAAATGCTGAATTTTGGAATGAGGAAAGATACGACTGGATGCCTGAATCCATGATGGAAACAATGATGGCATATTATATTGTATACAAGATGGTGGATGAAAATGGTCATCTGGTTAACACGAAGCCTTATCTGCAGAAATATTTGGATACATATCATCAAAAGAAAGAAGCACATAAAAGAAAATATGGACATTCAAATTACATCTACATGCAGCGATTTTTACATACAACAAATGAAAAAAGACAATTACCAACAAAAGAAGAATTACGTGAATGGAAAGAGGAAGGTTATCATATTAAAATCCGTGGAGGAAGGAAAAATCTTTTGAATGAAGATCCATGGGGAGATCATTTTAAAGACGTAAAGATTCCTCGTTCATGGAAAGATCAGACAAAACAAAAGAGGCAGTATCATTCTTATAAGAAACAGAAGAGGAAGAAATATGGAAAGGAATAATTTCACATGGATGCCAATAAAACAGAAATACTGAGTGAGATCATGCGATTTTGCAAATCAAATAATATGACTTCCTATTATGAACTTCAGGCATATGTTTATGACCATGACAAGGATGACTGGCTTGATATCATGAACAATAGAAGTTCAAGAACTCCTCTTCGACATTACTTACAAAGTCTTCATAGAATGAGTAAAAAGCCATACAAATTAACAATGTGTGAAGCAATGGAAGATGTAGATGCTGCTAAAGAAAGGTATCAGAAGCGTCATGCAGAACTTCGATGATCATATTGGAAGTAAAACATCAGAATGTGGAAAAGATGGACACTGTTTCTGGATGGATGAATCAAGAAATAATGACCAATTGGAAGTAAGATTGCCTATGTGGGATCATCTCATCCTTTGCTTTTGGAATGTGAGAGTGCAAAAGCAGATCAGTAGAAGAAGATATGCACAGAAAGGATATAATCATGAAAAAAATAACAAAGTGCCCGTATTGTGGGAGTTCTGATGGATTATATAACGATTTTAATGTGTCTGGAAGAAGCTTTTACAAATTTAATGGAAAAGAAGATGGAGAAGACATTACAAGCCTTTATAGGCATAACAAATATATGGTTTGTGTCAATTGTAGAAAACGCATTATGACTTATGAAGAATTTTTAAAGAATTATATAGGAGAATAGATGACTATGAAAACCAAAAGAGAAATTATGAGAGAGATCGTTGAGACCACTTTGATCAAAACAGCTACAACAGATCTGGAAGGTCGCTACCATAATGGTAAAGGGAAAAATGCAATCGAAATGATTATTGTGCAGGGACATATTCTTGTTTATAAAGGAAAAAAGAAAACAGAATTTAATCCTTGGGAAATTGAGGAAGCGTTGGATTGCTTTTTTGAAGAGAAGAGGCAAACAGAAGATAAATCGATGAGCAAGAATATTAAATTTGAATTAAAAGAGCTTTTGAGTGTACTCCAATGTATGAATAAAGAAAGTCAAAAAGTTTATCCATATCTTAAACTTAACAAAAGAGCTCAAGAGAGATTAGATATCTATTACGAAGCAGTACAAATGATTGTGGATACATTAAATTATATGATTGCAAATCCTCCAAGTGAAAAAGAAAATAATGATGATTCTAAAACAAAACAGGAGATTATGCAATTAAGAGCTGCATCAATGATTAATCTGTTTATAACAGAAAGAGGAGTTTGTATTGGCTCATTAGATAATCGTAGAAGTGTCAGTGTAGGAGAAGCATATCGCGATTTTTATTGTGAGAAAAATAGTGTGAAAGACACAGATTGTTTTGTAACAAAAAATATTTATGAGGCTGTAAAATGGCTGCATAGAATCGATGAAGATAAGATTAGAGTGAAAGATCAATGTATGGACAATGAATAATTTGAATTTAAGGAGTGTGCTATGGCTTACGGAATTATTGTGGATGGTACCAAAAAAGGATGCATAGGAGATATTGGAATATATCATTATTGCGATGAAGGAGTTGAATATGAGGGACAACGATTTGAATTTCATAGATGTGGAATTTCATATGATGATAATGATGGATATTTAAAAATCATTACTCCTGATACTACTCCCGATATGGATTCATTATACAACAAAATGAAACTTGAATGTCACATGTCTGTGGATGAAGGCTGCCCATCCTATAAAATCGAAATCGTAAGATTAACAAAAGAAGAATACGACAAAATACGTTATGACAGATCCACACGATCTAAACATTCATGGGCAGATTATTATTACAAGCACAAAAAATATTCAAAAAGACTGAATGAAAAAGCGAAATGGAAAATAGGTGACAGAGTTGAAATCTCTTTTGTCGATCCAAGAGCAAAAAGTCATCTTGTTGGAGATGATTACGAACCACTATCTTTTACAAAAGGATGCAAGGGAACAGTAATAAGGCATTCTGATGGTCATCATGATGGAATAGATTACTTAATTGAATTTGATGAACATATTGGAAATTTGTCCTTAGAATATGGAAAAAATGATCATTGTTTTTGGATGAATAAATCAAAAGAAAATGGCAGATTAGAAAAAAGATTGTTTATGTGGGATAAACCAGTACTTTTGGAATGTAAAAGCATAAAAACAGATCAGATTCAAATGAAAAATACACAGATATTTGATGAAAATGTAGAAGCTTTATATAAAATGAAATCGCAAGAAATGGCTATTTCAAATCTTTTAGAGACGATTGAGATACTGTAAAAATTAAGGAAAGTAGATAAAAATACTCACAAAAATTGCAATTTTTCTATGGAATTACGATATTTCGATGAAGAATCAAATGTAATGCGAGCGTTTTCTTTAAAAGGAAACTATCAGATTTTTGGAGAATAAAGAGATCAAAGAGAATGAAGCGATCATAGATTGATCAGAAAAAGAAGTTGTGATATATCTTGGAAACTGTTAAAAATTCAAAGAGATAGAGAAAGGGGAAAGGAAAAAATGAGAACTTTTCAAATTTTGTTTTGTATAAATTTCGGACTGCTTGCGATTTTAAAAGCAAATGATCATTTTGAATTCTTTCGTAATATAAAAAAATCTTGTGGAATTGCAGAATTTGGTTTTGCAATGAACACGATTTACCTAATCATTCTAAATATAGTAACTTTTATAAAGCCACCTGATACTTCTATGGATTCTACCATATATATACTCGTAAATTTACTCAAAAGTACAACCTTTCTTTGTATATTTTGTGTAGCAAGCTTTGTTATCCTATTTTTTTTGAGATGGGTAAAAGAAATAAAGTAACTGTGACTATGACGTTTATCGACATATACTTCAGATACATCCTTTTGTACAATTAAATCAGAAAATAGAAACAAAGAAAGAAGGAAGTGGAAAACAATGCAGCAGTATTACACATTTGATCAACTAGTTGAACAACTACCTGAAATCAAGTAACTATAACAGGATTGGAAAAATTAGAGGATTCAATAACTTTGGATTCTAATAAACAAAATGAATTATAAAAAATTATTGATTCACTGAATAAATCTGAAAATAATTCAATGAAAAGACATCAAGAATTGATTGAATTATTGCAGAATTTAAAAACTGATAATTCAAAAAAGTCTTAGTTTACATTCCTCAGGCAGTAGAGATCTTCGGATTTCTGCTGCCTTTCTTATTTTCTCCTTTAAAATCCCGTATACGCTTTAATTTTATATATGAATTTTATTTTTTCTGAAATCTCTCATACTTGTAATAGAAAGAAAAAAAACAGAAAGGAAGTATTTTAATATGGAATATAATTATTTAGTAACATATAAAGCAAGAAAAAACAAAGAAGATAAGGAGATCAATTCTACGATCCCGATCATTTTAGACTGCCCAATCTATCAGCCAGAGGTTCTGATGCATATCAATGAGGCAATTAAAGATCTTCATCGATATGATGATATCATGCTGATGAACGTAGAAGTTCTAAATCTTGAAAATGAGGAAATGAAAGCAGAATGTGAAAATCCATTTTACTGCACTTGTGGTGAGGAAAAAGAAGAAAAAGAGCAGGAAAAAGAGGGATTACATGAAGAAGATCCTGAAACAAAATGCGATGATAAAGATCTAAAAGTATATGCAGATCTGGATCAGCAGCTAGGAAAAGTATTTGGAGAAGAACTTGGTCATGAAATTTTAAAGGCGCTTGTTCAGTTTGTTTGTAAAAATCCTTTGTGCTTACTTACAATGGGAGTGTAGCTTAGTTACAAAAAAAGGAGAAGAAGCATGAGAAGAAAAAGGATAACGATCGGATTGCTATCAATGATGATGTCTGTGATACTTGTGGCAAAAATCTGACAAAAGAATATTTAGCTGCAATTGCTGCTGGAACACATACAATGAATGAAATGTCTTACAATGATTACTTGAAAAACGGTGGATGGGATCATAGCTGCATCAATCATAAGATCGTAAAGAAAACAATTGAAAACTCCGAACAGAAAGATAATGAAAAAATTAAAATGTGGGTCGTAGATCAGCAGGCATCTACAAAGAAAGAATTGGTCGGTTATGAATGCAGCTGTGGTGCGATCAAAGGAAAATAGAAAGGAAAAGAAATATGACAAAGGGAAAAATAATTAAGATCACAGAAGAGATCATTACGATCGGAATGGATAATGGAACAATTAAGGAAGTTAGAAGATGTGATCTGGATTTTACACCAAAACTTGAAGACTTAGTAGATGTTTTTGAAGATAAGGATCAGATCATCGTAACAAGGAGAAAAGAAACATCCAATGCTGCAAATGGTGGGATCAATATCAATATGACGAATAGCGTACATACAGGAGAGTATGTTGCAACAGAAGGAAAGAAAGTTGTCAACAAGATTGCATATTGCCTATTTGCATTTCTCCTTGGATCGTTTGGAGCTCAATATTTCTACTCTAGAAAGTTTGGAAAAGCAATTGCTTGTGTTCTGTTTTTCTGGACAGGAATTCCATGCATCATTGGTGTAGTTGTAGCAATTCTCGCTCTAATTAAACCAGCAGATCCGAATGGAAACATTTTGGTATAAGACAACAAGAAGGAACAGGTCAGAAATGGCCTGTTTTTTTATATGTGAAAATATTTTTTTTCTCATATCTCTCATATTTGAAGTAGGGGATAAAAAATACTCCAAAGCATGATTTTTTTTGCCGAAAACTTTCATATTTATAGTGTAAGTATCTTTTAAGAAAGGAGGAGATAGCCGAAGGGGCTATCGAAGAAAAAATATGGGTTTAAAAAAGGTATTTAAAAAAGTTATGTACACATGTATGGCAGTTGCAATGGCTGCTGTACCAACAGTTCCCGCTTTTGCAGCGCAATCAGATGTCATTGATTCAACCAGAACAGGGTCTTTAACGATCCACAAATATGATATGACAGCTGCAGAAAAAAATGGTGTGGACCTGAATCAGTTTACCTCAACAGGGAAACAGGATCAGAAAGCAGAGGATGCTTTAAAAAAATACGCGATCAAAGGCGTAGAATTTAGCTATCTGCGAGTAGGTGATGTGGAACAGCAAAGTGAAAACGGAAAAGTTCAGATGATCTATGAACTTCCAGATGAACTGCAGAAGATCATTGGATTATCCAGTGATGACGCTGCAAAAACAGAAGGAAGTAAAGTTTACTTTACATCTCAGATCATCAATCAGAAATTAGCTGAAGCTTTAGAAGATAACACAGTTACAAAAGATAAACTGGAATCTTATATGGGAAAAAGCGGAACAGCTATGGATCTGACAGATGCAAAAGGTGTAACAAAAAAAGATAAACTGCCATTAGGCCTTTATCTGATCGTTGAAACAAAAGTCCCAGAAGATGTAACTTATACAACAAATCCTTGGTTTGTTCAGTTACCATCTACAGATGCTGAAGGTGATGATTGGTTCTATGACGTTGTATGCTATCCTAAAAATGAAACAGGCGTACCAACTCTTGATAAAAGAGTTCGAAACAATCCTGATCAGGATAATGTAACAACAGCAAATGCAGACTCATTAGAAACATTCACAAAAGCAAGAGATGAATATAAATATCAGAGTACAGTAACGGCTTCTAAAGCTGAAAAGCTCGATTATCAGTTTATCTCTAAATTACCACACATCACATCTTCTACCACATATCTGTCTACTTATACATTTAATGACACGATGGCCAAAGGTATGACTTATAACAAGAATACTGTTATCGCTATTTATGATAATAAAGATGCTGTTGATACAACAAATGTAAATAATGTAGATCAAAGTGGAGCACTTGCTGTATGGAAGAGTTCTGATAATGATCCAAAATTCACAACAACTTATGGAAAATCCGGAAAAGATTCTACAATGAAAGTAGAAATGACAAAATCTGGACTGAATGAGATTAACAAGAAATATTCCGATAAATATATCGTTGTCTACTACACAGCTGATGTAAACACAGATGATACAGTTGTTCTTGGAGATAAAGGTAATCCAAATGATGTATCTCTGACATGGAAGAGAACTTCTACAGATTACTGGGATATCTTAAAGGATAAATGTATTGTTTATTCTTATGGATACAATCTGACAAAGAAATTTTCTGACAACAAAGGGGATGCAACAAAAGTTAAATTTGTAGTCCGTAACAAAGAAGATAATTATTATTTAATCGGAAAAGCTGATCGTGATGGAATTTATCAGGTAACAGGTAAATCTGCAACAGAAGAAGGAGCTACACAGTTTAGCCCTAACGCTGATGGACAGCTTGTGATCAACGGAATTGAAGCTGATAAATATGGATTTACAGAAACACATTCTGATGCAGGTTACACATTATTGAAAAAAGAAGTGATCGTAGATATTACATCTACAAAGGCAAATATCACACCAACAGAAGCAAATATTACAGGAATCCAGAGTAAAACTGGGGATGATTCTACTGCAAATGATGGTATTTCAAATGGTGCAGAATTAGCGAATGATGTGATCGTTCAGACGATCAATGCGTCATCCGTTGTAGATGATACAAGGGCTCATATGAGTTCTCAGGATGAATCTACAAATGCATATGTTGATATGGAAATCACAAACCAGAAACAGTTTATGCTGCCAATGACAGGTGGAGCAGGAAGCTATCTTCTGATCATTGCAGGAGTTGTCGTTGCTGGATGCGGATTCCTTATTGTAAAGAAGAATCAGGGACAGAGAAAAGTTCAGTAACATTGTCTCTGCTATCATGCAGGTGAGATATGAGAGAAAAGATCATTTCAATTCTGATTATCCTATTTGGATTTGGTTTATTGTCATATCCGTTTTTCAGCAATTATCTTTTTGAGAAAAGCGCTGGATCTACGATCAAGACATATCAGCAATCTGAAAAAACATATGATCAGAAAAAGAAAGAACAGGAAATTCAAAAAGCAGAAAGATATAATGAACTTTTAACACGTTCGACCGTAGAGTTGACAGACCCTTTTAAAGCAAAGAAAACAGACGGGGAAACTGCTGCATATAACAATATTTTGAATCTGGATCGTTCCGGGGTCATGGGATATTTGAATGTTCCATGTATCAACATAAATCTTCCGATTTATCACGGAACAGAAGCAGAGATCTTGGAAAAAGGTGTTGGACATCTCGCAGCGTCCTCCCTGCCAGTTGGAGGAAAAAGTACACATAGTATTCTAACGGGTCATACAGGATTAAGTTCCGCAAAATTATTTACGGATTTAACAGAAATGAAAAAAGGTGATTACTTTTTCATACATGTATTAGATAAAACACTGGCATATCAAGTGGATCAAATTTCTATTGTTCTACCTGAAGATACAAAAAAGCTTCAGATTATTAATGGAAAAGATTATGTAACACTTGTAACCTGTACTCCTTATGGAGTCAATGATCATCGATTACTGGTTCGTGGTGTACGCACAACTTATCATAAAAAAGATGAGCATATAAAAGCCAGAGCACATCATTCTCAATGGATGGATATTTATCGAAAAGCGATCATGATCGGAATATTGATCGTCATTGGAATTGTAATTGTTCGAAATTGCTTTTCCAAAATGAAAGGAAAGAAAAATGAGAAAAAAGATATTTAATATCATCGGTTGTATATTAATCATGATCAGTATTTTATGTTTTCTTTATCCTGAGATCAGTTCATCTTTTGATGATATCCGATCAGATAAAGTAATAACAGATATTCAGAAATATCCGAAAAAGAAAAAAGCTCAATTATATCAGAAAGCATCAGAGTATAATCAAAAAATTTATGAGAGTGGGCAAAATGAATTAAAAGATGTATGGAGTTATCGATCAGCCCCTATTAAATTAACAAAAGGACAAAAAACTTTTGGTTATGTCCAGATTCCTAAAATGAAAGTAAAATTACCGTTGTATCTTGGTGCAACAATGGAGAATTTAAGAAGAGGAGCTGCGATCATGGGACAAACATCACTTCCTTTAGGTCAAGTGAATGGCAATTGTGTGATCGCAGCACATCGTGGATATCAAGGAATTCCATATTTCAGAGATATCGAACGATTAAAGATCGGAGATAAAGTATATCTTCGAAATCCATGGAAGAAAATGAAGTATCGGGTTCAGAAGATTCAGATCATCGATCCATATGATACGGATAAGATCAAGATACAAAAAGGAAAAGACATGATCACTTTATTAACGTGTCATCCATATCGTGGGCATGGAAAATATCGTTATCTTGTCTATTGCGTTCGGGACCATGGACAAAAAATAAAGAAAAAAACAAAAAAAACATCATTCCTTTCTTCAGAAAAGGATATCGAAAAAGAAATTTTTATGAGATATATTGGATTATTCATGATCTGTCTGGTTGGATTTGGAATGATCTTAAGAAGAAGGAGGTGAAAGAAAATTGAAAAAGAAAAAATCGAGAAGAATTGCTAAGATCCTTGCTTCGTTAGCGATTGTAATTTCGCTAGGATCTGTCATTGCGTGGCATCTGATGATGGATGCACAGGCTCATGATTATTCAAAAGAAGATGTAGGCGGCTCTAAGCATTTTGAAAGTGGAGAAGCACTAATTCGAATAAATGGACCATCAGGAACTTCTGAGTTATGGGTAAAAATCATTAGTAATGACTATAATAAGGTTTGGTATACAAAAGGTTCAGGAAAAAAGAAAAAGACATATTATTATAAAAATCAACCTGGAAGTGATTTTATAGCAACTCAAGGCCATACATACACTGTAAAGTGGGGAAAGGGAGGCCGCGGTCCATATGATTTGCATGTAAAGGAACAAACAATCACACCGACGAAAAATAATAGTGGAAATTATACAGGTATTTCTTTTGAAGTGGTTTTTGGAATTCCTGCACACCAACAGCATACTGCTCAAAATTATGCTGTTGCTGATAGTCCAAATGACGCAAAAACAGGACAAATGTTACAATGTTGGTCTGGTAATGACAATGGATTCTGGCAGCATTCAAAGCATGTAGATTATGATCGAATGTACGGAAGCAATGATGATAATGATGATAATGAAGAAAAGATTACGATCAATATGAGTTTAGCTAATACTGGACTTTGTACAAATTATGGAACAAGATATGTGGGATCATCTTTGACTTTTAACTTAGAATACCCATCAGGAACTATGACTTTTGATGGTAATGGAGGACAATTGAAACAAAATGACTCTGAAGGATGGCAAAATTCAGTTTCTAGAACGTTAAAAGATCGTGATCCATATGGAGCATTTCCTCAAGGAAGTAGATCGGGTTATGAATTAGACAGTTTCAATTCAAAAGCTGATGGGACTGGTATGGAAATTGAAGAAGACTGGCAATTCTGTGGAACTTGGACCGTATATGCAATCTGGAAGCCAAAGACTTATAGCATTTCGTATGATGCAGGCGATGGTGACGGAGATATGAGTGAAACTTCTGCGACTTATAATAAGACTGTAACTTTGAGTCAAAACAAATTTACAAGAAAAGGATATAAGTTTTTAGGATGGAGCCTGAAAAACGATGGATCTTCTGTAGACTATCAGAATGGGGCCTCATTTACTTATGATAAAGCGGATGATATTACGTTATACGCAGTCTGGGAAAAGGATAATTATGAAGTGAAGTTCCATGGAAATGGATCATCTGCTACCGATTATACCCGAAATTTGCCATATAATAAGACGACAAATCTACCAGAAAATGTATTTGAACGTCCAGGATATACCTTTATGGGCTGGGCTCCGGAAGAAGAACTTGATAGATATAAGGTTATTCCGAAATATACAAATGGAGCAGAGGTAAAAGATCTTTGTGAACCTGGTGAAACTTGTAATCTATATGCGATCTGGAGAAAAACAGACGGATCATTCGAAACAAAAAATATCATACATGATGACAAGATGTTTTTCGGTGATGTAAATATCACTGGTGGAAATGGAACAGAATATGATCAAGGAATGTATGATTCAAAAGCAGCAAAGATTGATAAAGAAAATGATCCGGGATATTTTACGGACCGATACAAAAAAGAAGATTAAAAAAACAGCAGTGGGAGTCAATTCCTGCTGCTGATAAATATCTTATGATTATATGGAAGAGGAGGAAAAGTTCATGAAACATAAGATGATGAAAGCATTCAAACGATCCAGTGCCATGATCTTATCTCTGTTTACTGCATGTTCATCTACCTTAACAGGGTTGGGAAGTATCGTTCCAACAGCAGATGTGAAAGCAAGTAGCGGAACAGCAACCGTAAAAATGAGCAAAGAAAGAAACAGTTTTAAGATCAGTGAACTCAATCGTCCTATGAGCGAAGGATTATGGAAGATTTCTGCAGGAAGTCATCAGACATTTTGTCTTGATTCTGGAAAAAGCATGTGTAATGGAGATACTGTTGAATATAAGACCGCAAATGCAGTAACTTATAAAGACCAGTCCATTGCAAAAGCTTTAACATATTATGAGAACAGTTCAAAGAATAATAAAGCATTTGCTTTAACACAAGCTTATATTTGGGCATGTGGAAAAGGAAAAAGCAAGCAGACCGTTGTATATCAGGCAGGGAAAAATCTTGATAGCGGATATTCAACTTCAGATGCAAAGAAATTTTGCAAAAAAATAAATGATAGCTATCCAGAAGGAACCATTTATTATTATAATGTTAAAAAATGTGTGAAGGGGAAGAAGCACAATTCTCACCAGAAATTATATCGGTTAGATGCTAGTTCTCCTCATGAACATCCAAAACATAAAAGCCTGAAAGAATCTTATCAAGATACAAAACCAAAAGAGATTCAGGTTAGTGTAAAAAAGAGAGATGCCGATACAGGCGCAACTTTAGCAGGCGCAACTTTCTTATTTTATTGTGATAATGTATACATGGGAAAAGCAACGACCAATGATGAAGGTATCGCAAGTTTTACCTATTCCAGAATGATCAATAGTGGAAAATTGTATTCAGGCAATAAAACTTATGTAACGAACTGGAAATCATTATCTCATGACCAGCAGGCTAAGGCCACAAAAAATGGATGGTATGATTCTGAAGCAAAAGCTAAAAAAGCAGCGTTAAAAGAAGCAAAGAAAAAAGTATCCGATTATATCAATAGCAAGATGAATGAAACTCATGTGTGGAGTGTCAAAGAAGCAGATCCCCCTTTTGGACATCTTTTGAATGATACTTCTCAAACAAAACAAGAGGGTAAAGGAAAGAAAACAAAATTAAAGTTTTCTGATGTCTCAAATACATGGAATCCAGTTCATATTCATCTTCATAAACAGTCCGATTCAAAGGATCTTGGTGTAGAAGCTTCTTATAAAGGTGCAATTTATGGCATTTATGCAAAAGAAGATATTTTAAGTTCTGATAATAAAACAGTTCTTTATAAAGCTGGGACAGAAGTTGGACAGATCACAACAGATGATGCGGGAAATGGAAGTTCTGGTGATCTTCATCCTGGAAACTATTATTTAAAAGAGATCAAAGCTCCAAGAGGATTTAAGGTCAGCAGTAAAGAAGTCGAAGTAGTCTTAAACAACGATGATAAAACAGTCCCTGCAAATGAACAAGTATATACAGGAAAATTAAGTATTACAAAGTATTATCAGGATGGAGATGAAAAAGTTCCAGAACCTGCTGCAGAGTTTGAAGTCCGAAATAAAAATAAGAAGCTTGTTGATACGATCATCACAGATGATGATGGAGTCGCAACAACAAAAGAGCTTCCATATGGATCTTATTATATCCATCAGACAAAAGGAAAAGTCGGGTATGAAATGGCAACAGATATGTATAAGACCATTGAAGGCTCTGATGAAAATGAGATTCCGATCTATCGTTTTGAAGCATATAACAGGAAACAGAAGGCTTGTATTGCGATCACAAAAACGATCAACATCTCAGATAAGGAAACAGATACTTATCAGAAAAAAGAAGAAGAAGGAGCTCAATTCCAGATTATTGACAAAGCAACAAAGAAAGTTGTGGAAACGTTAACAACAAATAAAGAAGGATATGCGGAATCAAAGGAATTACAGCCTGGAACATATACAGTACATCAGATCAAAGGTACAGAAAATTATACATATTGTAAAGATTTCGATGTAACGATCAATGATGGTGATCACTCAAAGCATGAATATGAAAAAGAGAATATGGGTAGTCCCAAACTCCGTATTATCAAAACCATGGCAAAGAATAAGATCAGCAAACCTGAGGTTGGAGCTGCATTTACAGTATTAGATGCAAAATATGCAAAAGATATTGAAAAACAGAACCTTGGTAATTCTGAAAAAAGAATCGCATATATCAATTCTTTAGATAAAAAGGCAATACTTGGAGAAGTTGTTACAGATTCTGAAGGAAAAGCAGCTGTGCTATTGGATAAATATCATAAAGAAGATGGATTCGTTGTGATCCAGACAAAGGGCGCTGAAAATTATGACCTTGCAGATATCTATTATTCCAAAGATCACGATCCGAAAACAGAAAATGGACAGGATGTTTATGAATTTAAGGCACAGGATCCATATTCTGATTCTGGATGGATTGAAATTCATAAGAATAAACAGATCGCAGCAAATGAAACTGCTCCAGAAGAAGGTGCAAAATTTGAGTTAAAAGAACCAAATGGACGCGTTGTGGAAACATTAACAATCGGCAAAGATGGAAAAGCAAAAACATCTGAAAAAGTAGCTTTAGGTGCTTATATCCTTCATCAGGTAGCTGGTGAAAATGGATGCACCAGAGAACAGGATAAACACGAGTGGATCGATGATCAAGATATTGTCTTAACAAAGGACAACAAGAACAAAACGATCAATTTCACTTATGAAGATACTGCAAAAGATATTGAAATCGAACTTGTAAAACGCTCTTCTGAAACAAATAAGTTGTTAAATGGTGCTGTGTATAAAATCTATGACAATGAAAAAAATCAGGTAGCAACATTGACTACAGGTGTCAATGGAGATGGAAAGGCATCTTGTAAACTTCCTTATGGTACTTATACGATCAAAGAAACGACTGCTCCTGATGGATACAATCTGGATGGCGCGAAAGAAAAAACATTTACTTTAAGTGAAAAAGATGACAGCGTAAAGATCGTATATGACAATGCCGGAAATGGAAAATATACGATCAAAGAAACAGATACTCCGGTTATGGGATCTATTTCTTTAAAGAAAACTGGTGAATTTTTAACAGGACATGAAGATGATCAGGGATTTGTTTATGAAAATGACAATATCACTGGTGCAGTTTATGGATTATTTGCAAAAGAAGACATCGTAAAAGATGATGGTACAGTCGTATGGAGAGCTGGAAAGCAGATTGATACAAAAACAACATCAAAAGCTGGAGAGATCAAATTCTCAAGAACTGGTGAAGATGGAAAAGAAACAACAGATTTCTACCAAGGACATTATTATGTAAAAGAGATCTCTGGACCAAAAGGTTATACAATCGATACTGAAGAACATGATGTTATCATCAATTGGGATACAAAAGCTTCCAATATGAATGATATTCGGAAAAATGATAATTCAGCAGATATTGAAAAACCAATGGGCAGTGACGATGCAAGCCCATCAACAGGACTTTATGTTTTGGAAACAGGAGAAAAATTAAATGAAGAGCTAAAAGATGCAACAAAAGTGGTTTTCACTTGGGAAAAAGCTTCAGATGGAATGCAAACGAAAGATGTATCTGAAAATCAAAATGGAAGCATTCTTTTATGGGAAGATAACAAAACAGTTTACATTTCCAGTCAAAGAGCTGGGCAGGTGATTTATTTCAATGCTGTATCAAGTAAAATGTTTTTAAATTGTACATCCTTAGAAGAAATACAATTTGATAATGTTGATACATCAAATGTAGTTGATATGTCTGAAATGTTCGCAGCTTGTACAGAATTGAAAGAATTAGACCTTTCTAGTTTTAATACTTCAAATGTTGAAGATACGAGCAAATTGTTCTATGGATGTTCTCAGTTAAAGACAGCTTATACGCAGGATCAGAAATTGCAGCTTACCGATGATTATGTAGCGCCAAAAGGTCAGGAGATTACAGCGATCGCTAAAAAAGACTTTATGTTAAATGAACGATATAAAGCAGAAGATTTTGACTTTACAATGTTGTTCGATGATAATGGAGCGCAGGAGCTTAGCGATGTGACAGATGATGATGTTAGTTTTAACCCAACGTACGCAGATATGTCTGGAAATCAGAAGATTCAGATCAGCTTTAAGTCCGGAACAAAATATCAAAAATATGGAACGATCGAAACGACAGTCAAAGTGATTGATCCAAATGATACAAGCGATGTATCTTTAGATACAGCAAAACATATTGATATCAATCTTGATGTAACAGATACTCTACAAAAATACAGTATTCAGTTTATCAAAACAGATGAAGCAGGAAATATGCTTCCAAATGCAAAATTTGCGTTAAAAGCAGCATGTGAGATCGTTGATAGGAACGGAAAGACTATCTTCAAAAAAGGTGATACGATCGCAACGACACTTTCTGGAGATGATCAGTTTGGTTATCTGGAATTTTTCGGACTGCCAACTGGTATTTATGCAAAAGATGGTGTTGGAAAAGAAATGTATACTGTCGAAGAGGTTGAAGCGCCACTTGGATATGTCAAATCAGATAAGTCATTAACGTTTAGTGGAGAAGTTTTAAACAATACATCGACAGACTTTGTTCATGATGTAGCGTCATTAAACAATACAGATGATGCAAAGACAACTTACAAACATGATTCTGATACTTTTGTAAATAAGAAATCTGATTATATTCAGGTGAAAAAGTATTGGATTGATGATAATAATTCCATGAATACAAGACCTGTTACAGTGACCATCAAAGCAGAAAACAAGAATACACATGAAGTAAAAACTTATGTGTTGAACAAAGAGAATGACTGGCAGATGCAGACAGACATTAAGAAAGATGAAAAAAATAATTATACTTTCAGTGAAGTTTGTAATGCAGATGGTTATACTAGAATCAGTAAAGATACCGGAGACTGGAATGACAATACTTATGTTTTATCTTATACAAACAAATATAAAGTAGATAATAAAGTAAGAATTGTTGTTAAGAAAAACTGGAATGATTCCGAAAATAGTGACGGTATCCGTCCAGATTCAGTAAATGTCAAATTATATCGTAATGGTACAGACATGCAAAAGGATCAAACATTAAGTGCAACTAATAACTGGACAGTATCTTATGAAGATCTTAATAAAACTGACTCTGTTGGAGAAGATTATGAGTATGAAGTGAAAGAAGAAAAAACATCTGTGATCAATGGAAATTCAAAGACTGGATATGAAATTGCGTATGATGTTAAAGAATCTACGGATAAATCCACTGGTATTACAACGATCACAAACGATATTACGAATACACATACCCCAGATCCAACGACTAAATCCATTATGAAAAAATGGGATGATAATAACGATGTTGATGGTATTCGTCCAGAATCCGTTACATTCTATCTATTGGGAAATGGAGAAGTGGTGGATACTGTTACATTAACAGAACAAAATGGATGGAAAGCAACATCTAAATTACTTCCTAAGAAAGATCATGGAAAAGAGATCACTTACAAATGGGAAGAAGTGAAAGAAGGCGTGGTTACTGGAGAAAGTCAGATTGGTTACAAAACATCTTATACAACAGATAAAGATGATCCAGATCTGACCATTGCAACAAATACTCATGAGGAATCCAAACCTGGTTCTATCACGGTTACGAAAGAACTGGATCCATTAAACTTAAATATGGATATTGGGAATGCAAAATTCACATTTACGCTCACGGGAAAAGATGTGTATGGTAAGAAACATACTTATAAAAAAGACGTGGAATTCAGCAAAAATGAAGTCGAAAAACAGATGAAAGCGCATCCGGGAGAAAAAATAAGACTTTCTACAACATTTGATGATCTGATTTATGGAACATACACTTGTAGTGAAAGTGGTGGAGAAAAGTATTTCAAACAGTTAGCAGTAACATCCGATGATGCAAATGCGGAAGTTGATTCTAAATCTGGAACGGTAACATTTAAGATCGGACCAGAAGGAACTTTTGGAAATGCAAAATTAACTTCCAACGTAACTTTCTTGAATCAGATGATCTGCGGTTCTGTAAAACTGATCAAAAAAGATTCGAATGGACAGGCATTAAAAGGGGTTGAATTTACGATCTATGACAGTGATGGAAACGAGATTGCTAGTGATACAACAAATAGTAGTGGCGAGATCAAATTTGACGGATTAATCCCAGATACGTATAAGATTGTTGAGACAAAAACAAAAGCTGGAAATACTCTATTAAAAGAACCGCTTGCTGTAACAATTCCACTGACAGTCACACAAACTGAGGTGGATAAAGAAAATATTGATACGAGCAAAGCAATCAAGCAGGGAAATAATTATTATTTCTATCATTTGACATATGAAATTAAGAATGATGCCAGATTAAAATTACCATCTACGGGTGGATTTCGTAACATCAAAACATATCTGCCACTAATTGGTGGATCTGTATTGATCTTGATCGCAGCATATTTCGTATTAAAAAGAAAATATCAAAATTAAACAGAAAAGCCGATGGCATAAATGCTGTCGGTTTTTTTATATGTGAATTTTGTTTTTCTAAAAATCTCTCATATTTGTGATATAATAAAAAACAAGAAAGGAAAACAACTATGAAAAAGAGAAAAATAATCACAGCTGCATTAGCAATGACACTATCTGTTGCAACAGCCACAACAGGTATTATTCCAAATTCAGGGATCTATGTACATGCAGCAGAAAATACAACAACTGAAAAATTGGCTGATTCCAGTGTCTCTGGATTTTATTATCAGCATGATAAATATGGTGATATTCAATGTACAACAGATAAGACTTATGTATACACATCTTATGATGAAGCAGTCAAAGAGATTGGAACAATGGCAAAAAAGATTTATCTGGAAGACAAGTATGATAAATTTTCGCTAAAAATTCCAATGGAAATTAAAACTGGTGAAAAAGTTGAAAAAATTGAAAATAATCAGTTTGACAAGGATATTCAAAAAGTAATTCGTGAAGATACTGGTAAAGCAGATGAGGGATATACGTTAGTATCCATGCAGCGATGTGGTGGAGAAGTTTATTCAGAAAATGGAGATTCACTTCGTTCCTCATATGAAGACGGAACATATAAGGGGTATTATGGTGGAATTGGTGGTTACCGTGATATGAGTGATCGATATCATCAAACAGTAAAAAAAATAAATACAGTTATTGAATCATTAAATCTTGATGGAAAATCTGATTATGATAAGTTTAAAGCGATCACAAACTGGATCGTTTCGAATGTAAAATATGATTCACATTACAATGGAGAACCAAATACTCCGGCAGGCACAAAATATCCTCATGACATGACAGGTGCTGTGCTTGATGGCTATGCAGTCTGTGATGGCTATGCTGGTCTGTTCTATTATATGGCGAATGCAGTAGGGCTTAAAGCGTTGTATGAAGACGGAACATCGATCTCCGTGCAAAGGGGACATGCATGGAATCTGCTTGAAATGGATAATGCTTATTATTATGTAGATCCTACAAATGCTTATTTTAAAGAAGATGGAGAGCCTGGAAGTGAAGTCCTGTATGGTCAAAAGTATTTTTTTACACTTTATAAACCTGATAGTACTACGATAGAAGATACCTACAAAAATATCTCACAGGATGACTACTTAAAAGAGCATTCTATTTGCAAGGGAGATCACGATCTATGGGAAAGTGGTCATAATGGAGCTACATGTGAAAATCCTGCAACAACAGTATATTCTTGTAAAAATAAGGGGTGTTTATATAAAGAGTATGTAGAAACAGCACCTGCATTAGGACATGCGTGGGACAATGGAAAAGTCACTCAGGTACAATCTTGTAAAAATCCAGAAATTACAACTTATACGTGTACTCATAGTCTTTGTGAAAGAAAAAAGCAAGTAGAAACCAAACCCGCTCTTGGACATTCTTGGAATGAAGGAGTTGTAACAAAAGAAGCAACCTGTACAGAAAAAGGTGTAAAGACATATACTTGCAGTCGTTGTGGCGAAACAAAGACCGAAGAGATCCCAAAAACAAAACATGACTATGAAGAGCATGTAGTAAAAGATCCTACTTGCACAGAAAAAGGTGTTAGCTACTATGTTTGTAAAAACTGTGGACTTACAACATCAAGACGACAGACACCTGCGACCGGTCATATTCACACAGAAGTACGGAATCAAAAGGATGCAACTTACAAAGAAGAAGGGTATACCGGAGATACTTACTGTAAAGATTGTGGTAAAAAGCTAGAAACAGGAACCGTGATTCCAAAACTTGTAGAAACAGAACATGATTATGGCGAATGGGTTCTTGATCAGGCTCCAACGTGCAAAAAATACGGAGCAAGACACAGAATCTGCAAGAACTGCGGAGATCGAGAGGTCGATGTGCTTGACAAGGTCGATCATTCATGGGAACTTGTCTCAACAACACCTGCTACATGCACCATTGGAGAAATCCAACATTATAAGTGCAGCGTTTGTGGAGAGACAAAAGATGTGACATTAAGTAATCCATTAGGAGAGCATTCCTGGGATGAGGGAAAGGCAACCAAAAAAGCTACCTGCACCAAAGATGGAGAAAAGACTTATACCTGTACTGTCTGCAATACGACAAAAACGGAAGTCATTCCTGCTACCGGACATCAGCACAAGGAAGTAAGGAACGCAAAGAAAGCAACTTGCACCGAAGATGGCTACACAGGAGATACTTACTGTACCGACTGTAATACAAAACTGGAATCCGGAACAGTGATCAATAAACTCGGTCATACATGGGATAATGGTGTTATTACCAAAGAAGCAACAGAAACAGAAGAAGGTGTTAAGACTTATACATGTAAGACATGTGGCGAAACAAAGACAGAGAGTATTCCTATGGCATATCATCACTGGGATCAAGGAACGGTCACAAAAGAACCTACTTGTACAGAAAAGGGAGAGAAAACACATCATTGCACCGATGAAGGATGTGATAAAACATGGATCGAAACGATTCCTGCGACTGGTCATCAGCACACAGAAATCAGAGATAAAAAAGAAGCTACTTGTGAAGAAAATGGGTACAGTGGAGATACTTATTGCAAAGACTGTGGCCAGTTGATCAGCAAAGGATCTGAGATCAAAGCAAAAGGACATACTTGGGATAATGGAAAAGTAACTGAAGAAGCTACCTGTAAGAAAGAAGGAATAAAAACTTATACATGTAGTATCTGCGGTGACACCAAAACAGAAGCAATTCCAAAGAAAGACCACACATGGGATGAAGGAAAGGTAACTAAAAAAGCTACCTGTACCGAAGATGGCTTAAAAGTCTATACATGTAAAAATTGCGGAGAAACAAAAGAGGAAATCTTAAAAGCAACAGGACATCAGCACACAGAGGTCCGCAATGAAAAGAAAGCTACATGTAAGGAGAAAGGCTACAGTGGAGATATCTATTGCGCCGACTGTGGAGAGCTGATCAAAAAAGGCTCTGCGACAGAAAAAGCCGATCATACATGGAAATTGACCAAAGAACAAAATGCAACTTGTGAAGCAGATGGAAGCAAAACGTATACTTGTGAAGTTTGTGGAGAAACAAAAACAGAGACAATCAAAGCTACAGGACATCAGTTTAGTGCGTGGAAAACAATTCAGGAACAGAGTGTCTTTAGCGATGGAGTTCAAGAAAGAACCTGTAGCATCTGTGGAAAGAAAGAAACAAGAAATACAGGAGAAAAATTAAAAGCAACGATCACAACCAATGCATCTTCCTTAAAACTTAAACGCAGACAGTCTACAAAGAAATTTGTTGTATCCGGACTTGCAAAAGGAGATTCCGTAAAATCTTGGGCGAGCAGTAACAAAAAAATCGTTAGTGTGTCTGGAAAAACAAATGGTACATGCACGATCAAAGCAGGAAACAAAACTGGAAAAACTAAGATTACAATCACATTAGCATCAGGGCTTAAAAAAGTGATCAATGTGACGGTTCAGAAAAATGCGGTTGCTTGTACATCCATTAAAAATGTACCAAAGAAGCTGACATTGAACCGAAAGAAGTCTTATCAGTTGAAACCAGTAATCAATCCGATCACATGTACTTACAAAGCGAAATATAAGACTTCTAACAAAAAGATCGTAAAAGTGACATCAAAAGGAAAGATCACAGCAGTGAAGAAAGGCAAAGCGAAAGTTACGATTATTGCTGGAAAGAGGAAGTTTGTTTGTACTGTAACAGTTAAATAGCATCATATGTAATAAGGCAGATCAGAAATGGTCTGTCTTTTTTTATATGTGATTTTTTATTTTTCTAAAATCTCTCATATTTGTAGTAAGAAGATAAGAAAGGAAGTGTTTTTTATGAAACCAGAACCAATAGATTTACAGAATATTGGAAAAGTTTATCACAATGAGAACGAAGCTGTTTGTAATGAAGAAAATTATGAAGATGAAACAAAAGAAGAAAATCTTTGCTGCAGACAGGTTAAGAGAGGGGAGGTTTATTTTGCTGATTATTATTATGATAATGGAATATTAGCAGATAAACGAAGACCAGCTGTGATCGTAAGTAATCATGGAATCAATGAGAAAGCCCCATTTGTAAAAGTTGTTTATCTTACAACAGCTCCAAAATCAAATCATCCTGCTCATGTTAAAGTACAGTGTGGGAAACCCGGCACTGCTCTCTGTGAAAAAAGTCAGACGATCTCAAAAAGTTTTTTGGAAAATTATATCGGAACACTTACAGAAGAAGAAATGTTTCAGATTGATCGAGGAATTCAAATAGGATATGGCATCAAAAATAATGTTTATGACTATGATAATGAGGAGGATTCTTTCGTAAAAGATATTGCTAATTACATTCAAGAAATGGACCATTTGCTATCAAAATTATGTGACTTAAAAGAGCTTGATCAAAAAGCAAGACATATAGATATAGAACAATTATTAGGAAAAGATGTTCTAGCATTAGGAAGGATTCTTCCTGATAGCGGATTAGAAGCAGTTCGTGCTGCTATGGTAAGCCAGGCTGATAAAGAACAAAAGAAGATTCGAGAAAAATTGGAGTTAATGATTGGAAAACGATAAGTGTTTTCAGAAAGGCAGGATATCATGTATCAGGGAATAGAAATTGCAGACTATATTTTGAATTATGCAGAGCAGTGTAATTATCAGATCACAAATCTGCGTTTGCAGAAGATATTATATTATATACAGCTTAATTTTTTGAAACAATATGATCATGTGATCTTTAAGGATGATATTCTTGCCATGCGCCATGGTCCATGTATTCAAAGTGTATATGACAGATATCATATCTGGGGAAGACATTCAATTATTAAAAAAGATCATGATGCTTTTCAGTTAAAAGAAAAAGAAGAAACGCTTATAAAACAGGTTGTAGATGCATGTATGCTGCTGCCTGAATATGAATTAGCAGATCGTTCTCAAAAAGAAAATAGTCCATGGTATCAGACATTTTTTGTAAAAAGAGAAGAAGTGATCCCAGTAGAATGTATGAGAAAATATGTAAGGGAGTAATAGGGAAGATAGAATGTTAATAAGATTCAATTTAGGAAATTTTTTATCATTTTCGGCAACTGAATTTGGGTTATCTGAGGAAATTTCTATGATCGCTGATACGAAAATAAAAAATAAGAAAAGACATATTGTCGATAATGATGAGATTCAACTATTAAAATTTGCAGCTTTGTATGGAAAAGATATAACAGAAACAAAAAATCTGGTAAAAGCTATGAGGTTTATGAAAGATGTAATTTTAAATGGACTTCCATCTGATTGTCAGAAAGTCAATTGTCCAGATCAAACAAAACCAAGCTATTTTGAGTTGGAAATGATGATTCATAACAAATATTATGCTTACGGCTTTCAAGTAATCTTAAGTCAAGCCGAATTTACTTCAGAATGGTTGGTGGAACTGAAAAGCGATGGAAGTGAAAGAATCATTTATGAAAAGGGATTTGCTCATACCGAAAATAGATTACGACTACCATCAGCAAAAGAAGAAGTGATGCAGAATGTATACAAATGGATCAAAGAAGATTTTATAGTATATTCTTCTGATCTTAATCAGCCTGATAATCTGATTTTGAATGAAGATAAAACATATATTGCATCATTCGAAAATTGCAAGAATCGAGATGAAATTTATGCTTTTGTTCAAGAATATCTAAAATTAGCAGAAAAAATGAAGATTCAATTAATTATAACAACAAAGGCAACAAAGCTAATGGATTTGAAACTGCTACGAAGAGATGAGATCTGGTTTATTTCCAGAAGAAGGACAAAAAATCATTCGATTTATTCTTTGGATGAATTTGATGATCGTTTTGACAAAAATCTTGAGATCGCATATCTGGATGGAAGGTTTGATGTAATTTGAAAGGAGAAAACATGGACAAAGTAGAAGAAATCTTGGAGGCATATAAAAGATTACTGGCTCCTGATCAATATAAAGTTGCTGAAAATATCTTGAATATGGAAGAAGAATCAAAAAATGGATTCGATACAAACAATATGCGTTCTGATTTGGAAGAGGTCTGTCATAATCGGGAAACTTGTAATTATTGTCCTATAAAAGATGAGTTTGGGATTGTAGATTGCGATTTTGAAGAGATGACAGATAAAAAGATTGTTGAAATATACGATAAGATTTTTGGCTGTAACAGAATGACAAGGAAAAGTAAGTAAGTTAATTGTTCATCCAAGAAAAAATCCGTATTCTGTAGATATCGATCAGGAAGAGTTTAAAAACAATCAGGAGCTAGTTGTGATCATTTCATTTGATGTGGAATTGTAGGAAGAAAGGAGCAAAAATGACAATCATTGAAAATATACATATTGAAACATTCCGAGGCATAAAAGAATTGAAACTGGAAGATCTTGCGCAAATTAATATCCTTACAGGAAAAAATAATAGTGGAAAAACAAGTGTATTAGAGATGTTGAAAAATTTCAGGAATTTTATGGATTGGGATCATCAAAATATGCTTGCAGGTAACAAAGAAATACTGTATACAAATGTATATCTTGAAGAATTTCAGGAGTTGTTTGATATCGATTCTGAAGAGAAGATTATTACATATGAAGTTGGGCTTAAATCTAAAAATTTAAATGTCAGTATCAAAGCTGCAGATGAGAACACTTGGGCTCATGCAGAAATACGAAATTTGTTAAAAACAAGAATTCCTATTGTATCAGACAGAGACCGATTCTTAGAATTTGATCGAAATTTGAAAAAGATATTTGAATGTCCTGATTTATATAAAGAAACAGTAGAAGTATTGAAAGAATACGATGATGATATTATTGGTTTTGAATATAGGCAGGAAGAACAACCAGGACCTAATTATGGTCATTACACTTGGACAATCACAAAATCTTCAGGAAAACACTTTCCATTAAATGCGTATGGAGATGGGATGAAAAGAGCATTATTTCTGATGGCTATGACGCTAAAAGCTAAAAATGGAATTTTGTTGTTAGATAATTTTGAAACATCCATTCATCCTGCTGCCATGGATAAAACATTCCAATGGATCCTGCGAGCTTGTAAAAAGTTAAATAGTCAGGTATTTTTAACATCTCATAATAAAGAAGCAATTGATAAAATCTTAAAATGTGATCCAGAGATCACGAAAGACATTGCTGTGTATACATTGTCTAGAATTAATGGAAAAACAGCTGCAAGAAAAGTTTCAGGAGAAAAAGCAATTGAAATGCAGGATGAGATGGGATTGGAACTCATATAATTTTGAGAAAAGAACTCTTAACAGGGTTCTTTTTTTAATAAAAAGAAGGCACATCTCCAAAGAAGAAATGTGCCAATACGATTCAGATTACAAGATGGGCGGCGTATCCATCATCTCAGGTACTTCAAAAGAAGTGTGTCGGGAGCCTTTCCGACCTTTGGAATCTGATTCATTTACTAATTAATCTTGCAGCTGCCAATGCATTTTGTAAATTCAGCTTTAACAATTCTCTTGTTTTATTATCCAATGGTTTTTGATTGAATTGCAAATCTTTTTCATCCTGCAATTGATCAATTAATTCCTGTAATTTGTCTGAAATATCGTTTTGTACGTCTGAAAAAGCATATCCCATTAAATAAGCAGGAGTTGTCTGTAATGCTTTTGCAAAATCCATCACACGATTCTGCATAATATCATTTGTCCCATTTTCAATTTTTGCAATCGTTGTTTTGCTTCTATATCCCAATTTATTAGATAAGTCTTCTTGTGTCATCCCAAGTTCTTTTCGCCTTTTCTTGATTCTTTCTCCGATATTAGACATAATCTTCAACTCCTTTTTATAAGATTATTATATCATTAAAAAGATTTAAAATCAATATATGTATATTAAAACGATTATAAATCAATTATTTTTCTTATATGTGAAAAATATAAAAAACTTTTTCTCTCATATTTGTAATAAGAAATAAGTGATTACGATTGAAAAGGAGTTGTAAAAATGTGTAATTTCAAATACGGAGATATTGTAAAAGTCGATGATGAATCCCATAATGGATTTTTCAATGGGAAGATAGGATATTTCATCCGAATCGATGCACAGAATCCCAAGAAAGCAGAAGTTGTATTTCTTGGAGAAGAAGATGTCTTTAAAAAATATGGAGATGTCAATTGCGTCCCATTACAATATTTGAGAAAGGTGGAATTAAAATGTGTAAATTCAAAATAGGAGATAAGGTATATTTCACTCCGTATAGTACGGATGCTTATATTGTAAAATATGGAAAAATCGCAAAATTTGAGCAATCATTGGACCCGGAAAGAAAATACGCAGTAATATATTGTGACGATGGAAGATCCGTAATAGAATATCATATTTTCCCTGAGGATTTGTATTGTACAGAACAAGAAGTAAAAGAAGTCTTAAAGCAGAGATTTCGTTTTGAAGTAGATGAGGTTAAGAAGAATATCCATACATTGGAAGACTTGTTGAAATTCTTATATAACAATGATGTTTCTGTTGATGAGGATGATGACGATTCAGTATGGGAAGAACGTGTTGCTGTCAGAGAATTGGCGAGAGAAATTTGTGGAATAGAGTTGGGTGAGTAATATCAAATGTGCAAATTCAAAGTAGGAGATGAGGTGTACTTTATCCCTTGTAATCTAAGTTACTACGAATCATTTCATGGAGTGATCATCAGATTTAAACAATCCATGGATCAAAAAAGAAAATTTGCAGTGATCCGTTGTGGGCATGGAAGATTTGTAAGAGAATATCATGTTCTCCCTGAAAATTTATATCATACAGAAGACGAAGTATTAAACATTTTAAGACAGAAGCTTCGATCAAAAATAGATGAAGTTAAGAAAAACATCCATACTTTGGAAGATCTTTTAAATTTCTTATACAACCATGATATCTCTGTTGATGCAGCTGGGAAAGGAGATGACTATTGTGTTTGGGAAGAGCGTATTGCCGTCAGAGAATTAGCGAAGGAAATTTGTGGAATTGAGTTGGGAAAATAAGAAAGGAGACAACTAAAAGAAGTAAAGAATGTACAGATCTTATGGGAATCGACCTTTTGGATCACGTGATCATTGCAAAAGAAAATTTCGTTAGTCTTCGTGAGTTAGGTTTTTGGGAATAAGAAGAAAGGAGAAAATTTATGCGATGTTATTTTGAAGGAAAAGTAAAAACAAGTGCGGATTCAATTTCCGTAGATTTTATTGAAATTGTAAAGTGTAGTAATGGAAAAACAATTGTGTTGGATTGGGATGAATCAGAAATTGGGTTCGATGATATTCCAGATGAAGATGGATATCGACCATTTTCAGGGCGATTAATAGGAATCAAATTTGATGAAGAATATGCTAATGGAAAGATCAGTGAGATTATAGGAGCTGAATTGTCAGCAGCACAGTTTTTCATCGAAGATGAAATAGCCGAAAATCCTGTTTTTACGGAATTGCAACTTGACGATGATGGTGTTTTGTGTGATTTTGATTTGAGTAACGTAGATGTAGAATACACGATCATTGATGCATAAGGAAAATTAGAGAAAAATAAAAAAAAGAAAGGAGAAAGAAATGAGTCTTGGAATCTATAACGCTTTTATCTTTGATCGTAATTACACGATGCAAGAATTGATCAAAATGATGGATTCTTTGAAAAAAGAAGTAAGAAAACCGATTGATTCTCAGCTGCATAAGTGTGTGTTAGAAAAATTCTTGTATTATTACTATCTGAGAGAACACCTTTATTGTGATGAAATCTTGGAAATGTTAAAGAAGGAAACAGATTATGATAAGAAAACATGGCTGCGAAATACCATGAAATGTCAATGGAAATCATTGTACAAAAATATCGTTTTATATATTCGAAGTAAAGTCAGAAATGCAATGGGAGATAACTTGGGACAAAGTTTGGATCCTAATTGTCGAGCTGTTCTGTATCTGCTTGCAGTAGAAGAGAAAATTCTTTGTATCTATGGCGGAAATCAATATGCTGTGCCAGTTTTGGAACAGCAAAAGTATTTAAGTGATTTTCAATATTGGGATAATATTGATCGACCAGAAACGATTTCAGAAAAGGACTGGGAAGAAAGACATCGCCTTTGGAAAAAGGCAACCGGTCCAGAATATTTTTGTCCTGATCATGGATTCATGGTAAATCTTTATGATACTTCTGTAGAGTTGTTCCGGCCAGATTTTCCATTTGATAAAGAATCCGCACCAGATTATGATGATATTTTGTGCCAGTTAATGGATACTTTATATCCAAATCATAATGATCTTGGAGATTATAAATGGAACGAGTTGAAAAGTAATTGTTCAGAGTTGAATATGAAAGAAATTGAAGAGATTGTTAAAGGATAATAATTTAAGAAAGTAGGTGACATAGATGTTTAAATTAATACAAAACACGCCAGTTGGTGGAGATTGTACTTGTGGATATGATGTCAAACTTGACAGAGAATATACGATTGAAGAATTTATTAATACTGTACTAAAAAATTATGCAAACGAATGGGGTATATTTGAAGTCAAAAGAGGATCTAATACTATTGATTCTTTTGAATATAGTTATGGTAAATTAGCAAGCGAATCAAATAATGTGTATCAAGATTATAAAATTAAAGAAGTATATGCTAGTGGTGGATGGTCTAGGATGGATTATGTGTTGTATCTGGAAGAAGAGAAAAATTTAAAGCCGGATAAGCCTAACAATAATAAAGAATCAGGATCACTCCGATTTATTGTTAAAGAACATAACGGTAAAGAATCCATAGTTGTCATTTTTAAAAATGAAACAGATGAAACATACTCATTCGTCAATTTGACAAGAGAACGTATTTGTTCAAGCAGATTTAAGACAATCGAAGAGGCAATTCATGATTTGAATGATCAGGTACGAAATGGATTAATTGAGTCTTATACAGTAAAAGGGAATCATCCTGAATTAAGTATGGATGAGATTGCACAGATCATTAAAAAATAACGTAAACAAGGAGAAACACATGAAAGTAAAGTTAAAGAATTTTGCCAATATCGAAAATGCCGAAATCAATCTCAATGGATTAACAGTTTTAACAGGAAAAACAGATACAAGAAAAGAATATATCGCAAAAGCACTTTTTGGTATTATCCATGGATTGTATGATTTTGATGATCAGGTTGCGGAAGCTATAACTAAAAAAGGAAAATACATAAAGAAGATACAAAAATCAATCGATACTACATCAGATGATATGTTGAAAACAAGATTAACTGATTTATATCATATGGAAAAACGCAACTTAAAATATATTAACCGTGATCTACTTGGACAGGAAAGCATTTATGATATTTTTAGACAATTATTTTCGGGACAGATTAATTCTTTAGATAACGAATCTGAATTTTCAGAAATTGTTTTTGAAGATAACTGTTGCAGACAGACTTGCGTAAAATTTGAATATGCCGGGGATGTTAAATTTACTCATAAAGCTGAAATTAATCATGATGCTTTCTTATTAAGTAATCCAAATATTCTTAATCTCACAAATGTTGATCTTAATATAGAAGCGAATATAAATCTTTCCGAAAAACATATGATTAAATCATTGCAGCACGATGATGAATCTCAAATAAAAAAAATCGTCATTAATCAGATGAAAGAAACTGTTCTAAAAGAAATAGATTCTATCTTTCATGAAGTGATTCATGCGGATTATGTAATATCTCCAGCATTATATAAAACAACATGCAGAGGAATTGTTCCGGTAACTGGAAGGATCAATATTTCCTTAGAAAAAGAAGATTATCCAGAACCCATGAAATGTCCGAATACTGCACCAGGAATTCAATTATTCATCATTCTACAGAGGCTTCTTGAAGAAGGAAAATTGAAATCTAAAAGTACGTTAATCCTTGAAATGCCAGAAGCATATTTAGATGCTGAATTGCAGGTAAAACTTGCAGAACTTTTGGTGTTATTACAAGAAAAATTAGGTGTTTATATTGTGATTACAACACACAGCCACTATCTGATCGATGCTTTAGATATATTTTCTGTAAAATATGGTATTGCTGATCAGACAGATTTTTATCTCCTGGAGAAGAAAGATGAAAAAGTAACTGTTGAAAATGAGAATGACAATATGGAAAGAATCTATCGAGAATCTGCAGATGTTGTACAGTATCTGGAAAATCTGAGATATGAAGTCAATAATGATTGATTTTTCATATAAGAAAAAGATGTTGCAGATGTCATGGCTTCAATCTTAAAGAAAAAAAGAGAATGTTTTTGTAAAAGTTGTAAAAGAAAATAGAAATAATAGTTTTATATGTGAAAAAGGAGAAAATAATGGAAAAATACTGCGAATGGATAAAATACGATTACAGAACGATTTGTCCAAGAGAACACGATGCAAATAATCCGTATTGGCGAATTCCAGAAGATACGGATAAATTAAAATACTGTCCATATTGTGGGAAAAAGATATTGATAATAAAATAGCGGCATCAATAAAAATCAACAAAATTTATTTTTTATATGTGAAAAATAATTTATCGAAAATATCTCATATTTATAATGAAAAAAAATTTTTGAAATGAGGTTGGGATATATGGTTGAAGTTGTTGGAAAATCGAATGATCCAGTTGTTCAGTGTGAAAGCTGTAGAAACCTTGTGAAATATGTTGAGAACGATGTTGAATATACTACGAAACATTTCAATAAGGAAAATATAGAGTTTTCAAGGAAAATCATTTGTCCATGCTGCCATATGAAGATTCAACTTGGCAGCGCAAAATGGATTCCTAGTAATAGCATCAAAGCAAAATCAGAACTAATATCTTCCTATCTTCCAAGATTAAAGGATTTATAATTATGAGGTGGTCAATATGAATGATGAATTGTATGAATATATCAATAAAAAGAAACAGTCAGTCGTAAAACAATACGATCTGTTGTTAGAAAGAATTCAATTATCAAAAAACCCAAAATCAGCGATCGCTCTGATGTGTGATGAGGAATTTATTGTTCGAGAACCTCAATATCCTATATCAGAACTGCTTGATTTGATGTCTGTTTTTATTGATGAATATTATAAAGACAATGAGCTTTTTCAAGATTGTACAAAAGAGCTTACTGACGAATACATTACATATGCAACAGAAAAATACAGTATTCAGTTCAGTGCTCCTTTTCGATATTCTTCGGAAATCATTGTTCGATATCATGCAGAACATGTGATGCATCCATCTTTCCCTGTACATCCAGAAATTTGGGATACTGCATCCAAAATGAGAGAAAAATTGATCGACTTTTATCGCCACAAGAGCATGAAAGGATTTTTACAAATTAATTACCTGATGTTCAATACATATTACGAAAGAAGAAAGGGGAAAAGAACAAATCCTTTTGCATTCTGTAAACAGTGCATTACAACGGTATATTACATGAAAACAGGATTGCTTGATCGATTAAATGAAAATTACAATGAATATGAAGCTGCGAAAGAGAAATACGAAAAGGAAAAATTAGTCTTCGATAAAGAACAAGAAGAAGCAAAGGAATTGAAAGAAAAAGCTGATGAAGCACTAAAATTCTTTAAAGAAATTGGATGGAACGTAAGATACAAAGGAATTTTGCTGGAAGATGGAACGATGTACTTATAAGAAAGGAAATAAAATGGATTTTTTAAGACCAGATGGGAAAGAAATTGAGATAAACAGTAAAGAAGAAGCTGCGGATCATATTAGGAAATCTTGTAATGATTGCAAAAAGTATGATTATACAATGCACACATGTCCAGTTAGATCCTATCTCTTCTGTATGCACATGAGAGAGCTACTTCTGATGGAATATTCAGAAAAAGCAGAGACGATGGTTCCGAATGTAAAAGACTATCTACTTTATAAAGAAGGATCTAAATATATGCAGAATCTGCCGGAATATCGGATCGAACATAGCAAAGGAGTTGCTAATTTTTTGTATTCATTTGCAAGAATCAATTATTTTGATAATTTTCGATCCCAGTCTTTGTATCTTGTTGGATTACTGCATGACATTGGATATTATGAAAATCCAACAGGAGAAGATCATGGAAGAAAAGGAGCAGAGCTGCTAGAAGTTGCTGGAATATCTAAAGATTTTTGTGATCTGATCCGCTATCATGGGAAATATATAAAAGATCCAAGTAGAGATCAGGAATTAATGTGGTTAGCTGATCTTTGCATCAATGGAAAAGGCGAGTATATTGGATATATGAAAAGATTTCAAAGTATTTGTGAACGTTATGAGAATGATTTGGATCGCTTAATGAATGTACAGAAAATTATAAATCATCTGGATCAGTATTATTCAGAATACCGGTAATTTTGCAGACTTGTCTCTTGTTTTACAAGCAGAAGATGAGTCTATTTTTTATATATGAAAATCTTTTTTGCAGAAATCTTTCATATTTGTAGTAGAAAACGAATGAAATAACAAAAGAAAGGAGAATACATATGGCAAAATGCTATATGGTCATGTCAGAAGATAATTTGTTACCTGATGTTACAGAAACATATATCTTTACAGATTATGAGAAAAATCCATCAGACTACATGCGTTGTTTGTATTGGCTGTACATAGCCTTATCAAAACGTGAAAACTATTATGAGCGAAATTCTCCAACAGCATTTGGTGATCCGGAATATACAAGGTATGTTGGAATGGTAACAGGAATCCTGATGGTAACAGGTTGGGAAGAAGTTGCAACAGAAGATCAGATTATCATTAAAAACAAAAAAAGAAAGATTCTGGTTGCCGATCGGATCAAAAGATCAGACAGTTTTTACAAAGAAAAAGCTGAGATCAATGAGCTGTTAAGAGATTTGCGATAAAAAAGGAGTAGGAGAAAGCATGATAATTGATATTTATCCTGGAAAATATTTTTGCCGTTGGAAACTATTATTTGCAACAAACATATACTTTCATCAATCGATGTTTGAACGATTTGTCGGGTCCAAAGATAGTAATTACATTTTACGGATCAATAAACATTCCATCAAAATCTTTGCTGCTAGCACTTTTTCAAAAGAAGATGAAAAGTTGATGAAAGATTACATTGAAGCGGTTTTTCGTGGAGGATCGATCTTAATCGATGCAACAGATGAGATTCCATGGATCAATGATATTCAGGATGTTCAGATTTTCTGGAATTAAGCAGATATTGTAATTTGCTTTTTTATATATGAATTTTGGAGTTCAAAAAATCTTTCATATTTATAATAAATAAGAAATATGAAGGAGATGCAGAGTATGGAAAATCCAAAGAATATCGGAGAAATTTTGAGAGTTTTAAGAATCGCTTATGACTTATCAATTACGGATTTGTCTGAAAAAATAAGAATTTCAAAATCATATATTACAGAAGTAGAAAAAGGGAAAAAGAATCCGTCTTATAAGATATTAGAAAAGTATCAAGAAGGATTAAATATTCCAAAAGATGCTTTTGACTATATGCTTAAGAAAAATTCAAAGAGGTCAATTTCGTATCAGAAAATGCTGTTGAATATGTTAAAAGATGTTGTGTCGTTAGAGGAAATACATTATGGAATCAAGAGTGAAGAGAAAAGAAAAAATAGAAAAATTCTTTGAAAACATGTCTGAAAAAGAATTGGATGACATGTTGGAAAGAAATGGGATAAACGATCTTGAATCTAAAGAAGCAGCTTGTTTTTGTTTAATAAAAAAAGAAATTGAAAGGAGCTTACGGTAATGATCTACGATGTATTAGATGTTTGTCGTCATATTATAAATTATAGTGAAAAAGAAGATTATGGTGTTTCTAATTTGAAGCTTCAAAAACTATTATATTTTGTACAGGCATATTTCATGTTAGAGAAAAAAGATCATGCTCCTTGCTTTCATGAAAAAATCGAAGCATGGGATTTCGGACCTGTTGTTCCTGAAGCATATCAGGAATGGGCTCAATATGGCAGTTGTGATATTCCAATGATCGAATCCTATATGGTAATCGATAAAGACAACATTTGGAATTCCTATAGAGTGCAGTATCATGATGATGTTATAGATGAAGATGACAAAAAACTCATAGACAGAGTGATTGATAAATTTGCTGATTATGCAGCAACGGATCTTGTATCATTGACTCTTTGTCAGAGGCCTTGGAAGGATGCTTATAATCCATACCAAATTAATGAGATCACGACAAATGCAATAAGGAGGTATTTCAGTGCAGCAAAATGATATTAATCTGGATGAACTTGCAAAACACATTATTGCAGCTATGTTCATTTTCTGTAGTGATGTGATCATCATAAAAGAGATATGGTGTTTTGGAATTGTGCAAAAGTGTTTTTCAAAATTTTGTGCAATGAGTAATTTGTTGGAAATGAACTTTTCTGGACTCATGATACTGATTACATTTGGAATTACTGCAAAGATAATATTTTCAACAGTTCCAGATCTGATATTGTGGATGTTCGTTTTAAAGAAAAAAAAGAAAAATCCTGAACTTGAATATCTGTGCGAAATATGGAATCTCGTGAGAGGAGTATATGTACTTTTTTTAATATGGTTTGCAGATGTAAGTTTTGAAATCTTTTTGTATCATAGAATTGCTTCATATCTTGATTTTTCTTCCATGTCAATCAGTATATCTACATTTGTTGTTTGTATGTTGTTTTTTATTGGCTCTTTAAGCTTTTCTTTTTATATCATTCCAAAGATAATCTTTTTCATTATGAAAATAAATTAGAAAAATATTTTTTGAGATAAAAGTATTTGGGCGCTACGGTAGAAAATTCTGCGAAACTTACAAACTATATGCATATTTACTTTGCGAATTTAAAGAAAATCAAGAAAAAAGATTAAGATAATCTATGAGAGGTATATTATATGAAACTGAAATCTATTACATTAAATAATTTTAAAGGAATGGATAATATAGAATTTTCATTAGATCAAAAAACAACGGTCATATTTGGAATAAATGGTGTTGGAAAATCTACAATTCTTAAAGCAATTGATTTATTATATGCCAATATTATTGCAAAATTAACTAAGAAGAAAACAACAGAATTTGATAAAGATGATATTAGTTACGGAAAGTCAAAAGCAACAATTGAAGCAAAATTTGTTTTTGAGGATGGAGAGGAAAAAGAATATAGCCGTTCTTTTGATAGAGCGAATGGAAGGAATAATAATCCTAATCAATTAAAAGAATTGGTTGAAAAAATTGAAAATAATTATATTGTAAAAGGATATGATGATGGAGAAGGTAATTGGATTGAAGAAACAGATGATAAAAATATGCCGATTTTTGCAAATTACGGAGTAAATAGAATTGTATTAGATGTGCCTGTAAGAGCACCGAAAGAACAATTTGAAAAATTAGATGCATTTGATAAAGCAATTAAAAGTACAATAGATTTTAGAAATTTATTTAAATGGTTTAGAAATCAGGAAGATATTGAGAATCAAGCAAAAGTAAGAAATAATAATATGGGATACGAAGATAGAAGTTTGAAAGTAGTTAAAAAAGCAATGCTGGCAATGCTAGATGGTTTTGAAGATATTCATATTGAAAGAAAATCTCTTTCTATGAAAGTTACAAAAAATGGAAGAAACTTTAAAATAAATCAATTGTCAGATGGAGAGAAATGTACTATTTCACTATTTGGCGATTTAGCTAGAAGAATGGCATTGGCGAATCCTGGAAGAGAAAATCCATTAGAAGGCACAGGAGTAGTGTTGATCGATGAATTAGAGTTGCATATGCATACTTCATGGCAAAGAAAAGTTTTGGGAGTTTTGAAAGAGACGTTCCCTAATATACAATTTATAATAACAACGCATTCTCCACAAATATTAGGAGAGCTCGATGATAAATATAATTTAGTATATTTAAAGAAAGAGATTTAACAAAATTCCGGAGAATTCCCCTGCCTCTGTAGGCAGTGGGATGAATCCGGTTTTCTTATATGTGAAAAGTTTTTTTCTCCGAAATCTTTCATATTTATCGTAGAAAGATATTTATGAGAAAGGAGAAGAGAGCTGATGCAACAAAAAGCATATAAGTACCGCGTTTATCCGACCGAGGAACAGCGGGTCTTCTTTGCGAAGTGTTTTGGGTGCTGCCGGAAGATCTGGAATCTGATGCTCGCAGACCGGAATCAGTATTATAAAGATACTGGAAAGAGTCTGTATCCGCAGCCGGCACAGTATAAGGAAGCGTATCCGTATCTAAAGGAAGTGGATAGTCTGGCACTTTCCAATGTGCAGAAACAGCAGAACAAGGCGATCAAGGATCATATCGAGAATCCAAAGGCGTTCGGTGTTCCAAAGTTCAAGGCAAAAAAACGGTGTAAAAACTCCTATACGACCAATAATCAGAAAGGAACCGTTACTCTGGCAGAGAGTGGGATCAAGCTGCTAAAGATCGGAGTGATCCGTGCGGTCCTTCACTGCACGCCAGAAGAAGGATGGACGATCAAGTCTGCAACAGTTTCACAGAAACGAGATGGTTCTTATTATATCTCTGTCTTATGTGAAAAAGATGCAGAAGATCCAGAAAGACTGCCGGTCGATGAATCCCGTGTTTTGGGATTGGATTACAAATCTGACGGATTATACAAAGACAGTAACGGAGATCTTGCCGGAATGCCAAAGTTCTTCCGAAAAGCGCAGAAACGTCTGACTAAACTTCAGAAAAAGCTCAAGAACAAAGAAAAGGGCAGCAAGAATTATGAGAAACAGTTACGAAAAGTCGCGAAACTATATGTTCATGTTGCAAACCAGAGAAGAGATTATCTACAGAAACTGTCCACTGCGATCACCAAGCAGTACGACTACATCATGGTAGAAGATCTCAACATGAGGGCAATGGCGAACAAGGGTTTTGGAAATGGCAAGGCGACCATGGATAATGGATTTGGGATGTTCCAGGTCATGCTGGCATACAAACTGAAACGGAAAGGCGGAAAGCTTGTTGTGATCGACAAGTGGTTCCCTTCCAGTCAGTTATGTAATGTCTGCGGATACAAGAACAAGAAAGTCAAGAACCTGAACGTTCATTCCTGGATCTGTCCTGTTTGTGGAACAGAACATGATCGTGATGAAAACGCTGCGATCAATATCCTGATCGAGGGACTTCGGATCCTCTATGAAGAGATGGAAGCGGCCTAAGAATAAAAAAAAGAATAAACGTAGGGACGGGACAGCCCGATCGTGGGATCAGGAAGACTGATCGGAAAAGCCTGTGGACTCTGGGGGAAAACTGCTTCGAGGCGCTTTATCAGTTCCTTGAAGATGTGACAATAACCGCGGTGAATGAAGCAGGAAGCTCCGACCTCTTTAGGTGGGAGTAGTTCACAAAGCAGTTCAAATAGGCATTATACAATTACAGGTTATGCAAATGAAGAAGTATACAATAAATATATTGCTGATTGTGATAAATTCACAATGTACCAGAAAGTATGTAATGTGGTATATCAGTCTACTAACGGACGAATGGATGCGGAAATTGAAAGTAATACTTTATATGTTACTCCAAAGAAATTTTCTAAGGATGAATTAACTAACATTAAAAAATCAGTATGGAAACAGATACAAGATAAGGTTTTTATCAATGGAAAATATGCAGACAAACAGGAATACGGAATAAAAGATTATAAAGGGCAAACGGTAATTTCAAACTATATGTATTTCGATAAGAAATTAAAAACAAACGCGTATATACATGGAAAAACTTTTGTAAAGCCTGGAAAATATGACTCTTTATATCCAGATGCAGAGTACTATGTGAAGGATGCTAATACAAAAATGGGATTAAAACTTAAACTTTTGAATTATGCTGTTAAGACATATCGTTCAAATGATTATCTAGTTCTTGTATATTTTCCTGAATCTTTGTTGATTGCAATAGTTTTGGCGCTAGTAGCATATATACATGTGTGTGAAAACGGAAAAAAGGAGTCTGATTGTGCGAAGAATGATGAAAATATTTGTTAGGAGATTTGATGGTGAATATGCCAAAAGAATGTTTTTAATGAAAAAAGAAAGGGAAGAGAAGAATGAATAAAAAGATGGACTATCGAAATAAAACAGTGAATAAAAACCAAATCATTTTAAAAAGAGTTTTTAAAATAATAATCATATTGTTAATTAATCTTATTGCTTTCACCCCTGTTTTTGTTGAAAAATATGTCAATTATAAACGTGATGAGTGGGAAACCGATCGAAATTTTTATGGAAAAGAAATTAATTTAAATGAAATCAAAGTTGTAAAAAATAAAACAAATACTCTTACTTTTTCGTTAAAAGAATTGAAAAAGAGAAGGACAAATGGAAAGACTGTTTACATATTAAAAAGCAAATCAAATAGACATTATCCCTTAACATGTCGGATAGAAGAAAACGTATACAATAAATATATTGCTGATTGTGAACAGTTTACTATGTACCAGAAAGTATGTGATGTTGTATATCGGTCTGCTAATGGTCGAATGAATGCTGAAATTGAAAGCAATGCTTTATATTTTGAGCCAAAGAAGTTTTCAAAAAAAGAATTGATTGATATTAAGAAGTCTGTATGGAAGAAAACACAGGATAAAGTCTTTATCAATGACGAAAATCAGGATAACTTGAAATATGATCCTGAATATGATGATCAGGAATGTGAATTAAAAGATTTCAAAGGGCAGAGAGTATGTTCGGGTTATACTTATTCTGATAAAAATTTAAATATCAATGCCTATGTATATGGAAAAACTTTTGTAAAAGCTGGAAAATACGACTCTTTGTACCCAGACGCCGAGGATTATGTGAAAGACACTGATGCGAAAATGGATTTAAAGCTTAAACTTTTGAATTACATTGTCAAAACATATCATTCAGATGGATACTTAATTACATTATGCAGTTTTGAAATTATATTTTTTATAGTCGTCCTTATACTTACAATGTAAGAGTATACGTAAAAAAAGGAGTCTAATTATGAAAAAGATAATGAAAATAATTGTATATACTGGAGTTATCATTTCTTTGATTCCAATCATTACGATGTTCTGTATCAATCTGAGACAAAATAAGATAGAAACGGACCGTAATTTTTATGGCAAAGAAATTACAGAGGGTCAATTAAAAGTCGTTCAAAATTCATATCAAAAATATGAGTGTAATATAAAATATTTTGTCATAAAAAAAGATATAGGACAGTTAAAATACTATTATAATGATAAAAATCATATGAAATTTGAAACGAATGAAAAGAGATATAATAAATACATTAAAGGTGCAGATATTTTTTTTGTATACAAACCAAAATGTCAAATCAGTTATCGTTCCAATCATGGAAAATTAACAGCTATGTTTACTGGAAACAAAATCTTTTTGATGCCAAAAAATTTTCGGATCAAGAATTAAAAACAGTGAAAAGTCTTGTGGTTCAAAAGAGTCATAAGAAAGTATTTTTAACATACTCCTTAGATGATGTTGCAAAAAAATATAACAATCTTGCAATTTATGGTTTGAAAAATAAAAAATCAATTACTGATTTTAAGTTTTCCAATGAGCTTGGGAATGGATCAGTTTGTGGAAAAAGTCTCATAAAATCTGCAAAATATGATCGCTTATATAAAGATTTTGCTTTCTATCAAACTCCAAAAGAAAAACTTACAAATACAAAAGACAGGTTCTTATTGTTCTCTGCAAAATTACAGCCCTGTTATCCTAATGGATATTTTCTGTTTTATATGGTCTCATTTTTATTTTCTACACTATTAGTATTGTTTGCAGGAGCTGAAGATGAGAACGTCTTGATTATTATATTACAATATGTTGTAACAGGGCTTTGGATTGGTCAATGGGACAAAAGCGGAATTGTAATGGCGATTATTCTTATTTTGATTCTGTTGTTTTTCATAGGAAAGGAATTGAGAAGCATAAGAAAAGAGGGCGATTTACAAGATGAAGAAAAGAAAAATATTTGAGTTTTTATTGATCTAAGCAGAATACCCCGTCCACAATGAAAGTTGGGCGGGGATGGATGCGAGCTTCCTTTGAAATGTAAGAATCTTATATATGAAAAATATCTTTCAGAAAATCTATCATATTTAAGATGTAAGACTTAAGAAAGGAGGAATGACGGGGAATGATATATCGAGTGGTAAGAACTGTATTAAAACAGAAGAAAGATCCCGGATTATATGAATATCTGGATCATCATATGCACTTATCAAACAATCTCTATAATGCGACATTGTTCCGGATCCGGCAGAACTTTACTTCTCGGAAGAAAGAGCATCCGACAGAGAATGAGCTGGAAGTACAGCGTGAGATCGAAGAGACATTAGAGCTGTGTCCACACCTGAAACGTCCGAAATCTGTTCTGAGTTATAAGTTTCTGGAACGGATGATGCGCGTGATGGATAATCCTGATTTCTTTGCAGGGCTTCCATCCCAGACGGCAGAAGAATGTCAGAAAGCAGCGGTCCATGATTTTCGCAGCTGGTTAGCTTCTTTAAGGAAATATAAGAAGCATCCGGAAAAGTATCTGGGAAAACCGAAAATGCCACATTATAAGAAGAAGCGTTCGATCTCCACGATCACTTTTTCCAATCAGGGCTGCAAGATCAAAGAAGGAGATATCCTGCGGTTCGCTCTTACAAACGAAACGATCCATCTGCCGTATCGACCGGAAGGACGATTAAAGGAAGTAAAAGTGAAGCCGTATTACGGAGATCTGCTATTGGCATGCACGTTTGAATGCCCAGATCCGGAAGAAAAAGTGAAGGGATCCGGGGTCTGTGCCATTGATCTTGGTGTTGAGAACATCGCAGCCATCGTGAGCAGCAAGGGAGATTGCTGGCTGTACAAAGGCGGTGTGCTCAAAGAAAAGAACCAGTGGTATAACAAACAGATGGCAAGGCTTCGGTCGATCGCAATGAAAGGACATGACACGAAAGAAGCAGCAAAGATGAGATTGTTGAACACAAAACAGATGCGAAGATTGCATCAGAAGAGAGATCTGTTCTTCCACGATGCGATGCACAAGATCAGTTCCAGGATCATTCAGGAATGTATGGATCACGGGATCACTACGATCGTGATCGGAGTCAATGAGCGATGGAAGCAGAGTATTGAGCTTGGAAAGAATGCACAGTCCTTTGTCCAGATGCCATTCTATCAGTTACGAAAGATGATCGAGTACAAGGCAGAGCGTGTCAGGATCGAAGTGATCAGTCAGGAAGAAAGCTATACGTCAAAAGCGGATCTGACTGCAGGAGATCATATTCCAACGTATGGAGTGGATGATGAAAGGGCAAAGTTTTCCGGGATAAGAGTCAAACGTGGACTCTATCAGAATAAGAAAGGAAACCTATTCAATGCAGATCTGATCGGTGCAGGGAATATCTTAAGAAAGAAATTTCCAGAGACTTTCTCAAAGATCACGGACTTTTCTTTCCTGCAGAATATCAAAGTTATACAAGTATTCTCGTAAAAGAGATAGGGGCTGCGTGAGCCAGCCTCAGTTGGTACGGACAGCGAGATGTTTTTTTTCGAAACATTTCGTCAGAGATGGGTAACTGTCACGACTACTGGAAACCCCTTCCATAGGGATTATGTACCGCATGGGAGGCGTAGTTCATGGAATAAAGATTTATCCAATCGATCTAAAGCGAGTCAGTTTTGAAAATGAAGATGAAAAAGAAAGGAAAAATAAATGAAACAAATAAAATTCAATTATACATTTTTTAAAGGAGTCTGCGTCATTGTGTTAGTCTTTGGACTACTTTTTGCTGCTCCATCTGCAATGAAACTATATAAAGATAATTTTGTATACACAGAAAAAGTCATGGCAACTTCATCCTCGATCGATATAAAAGCAGAAACAAATGAAGATACTGGAAAAACATATTATACTCCTATTTACTATGGAACATATCATGGAAAAAAAGTATCTTTTCAATCAGATCAATCTTTAGACCAAGATTATCTAACAAAAGATCAGCTTATAAAACTTAACCAGCCGAAAACATTCTGGATCAATCCAAATGATCCAAAAGATTACACGGATCAAAAAATGGGGTTTGATGTTCAAATTTTAATCGGTGTATTGTTAAGTCTTGGAAGTATTCGTATGATCTTCGTCATGAGAAAGCTGGAAAAAGAGCGAATTCATGATCATAAAAAAAGGTGATGTGAATGAAAAAAGGGAATTTGGGCGGAAAGATTTTTTTCTTACTTTTCTTTGGATTGTTTATCTGCACGGTTGGAGGAAGCCTGTTAGATTCTTGTATCAAATTGTATAAAGTCAATAAGATATATACAGATATATACAGATACATGCACTGTAAAATGTACGGATTATGAATACAGTGATCAATACGAAGATAATAGTAGTGATGATTATAATAGATCCTACTATTATGTATTATGTATATTTACATATACAGGAAATTACAATGGAGTAAATATTTCTTATAAATCACAAGATACCATGAGTTGTATGCCGGAAAAAGGATTAGATTTACGTGTAAAAGATCTAAAAAATGAATTTTGGTTAAACAGTGAACAAAAACAATTTCTAAAAGATACTAAAGCACGTCTTGGTACGATTAAAATTCTAAATGTAAACCCAAAGAATTCAAAGGATCATATTTGCGTAGAAGAAGAAAAAGCAAATATTACATCTATTGTTGGAACTTGTGGATTCTCATTTATATATATTTTTTTTGTTTTGCTTATTATATGGATATACTCCAATCATCCAACAGAAAGAGAAATTGAGAAGACGAAAAAGCAAAGAGAACTAATGAAAGAAAATGAACAAGATAATATCGAAAAAATGATGAAATCATTCGATAAAGAACTACTGAAAGAGAAAGGAAAAGGCAATGAAATTCAAGATCGAGACAAATCTCTATGATGATGGAAAGCCAATGTTTTGCAAAAGACAGATAGAAATCGAACCAGGATTGACTATCCTAGTTGGCTGCAATGGTAGCGGAAAAACAACGCTCTTAGACCAGATTCGAACCATCGTAAGAGACAAAGAAATTCCATATATCAAATACAACAATCTAACCGATGGTAATGAGACATCTTATTCTATGTCAATGGCTGCATATTTTGGAAATTTTGAGCAGATGAGTGCTACTTTCTCATCTTCTGAGGGAGAAAATATCGCATTAAGTCTTGGAAGGATTGCAGAAAAGATTGGTCGAAAGATCAAAGAGTGTGAAGAAGATCATAAAACACAGCTATTCATTTTCATGGATGGCATTGACAGCGGTCTAAGTATTGATGCGATCGAAGATGTCAAAAAATACTTATTTGACACAATCTTCCAACGTGCAAAAGATCTGGACGTGTATCTCATTGTATCAGCAAACGACTATACGTTAACGATCAATGAACGATGCCTAGATGTGTATACAGGAGACTATA